>Ga0326512_10000608_pt1 | contig 31008 bp, 29 predicted proteins | sample 1_2617_0518_D_FD_203652 | JGI IMG/M metagenome (GOLD analysis project Ga0326512, IMG submission 203652) | Bovine rumen microbial communities from UC Davis, California, United States - 1_2617_0518 | ecosystem: Host-associated > Mammals > Digestive system > Stomach > Rumen | place: USA...
CATCATCGTCACATTCGGAAATGATATTGATTTAAGATTAGTACAGTGAGCAAATGCACGCACTCCAATCGATGCAGCAATGCTGTTCTCATATGTTCCAGAAATTGTTCTCTGAATAATCTGTCGTGTGAAGCCTTCCTTGCCGAGCCAGACCGGCTGACAATCAGTATTACCGGTAATGTTCGTACCTGTAGGTTCCCAACCAATAAATTCATAATCGTCAGGATCTGTCGGATGCACCGGCGTTGCTCCGGAATATACAGCATCAGAGCCATAAGGAACGCTCATGGTCTGAAGCACCGTTTCACCGTTCATGAAGCGAACTGTGTATTCATTGACAGTACGCGTAAAGATCGGATATACAGTTCTTGCCGCAGTAACATTCTTCAGAGCATTTACGTCAGGACTCTCTGCACCTGAATCTGTATTCCAGCCGGCAAAGGTATAACTGTACTGAGCATCACCTGTTTTTGTCGGTTGCTGCCCATGATAAGTTACAGTTCCACCATATGTTGTCTGTTGAGTGTCGAGCATGACTCCGTCATAAATAAACGTAACGGTGTACTGAACCGCAGTCCTGCTGTAAGCTGCATAGACATCTTTGTCATCGCGAATGTTGTTCAGAATATCTGCATCTGCCGTTGTCTGATCAGCAGTCGAATTCCAGCCGATAAAGCTATAAGTATAATAAACATCGGCTGCCTTTGTCGGAGTGTTTCCAACGTAAGACGCATTGTTGCCATAGTTGACTGTATCAGTGTAGAGCAGTGTGCTTCCGTTATAGAACCGGACAGTGCACTCAATTGGCAGCTCCTGGAATGCTGCATAGACCGTAAGAGTTCCGGTGATGTTGTTCAAAATATCAGGCTCTGCTTCTGTCTGATTTTCCAAACTGTTCCAGCCGGCAAAGACATAACGATGTTCCTCTGTCATCGGTTTAGTCGGCTCAGTGCCGCTGAATGTCGCGTTGCTGCCGTAAGCTACCGTATCAGTATCCAGCAGCGTACCATTATAATAGAAGTAAACATTATAGGTATTTACAGTCTGACTGAACGCTGCATAAATGTCTCGATTGGCAGTAATATTCTGCAAAGATTCCGGATCATTTACCGTCTGATTCGGACTGCTGTTCCAGCCAACCCAGGAATATGTATACTGTGCAGTTCTCTCCTTAGTCGGATCATTTCCGGTATAAGTAGCATTCCCGCCATACGGCACGGATTTCGTTTCCAGTACGCTTCCATTGTTCAGGAAACGCACCGTGTAGTTTCTGACCGTCGCAGTAAAGACAGCATAGACATCTCTTGGGCCTGTGATGTTTGTAAGCGCAGTGGAATCGACTTCAGTCTGTCCGTCCGATTTCGCCCATCCGGCAAAGGAATAATTGTATTGTGCGGAAGATGCCTTAGCCGGCGTTGTTCCACTATAAACCGCAGTTCCGCCATAATCAACGTCAGTACTACCGAGCTTTGTTGCACCGTTATAAAATGTAACCTCATACTGACGAAGTGTCGCAGTGAAGACAGCATACAGATCCCTGTCTCCGGAAACATTCTTTGTCGCATCCGGATCAACAACAGTTGCGTTCGGATCAGTATTCCAGCCATCCGCGAACGTGTAATCGTATTGAACGGTTGACTCTTTTGTCGGATCAGAGCCACTGTAGGCAACATTTCCACCATATTGGACCGACACGGTTTCGAGAACGGTTGCTCCATTCATAAAGCGGACTGTATAAACCAGCACCTCAGAACTGAATGCTGCATAAACAATACGGTCTGCCGTAATATTTTTGGTAGCATTATCATCGCCGACTGTTGCATCGTCGGTTAGACTCCATCCAACGAAAGAGTAATCGTACTGTGGTGTTGACGGCTTTGTAGGTACTGTTGCTCCGCTATAAGTGGCATTTCCGCCGTATGGCACTGTAACAGTCTGAAGTTCGGTGCTGCCGTTCATGAATGTTACATGATAACTCCGGACATTCGCACGATAAATAGCATAAAGATCCCGATCAGCGGCAATGTTCTTCAATGCATTACTGTCTGCTTCTGTAGCCGTAGCATCTGTATTCCAGCCAAGAAACGTATAGGAGTATTGCGGCGTTGACTCTTTCGTCGGGGACAAACCGGCATCGCTTGCATCCGATCCGTATACGATGGTCTTTGTGTCCATGACCGTTTCACCGTTCAGGAACCGAACAGTATAGGATCTAACCTGAGGAGTGAATGCTGCAAAAACATCACGGTCAGCTAAAATATTGACAACGGCGTTTTCGTCATTGACTGTCTGATTCGGGCTTCTGCTCCAGCCGGTGAAAATATAATCATATTGGGCCGTTGACGCTTTTGTAGAAGTACCGCTCCAGTGGCCGTCATGTCCTTCCGACACGCGCTCTGTGTAGAGAAGTTCGCGACCATCCTGGCTCAAATACTTGATAAAGTACATCACATCGTCAGCAATGCTTTCCCAGGACGTCCAGCCATCGGACTGCTTGACACGGGTTACACCGGATGCCGGATCTGTTAAATCAAATGCAATCTGACATATACTCTCGTCATTTCCGCCGGAGGCTACCACGGACAATCCATCAAACGGATGATTTAGAACGGCTGTCGTACACAGAATAATTCCATTTTGAAAATCGTTCAGGTCTTCAACTGGATCGACTCCTCCAGATGCTCTTTCGCTGTAACAGAGCCCCAGTCCATTCATAATTGCCTGTCTTACATCTTCGCCATATGCTGATTTTAAGATGCTAGACAGCGTTTCCTGAAGATTCATGGTGAATTCCTCCTCACAGCCTGTTTTATGTTAAAGTCGTTCCCAGTTTCCCCAGGTACCGTTCTGTTTTTTACGGGAATAGGGCGGATTATTATTGTTTGCATCATATGCAATCTGAAAGCTTCGGGCTCTGTCTCCGCCAGCGATCAAAAGAAAATTTGAAGTGAATGGAGCGTTTGTCGGCCTAGATGTAAACAGGGCAATGCCGCTGTTAAAGTCATTCAGATTGGTAACCGGATTCAATCCGCCGGGTAATCTTTCGTTATAACAAAGTTCAATGCCATCATGAATAGAGCTTCTAACGTCTCTCCCATAGACGGCATTTTTAATATTAGCCAGCGCCTGCTGTATTGTCATCTCCGGATTCCTCCGTTTCTGTCTTACCGCTTAAGTCAATTCCCTTGGCTTTTGCAACCTTCGCAAGCGTCTGCATATAATTACGGATGTTCCCAAGAAGCTCTCCGTATACATATCTGCTCGGCGGTGACGGGACAGGATCAAGCTTATCAACATCCCATTTGGCAAGCATTTCGTTCAGAGTAATAAAACGATTCTCTGCCTGAAAATACTCGGCCTTCAGCCGTTCGTCCGGGTCATCGCTCAGCATCATTTCAACAGTCTCTTCAAGAGTTTTCGTCGGTTCCATCAGTCGTTACCTCCTTCTGCAACTGCTGCTTTTGAACTTCTTCGAGAATCGGTCCCAATTGTTTCAGAAGCATATTGCAGTCATTATAAGCATAATAAATGCAGGCTCGATTCTCCTGCCCTTTTACTTCCACTTTATCAATAGTATCGCGAATTCGAATAATCACCCGCATCAGCTCATTTATATTAATGTTATACATCAGTTTCTCCTATTGCTTCCATTTTGAATGAAAAATCACAGATCATCTACTGCCGAATTGATAGCGGCTTTCAGACCATCTGATCCATTAAACAATGCTGTAACAATCTCCTGACCGGCGCTGACCTGAGCCGGCACCTTTCGTCCATAGCCGGCGTTCACAATTTGCCTGATGGCGTTACTAACAATATTAAATTTAACTGCTGATATTTCATCTCCGGCAGAGACCGTTGAAAATGCTATTGTTGGAAGTCGTACATCAGTACGAACATCATTTACAAAGTCACAAAGAGCATTCCACGCGGTCGCAGTAACTGCAAGATCGATACGCTGACCTTTTGCAAAATAAGTATTATCGGCAGTGTCGCTTCCATGCCAATAAAAATAAGTCTTCGCTTTCCATTGTGCGTACAGCGTCATATTACTTGTCGGTGTAACGCTGTCGCCAGGATAGTATCGTGTTCCGGACGCCGTTCGCCAATACTGAAAATAGTATCCAGATTTATAAAATCCGCACTTAGCTATCGTATAAGTTTTTGCAAGCGCAGGAGAAGGAGTTGAACCTCCATCCGCGTTATTTCCATTATATGTTAGTGTATAGCCAGCAACCCAGCTTGCGATAAAACTTACATTTGTTGCTATTGTGATTGTAGCGCCACCGTCAAACAGTTCGCCGTTATTCAGCCACCCAGCAAAAACTTCTGTTTCAGTATTGGGCAAAATCGGAAGAACAATTTCACCTCCGATTCGAGCTGAAAGAGTGGTATAGACACTTCCTTTGCTGTAAAACGTCGCAGAACAACGCCAAATAGCATAAAGTATTGCTGCTTCATTTTTCGTATAGGTTCCACCAGCATCATACTGCTTTGGAGCCATCCTGTCTGAACTTGTTGACCAGCCGAAAAATGTGTAGCCATTCCATGTCGGTATATCAGATGATAATGTAAGATCGGTATCCTGCCATTTAGTCTGAGATGCCGGCGCATTGTTTCCACCATTTGCATCATATGATATGGTATAAATGTTAGACCAGACAGCATATAATGTAATATTTGAACTGATCGGTATAGAAGCACCGGGTGCATAAGATGTTTCATCATTAAGACGCCAGGCTAAAAGACCTTGTGTCGCCGTATTCGGAATAACTGGCGCAGTAACGGTGCCTCCGATTCGAGCAAAAGATTGAGTATATAATGAACCGTTGCTATAAAAAGACGCGCTGACTTGCCATACGGCATATAGCACTGCTCCAGCATTGTCTGTATAGCTTCCGCCTGCGTGGTATTGAACCGTCGCATTACGAGCAGAACTTGTTGACCAGCCGAGAAAAGTATGCCCGGTCCACGTTGGAATATCAGACGACAGTGTGAGATCAGTTCCGTAATATTTTGTCTGACTGCTTGGCGCTCCGCTTCCGCCGTTTGCATTATAAGATACCGTATAGGTATTTAAGCGCCATACCGCAGTGAATGTAACAGGAGAGTTTAGTGTATAAACATCGCCGGGTTCCCATTCTGCGCTCTCACCAAAATTGTCGATCCAATGGCGAAATGTATAACCGGTTCTGGTTGGAGTGGAATCCGGAATGGTGTAGTCAACGTTATATACTTTAGTGCCGCTAATCGGCCCACCTGAACCGCCATTTCTATCAAATGTAATAGGATATGTGATAACATTCCATATTGCATAAAGCGGTGTATTGGCATAGAAAGTATAGCTGTTGCCTGCGTAATATGAAGTGCCGGTCCCACTGCTATTGGTATTCCATCGCGAAAATGTGTAACCTTCTCTTGTAAACTCGCAGTCCGGCATCGTATAAGTCGAGCTGCCAGTTAAAGAAGACATTCGTCCACTACCACCGTTTGCATAGAACGTTATGGTATAAGTTTTAGACGTTGCCCTTACATAGATGGTCTGATCGCCTTCGCTGATATAGAAGGTCGCTTCTCCGCCGCCTATATTAACTCCATTTGCGTAATACGGACCGCCGTAACCGCTCTGGCCGTCTGCATTCGTGATTGAAAGTGAATCGTTCGGATTCAGTCGAGTCCAGCTGAAAGATCCTCCAGCAGCAATGCTCGTGGTGTAGCCATTCGAGCAGCGAATATCAATTCTTGATACGCCAGTTGATGCGACTACAGTTATTGTTGCCATTCAATCACGCTCCAAATACCGGTTTTAATGATTCAATATCAAAACCAATCGCGCTGCTGGGCGGAACGGGAGGTCCGGCCGTTACATGCCCATTGCTAAGAATAAGACTGTGTCTGTGAGATGCAAGATCAGTTTCATTGTCACCAAGACTCGATACAACAAAACCATTGCCATAAAATGAATTCGCAGCTACAGTCCTTCCGACCGTAACACGTTCAGCAGTAACAGAGGTAAAGATACCCTCAATGGCCTCTAATCGATTACTGACCTGAACAAGATCAGCATTCAAGGCAATACGGCTGCCGAGTGAGCCATCCTCATTTACTCCGGCCCAGGTAATGATCTCTGCAATGGCAGTCTTATTATTAGTAGTGTCCGTCGACATGCTGTATATGTTAACAGTGTTACCTGCCTCATCAAGATCAACGCCGATTTTATTGACGATTCTCTCTTTTATTTCATCAGACGCCGCGCCAATCTTCTCATCAGTTTCTTCGGAAATGTTTTCATCGAGCCAATGCCATCCGCCTGCTTCATCTGCAGCGGCAGCGCCAATTCCGCCTCCGCCTCCACCAGCCGTATTGCCGTAGGTATCGCTCTGCACACGTTTGTCCTCACGATAACGTTTGGTCAGAGTCTGCTTTTCACGACCAAAGGTATAGACCGTATTTTCCGGCTTCTCCAGGTCATATTCAATCTTTGTACAGGTCAGATACTGAGAAAGTTCATGAGGATCGGACCGAATGTACACCCGATCACCTAGATGAATCGCTTTTATGTCCGGATAAACATTGTGTAAATCAATCGCGGTAAGGGTCAGTGTCGTTGGAACATCGCCGTTATTTTCGAGATAGCGACGTCCATTCTCAAGTAAAGTTTGAGCATTCGTCACATTACTGAAAACATTAGTTTTAATAATACGACCATATTTCGCTACTTTTTCCTGGTCTACAATTTCATCAGAATTCTGATTTACTGATTTTACAGTAAGATTGTCGTCGCCGAGTGGAATTAAGACAGTGAAAATATCTTCAGCGGTCGTCTCATCTGTAAGATCAAGTAAATTTTCGCCAAATACGATTTCCTGAGTGGCTGTATTTGTGTAGTCAGAAACCCAGTCAATATAATTAACACCGTTCTCCTGACGAACCATCAGATATCCACCGCAGTAACTGATCAGACAAGTCTCGATATAATCATAGGTAGTGTTCCAGTTATCAACAATGGAATTAATTGCGATCTGACTGTAGTCATATCTTGTAATATCATCAGACTGCCCCAATAAGTGAATATCCTGATCGGCAACAGTAATATTGCCAACCGTAAACTGCTTTTCGACAGGCATTCTGGCGTTGTGATTTGCGATGATCTTTCGAAACAGCGCGTGCGTTTTTCCATCAAATTTCTCTGCCTTCTGAACAGAATCAACCAGATACGATAAAACGCCTTCGCAATATATTTCTCTCTGATTATAAAAAGTCCGCGATCCGGAAAGCACTCTCCCGCGAAAAATTCGTTCGCCATCGAGATCAACTGCCACCGGACTGGTCAAACGTTTTAAAATATCCATATGGGGATGTCCGGCGGGGACTGTAAATTCCAAAGACCCCGCCTTCCCCATTTCAAGGGTCAGTTTCGGAGTCAACAATACCAGCTCAGAATCTCCAGGCTCATAGACAAGAGATTCTCCGGCATAAATTTGAAACATCAGAAACGACCTCCATGCATTTGTATTGTAACGGTTCCGGATCCATTGAATGTAAGAACATTCTCGCCTTCAGAGAATACAATTTCTCGTATGCTGTTTTCTCCGGCTGCAAGCTGATACGTCTTTTCATGGAAGGTAACGCTCATGGCATCCGAGCAGATAATCGTCGGGCGAACCCTCATAACATCATTGTAAACCGACACATTAACGGAACCGGAAATAGAAATATCTTTATACGCATGTACTATATCAGTCTCAAAGTTAAACGGATCCCATAGCCAGTTTTCATCAAGTCCGTGAACTTCAATTTTGTACGGACCAACATTATAATTTATCGTGATTCGTGACCAGTCTTTTGGAGAAGTCCATGAAGCTACGGAAAAACGTCCTTCATAATAATAATTGGGATCATCATCCAAGATTGCTCTAAGCTTTTTTCCATGAAGATACGCCATAATATCACTATATCTGGCATACCATTCTCCATATCCATTTATAACCAAAAACTCCCACGAACCGGACCGATTAGAATAAGTCGGATAGCCCGTGAGAGCTTCGGTAAGATCCAGAGAACTGCTACTCCCTGGAATTGTAACATAACTTGTATTAACGCTTGGAGGTGTGACCAGCGGTCTTGAAGTTGGAACTAAGTGCCAGTCATCCCAGGTATTCTTATCGCCAATCGTAATAGAATGATACTTTTTGGCCTGTTCTGAACTCACGTCTTAGTTCCCCCTTCCCTTTCTTGCTGCCAGCACACCGAGACGAGCATCCATCTTTGCAGAAGTCGCGCCAACCAGTACACCAGTATCAAGAACAATTTGCATATTACTGATTGCTTCTCCGAGCATATCCATACGGGACGACAGCGACTGAATTTCGTTCACGACGCTGCTGTCTCTTGTTGTAGCTGGTACGTAAGAAGAATATCTTTCCGCCTGCACCGCGCTGACCCGGTTAATTCCTCCGAACATACCATTCATGGATCCGGCGGCCGCATTAACATTTGACATGTCGACAACCGGCGTAATCACTGGAGAAAATCCGAAGTCGTCATCAGTCATGGTTGCAACCTGAGTCATAGCTCGCTTCAGCGCTTCCACCATTGGGTCAGTCGTATCATCGATCGCATCCAGCGGAAGTTTTGCATTGTCGGCGATTCCGTTTGCAAGACCGATAATATAAAACGCGCCGGCTTCTGCGGCGAGCTTCGAAGGTGAATGCTCCCCAAGCCCGAGTCTGGTTCTCCGGTTGATACTGCTTGTGATCGTGCTCAGATTCCCCTGAATTTTCCCGCTGTTCCAGAAATCCACAATACCGTTGTTCAGTCCAGCCATAACGTTGCTTCCGGTTACCTTCATATCACCGGAAAGTCCGTCAAAAGCGCCGAGAGTCTGTTTGTTGACTCCGCCGAGCGTGTCATCGAGTACGCCCATATTTTCTGACATGCCGCCGGAGAACATGCTGATAACGTTTCCGCCTTCCAGATTGGCATTCTCTCCGATACCCGACATCGCTTCATCGATTGTAGTTTTCACAGTAGTAAACGCGTCAGTAACACTGCTCTGCCCATCAAGAACTCCTTGCCCAATGTTTTCCGTTACACTTTCAGATGCATCGCGGAGCTCTTGTGCAGGCGGCACAAACTGCTGAAGCCATTGCTCATTGGTCGCTTTCTGTGCATTCCATTGGCTCATGATCTCATCGACAGTCGGAAGCTCATTGACGATGCCGCGAATGCTATTTGCAAGATCGTCTCCAATCAAAGGAATATCAGCAACTTTTTCTGCGACCTGATTCAGCAGCCAGCTGACACCGGTATCAATCAGTCCGCGCACCAGTGAAAACAGCCACGTTCCAGCATCAAACAGAACTTCTAGTAGAACTTCAACCATTCCAAATATGGAATGCTCAAGAGCACCTTTGTTCGCTCGAAAACTCTGATGGATAGACTCAAAGAGAGTGATAAGCGCCTGTACTGCCCAGCTTACAAATTTGGGAATCGCACCAGTCAAGTATAAGCCTACAGCAACGGCAACTGCTCCAAGCACTTTCAGTAATTCTGGAATATGATTTGTAACCGTTGTTCCGATGTTCCTAAAAATGCTGCCAATCCCGGTCACCAATCTTCCGCCAAAACCTCCGAGCTTTGCGAGAATATCTCCATTTCCAAACAGAGCTCCAAAAGCTTTCGCAAGCAGGAATACTGCAGCGGCAAGAGCCAGAAATGCCAAAGCGCCTTTACCGATATCAGCGGCATTCTCTTTTGTCATAAGTTTACCGGCATCAATCAGTCCCTGAACGAACTGCGGAAATGCCGTACTGATCTTGTCAAGCCCTGATGCAATTGCCAGAAGAGCGAGCGAGAACATCAACGCACTCGCCGCGACGCCGAGCATGCCGGCACCAAATAAGGCAATGCCAGCTCCGGCTACAAGCAAGCCTGCTCCAAGAACGATCATGACAGCAGACAATGCCAAAAGCTTGGCTATCATTTTACCCTTTAGTACAGCTGCCAGTGCCACCATAAAACCAGTAAACGCCACAATTGACGGCAGCAGTACCGCCAGAGCAACAGACAGCAACGCCACCGCTCCAACGATTTTAATCAGTCCGCCGGCCTTTGAACCGTCCAGGCGGCTCATCCACGCGGTAAGACCTCCGAGCATCAGTATCAGTAATCCGATCACTGCGATACCCTTCAGCATGGCTCCAAATGGAAGTGCTGCCATTGCGACAAGGGGCCCGATCAGAAGTTTTATGGAAACCGCCATAATGGCCATTGCCCCAGCTGTCTTGATAAGACCTCCGACATTGCCACCCTTAAGTCTGCTCATCCAACCGATCAGGCCTCCGAGCATCAACATCATAGTACCGGCTCCGAGTAGTGCCTGCGCCATCTTATCCCAGGACATAACAGCAAGCGGAATCATCGCCATCGAAATCTGCTGGATCGCAAAACCAAACGCCACGAACACGGCAGCCATATGCAAAATTGAATTACCTTTAAACTTTTTAAAGCCTGAAGCGAATCGCAGCGTCAGAGCCATCGCCGCAATAACCGCACCCATGCCGACCATGGCTGCCAGAATGTTTTGCCAGGGAACGTTTTTCGTTGCCTTAATCAACGATGTGACGCGTCCGATAACAGCGAACAGTGTGACGAGCATACCGAAAGACTTTCCGACATCCTTTAGATTATATTTCTTAAGTAAATATAAAAAGCCTAGAATCGATGCGAGAGTAATAAGCATCGTTCCGATCGGCATCAACAGATCAGCCCATCCGTTTTTACCTGTTCCGATTCCGTTTTTCTTAAACGATACGACTGCCGCTGCCAGGACACCCATTGCCACGGCAAGTGCCAGAATAGTCGCGGCGAGATCCGGAATTAGCTTGATGTTTGCTTTCAGGCCCTTTGTAATGGTATCTCCGGTGTTATTGCTTCCGCTGAAGATGTTGATTCCTTTGCTGACCTTCTGAAGAACAATTGCTAGGATCCCGAGTCCGAGAACGACTCTCATAAAGTCATCAGCTGGAACTTTGGATAATGCGTAAATTGCCGCGGCAAGAATTCCGATGGCAACTGCTATTTTAATGTAAGAAGTCGCCTCAAAACTCTTCTGCAGAGAACCGAGCGTATCACTGATCGCTTCCGGAATCGACTTTACTTCATTTGCAACCATGTGGAAGGATCGCACGATATCCAGAAATCCGCCAAGGAATCCGGCAGTAATACCGATTCGAATAGCGGTCAGAATATCAGAGATCTTAATTTCCTTGATCGCATCCAGGACCCCGTTTAGGGCGGTTGCGACCATCGTTTTTACTTTTTCCCGGAAAACTTTGGTATCGCCGAACATGGCGCTCAGAAGAACGTCTGCGAAACTTCCGGCTCGACCCAGGATCCCCTGAATACCGCTCAGATCAATATTGGTTCCTTTAAGCGCATTCTTCAGCTGCTGAATCCAGTTGACGACAGAACCAAGCGTGCTGTCAAAGCTCGGCATCCCGGTAATCAGTTTATCGATCGTCGATTTGACCGTTGAGAAGACATTCATCAGAAACGGAAACTTCCGTCCGGCATCCACGAGTAGTTTCTCAAAACCGTTCATGCCGTTGTACATATTTTCCAGGAAATTATCAGACCAGCCTTGTTTGAACTTCTCGAAGTAATGCACAACTTTTGCCAAAGAATCCGAGAGGGATCGAATATCAAAATTCTTAATTTTATTAATAATGACAGAGAACGGCTCAATAAAGTCCCAGAATGCATCTGTGATCCGATTCTGAATCTCTTCAAGACTTACTTCACCGGAAGCAAGACTCAAGACCGCGTCAAGTACTTCACCGATAAAGAATACAAATTTGCCAAAAACACCAAAGACGCCTCCGAATATATTCATCACCGTCTTGGCTCCTGAAAATATCACGGAGAAAATATTCTTTAAGCCTTTTTGCGCCTGTTCACTGAGGCCGATATTCTTTGTAATCTCCTGAAAGCGTTTTGTAAGCTCTGCAAGACGCTCGCCAACCGCTTTAATCCCGTTTTCAGTATCAAGACCAAAAGCTTCCAGCATAGCATCATGAACCGGACCGACTACAGTCTTAATTGCATTTATAATATTCCAGAATGCACCAAGGTTTTCTTCGTCCAATCCGAACAATGCTTCTCGTCCTCCACTGGTATACCAGGAGTCGAGTATTTCATTTCTGAGTTCTCCTCCGGCAGCAAAAATATCCCAGAATACTTCAGTCATTTCAGTCCAGAATTTTTTCGCTTCCAGATAATCACCAAATATGTACTGGAACGTTCTCATCCATTCAGAACTAACAGCGTCCTTGGTAGCTTCGATCATATCGGTCCAGGTTTTCGCTTCCTGACCCATTCGGAAACCATTTTCAGAGAACTCCCATGTAGTGTCTGCAACTGCCTGAATAACTGCTTTAAACTCATCTACCGCAATTCCGGCATCTTCAGCATATTCTTCCCAATTTATTTCTTTTTTTCCTTCGCGTAAAGTATCGACAAGCTGAAGAACGTTTTTAGCTTCAAGACCAGTCGCCTCTGTTGCTGAGTATAACTTATCAGAAAACTCGCCATAACGCTTGAAGACTTCCATCATGACTTCCGTATCGAACCAGCCCTCGCTCAGTCCTTCGCGGAAGCTCATAGCATCAAATACTTCTTTGTCCTTCAGATCTTCATCTGCTTTATCGACGGCCGCTGCATATTTTACAATAGCGTCAGCTTCTTCTTCGATATGGCCGGCATTATTTCCGACTTTGCGCAGCCTTCCCATTGCCTCGGCAGCGTCAATTGCATTCTGCTTAAATTCCAGAGTTGCCATTCCGGCATTCTCAATGGATTTCCAGTCGATTGCTTTCATTGACCCAGAGCTCATTGCCTGGGAAATGTTGTACATGGCTCTGGAAACTTCCTGTGGCTTTGCGCCTGCAGAACCACCCCATGAGGCGATACCCATAATCGCCGTGAACGTGTCTTCCAGACCGGTTCCTGCAGCCAGAAACTTACCGACGTTGGAGGCCATGTCATTGAAATTGTACGAAGTTTCATCCGTAAACCAGTTCATTTGATCAAGAAGCTCATTAATTCTCTGCATCTGATCTTCCTGAGTTGCAAAACTGACAGTAATCCCGTTTTCATCGAGTTCATTAATTCCAGTAACCATATCGCGGGTGGCTGCCATAATTGACTGAACTGCTTCGGCCTTACTTTCATATTTGTTCCAGCCTTCTTTTGGCTGCTCAATCACAAGCTGTTTTACGGTTTTTGTTGCAAAATTATAAATGCTGTCGGTCAGATTCTCAATCACTCGACGCCCTGCAATTTCGAGCGCGTTCAAATGGTCTCCGACCTTATCGATGGAATTGGCCATCGGGGAGGCGTCAAAATTGGATACGGACTTGGCCATATCGTCGATGGCGGTAGAGTTGCTTTTAAGATGCAATGCCCGTTCCAGCTTCTCCAGAGTACTGATTGTTGTCTTCGCGCCGGATTCAAACTGCTTATTGTCTATTCGCATCTCTACGACGCGTTCGTCAACATTACCTGGCATTTCTGATGACCTCCTTCCACGCGGCGTCTGCTATTCTATCAAAAACTGGACGAATAGCCGGTGAAATATAATGCCGCCCCTGGACATATGTTCCAATCCCGGTTCCATGTCCATAATCAAGAATCACAGCAATCGGAACGCCGTTTTCCATATTCGAATTGGTCCAAAAAATAGAGACACTGTCACGATCTTTCACAATTTCATAGTTCCAAGACGCCGCCGTCAGACCGGTTCGAATCGGAGTAGCAGAGACGAGCGCTTCCACGCCTTCCTCCGCATATTTTTTAAGGAGCGTATTAAAATCCAATTTCAGAATTCTCTTTAAAAAGCTGTTCGATTTTTTGAAGTCGCCTTTTACTGTGCATTGGATCATATACGCCCCTCCTTTTTATCCTTTGGAATTATACTTGGCTTTTCGCTGCGCATTTAAGGCCATGCGTTCAGCGGCCCATTCTTTTTTACCCATTTTCTTCGACGGCTGCTTCTTAATGGAGGCAACGCGGATCAACGTCATAAGTCTGTTGAAATGCCATTTCTGACACGGATCAAAGGGAATATTCAATTCCATCATCCAGTAATAGACAATTTCATTCGTAATGATTTCATGACTTTGTCGTTTATTGTCTTCTCGAAACGTTGTCGCCGTCATTGGGTCTTCTATATAATCAGAAATCTCCTTCATGCCTTTTGCGTCGATCGCCATGAATATCGTGGGATCGTCAACTTTATCGAGGCACATACAACGGAGATAATCAATTGCCTGCTCTTTTGTTTTCTCAGTTTTTGACAGATATGGTTTGTGCCATTTGGATTCCCATTTTGTAACGCTGAGAAGTGAATGCTCAAACGTAAGGGTTCTTCCTTTTATTGTCAAAAACCTGTTGTTTACCTGATCGAAGAATTCACGATCTGGTGTTTTGATTGTGATCGGCACACGTCATCAGACCTCATGCAGGCCTTCCGGAATCAGTTTCTCAAGTCCTTCTGCCTTCATCTGCTTCTCAGCAGCGGCCATTTCGGCATCACTTATTTTTGGCATAACATTGCTTGCGAACTCATCGAGCGATTCTTTACCGCTCAAAAGATCATAAACATATGTATGATAAGCCAGAGACTGACGGAACCTGCGGATCACGGGAACTCCGTTGTCGTCCTCTTTCAAGAACAACGTCGGATCATCTTTCGGTCGAATGCCATAGGACCGATCAATCAGCAAACGAACAAAATCGACAGCCGGTTTCTGAGGAATCTCTTCACCCTGTTTCTGCTCGTCAATCATTTTTTTCAGTTTTCCGATCAGACCGCCATCCGCTTCGTATTCCAGATTCAGATCGATGCATTCGGTTCTGGTCAGATTAAAGTATGCTTCTACAGACTGTTCTTCACCGTCATAGTTTGTAAAAGTAATTGTTTTCTTAAGCATTGCTCATTTTTCTCCTTTCAAATATAAAACGGGGCTGCCATATTTCAGACAGCCCCCAAACAACCTTAGGCCAGAAGCGTCATCACTTCATCGGGAAGTGGCAGATAAGGTTCTGTATTTTCTGTTCCGTATAGCGCATCTTCCAGCTTCTTAAGTTTCGCATTCGGAGCACCATTCTCGCCCTTCGGGAACTTAGTGCTATCGATCGTAAGAAGCGCCGTAGGCTTGTGGCCAGTGACATCGACCGGAATTGTAGTAAACTCCCAGCTGAACTGAATCGGCTCCGGACTATCATTGATCGTCTCATAGCTTCTCTCAGACGGAGAAGCGGAAGCGCCATAGATCAGATGGATCTTATAGCCATGTGAGTCAAGATCTGTATCATTACCGACCGTGCTGACATAACTGAAACCGAATGTCTTTCTTGGCTGCTGCCCGATTACAACTCCGGACATAAGGGAAGCACTTCCGTCAATTTCTGCCCATTCATCCGGGAACATGTAAGCCTCGATTGTACCACCGAAGTTTTCGACGCCGCGAAGAGACAGATACTTGATATCATCGGCGTAAATATCATTCGCGTCACCGCCGTCCGGAGATTCGGACACGGACGTCAGACCGTTCCACGCAACACCAGGAGAGTAGGGATGCTCATCTCCGGTAGCCGCAGGGTTATATGGATACAGTACGCCCTTCTTAGTACCAGTTTCGTAGAGTCTTTCTCCCGTCTGGTCCCATTTAAGAACTGACATATTAGTTCCTCCTATTAGTAGTAAATCGTCCATACATCATGATGCAGATTATCAGAGATAAAATGTCTCTGATAACTACAGAGAGGAAACCGTCTCCCAACTTCATAGAGCATTTCCGGATCCGGTTCATCGCGATTGATGTATGTAACTTCATAAGCCGGGCGAAACAGATACGTCAGATCGTTCGCCTTCGGCTGGTATACATTTGTACGCTTTACGATAAAGCAGGGGTAATTGATTCCTGTGAAAATGTACGGTTCGCCATCGTCAATTCCGGCATCTGAAGAGGTCTGAAAATACACTTCATCCGTGCCAAGCAGGTCTCGCAGCTCCTGCAGCAGAAGGTCAGACCGTCGCTCCATTGTAAACGCCTCCCAGTGTCAGAATAAGTCGAGGATACTGCATGGATACATCTGTAATCTTCCACGCAGTACCCATCCACTTCACATATCGCATGGAACCAACGTGGTTGCGTGCATATGGATCGGCCACAATTGAAATCTGCTGCTGAATGCCAATGTTATCATTAACGCTTTCGGCACTCTGATAACGAATGCTACGTTTCAGAACATCGCCGGAATATGTATGCTCTGTCGGGATGAGAGCTTTTACGCCGGCACGTTTTTCACCTACTTCAACAAACCCGACCGATCCATAGAACTTCACGCAATCACTTCCATTTTGAATTTAATTATGCGACTTCCTCTTCAAGAACGATAAAGCTGTAGAGGCGAGTATTCGCGCCGGAAACGCGAGTCTCAATCAGGGACTTCAGCTGGTTAAAGTCGATATCGAAGTCGGTGAAATGGGTGATCTCTCCGCCTTTGGTAGCACCGATGTTGTAGTCATTGAGGTTACCAATGATTGCCAGCAGACGGTAGGTCTTGGCGGAAGCACCAGAGCCCTCTGTACGGGTCAGATTGTCAAACTCGGGAACGTTGTAGACACCGTTGACATCGAGCGCAGAGGTGAGTTCACCCTTGTTGGTATAAATACGGCGGCCATTCAGGTCCTTCGCGAGCTGGATCTTGTTGAAGAAACGCTGGCTGCAGAACATGTCCATGTTGCCACTTCCGCGGTAATCGATCTTGGCATCGAGGAGAGCTTCCTCAACAGCCTGGGCATACAGGTAATTGGCGCCGAAACCGGGGTCGTTCTGTGCAGCTGCCACGGAGATGGTCTTCTTGATGGTAAAGATCTGGTTATCGGTCCAGATCGGGCGAACACGCTCTTCGTTAATCTTATCGTCGGAAGCGGCGTCACGGCCGTCACCGATCAGGATCGCGCGGGCAAGCTCCTTCTCGAGCTGCATGCGATCGATCTTATACTGATAATCGACATAGTCGAAGTCGGTGATGTCAACGACATCGTCACGGTTCAGAGCACTCTTCGCATAAATGGTCTGAGGCTCGGTGGTGCGCTTGGCAACGGTATAGTTATCGACAAGGGTCTTTTCCTTACCCTTCTGATAACCCTTCGCACGGAGGCCTTCGATCGCACGAAGGTCAACCTGAGAGGTGCGAATACGGCTGAACGGGCTTCTGTGAACCTTATTCAGAACAACTTTGACCCACTCCTGGTCATTGGTTACAATTTCCGGGGCGCCGGGCCGAACGTCGTGCCATTCGGGGAACAGAGCATCCACGCCAGCCGGAGTCTGGCCGGAGGGATAAGAGGTAAAGCCACTGACAGGAGCCAGATCATCGTGCTGGAGATTGTTCTCGTCGGCATAGGCCTTGAGGGCTTCCTTCAGGGTGCCATACTGTTTCGCAACAGAAATAATGGCTTCCTCATCGCTATGGGAAAGATAAGCGCCCGCAGCAGGCGTGGCGTCGGCAAAAGCATTAAAGTTCATGGAATATCCTCCTTCGGAATGTTCAACTTCATCGGTATCATCGTCATCGGTTCCTTCTGCCGCTGCCTGAGCGACCAGATAGGAAGTGACCATCAGCTGGTCTTCGTCCATCGTGTCGAGCACGTCCTGGACAGTCTTATTTTCATCCATTACAGATTCCTCCTCAGAATCGTTATCGGACCCGTCTTCAAGTCCTTCATTTGAATCTTCATCGGAATGCGCCAGATCATCATCGTCATCTTCGTCATTGTCATAAAGATGCTCGAAATCGACGTCATCCCAAAAATCGTCATGGTCGTCGGAATGGCTCAACTCAAGACCGAACTCTTCTCCGACGTAGATATAGGCTTCATCTTCCAGCGTCTCGTAGCCATCTCCATGCGCAACGACTGGAGAAGTGATCTGAGCGCCCATATTGGCTCCGGCAAGCACAAGACTTACTTCCTTGATAGAACCGTGAAGGACATCTCCGGCTTTCTGCTTGAGCTGATTAGCCCAAATAGAAAGGGAGGTGATGTCACCGTGCTCAACATCGCGTTTCGCAGCCTGTGCGAGATCACTGTCGTTGAAATAGCCATAAAAGAAAACGCCCTCGGGACGGTTCTCAAGATATCCATGTCCAAGAACTGCCTCAGGGCTGTCGTGATTGTGTCCCCATACAAGCGGAACTTTCGCTCCATCCTGGTGGGCAAACGCATCGCGGCGGATTGTGCGGCCGTCACTGCACCGGAGATCATTCCGAGTAGCCCAGCCGCAAAAGTCATAGCCGGTATGTTTCGCCATGATTTATGTGACCTCCTGTTTCGTCATATGATTAACTTCCATTTTGATTTCATTCTGTGTCGTCGTATTCATCTTCCACATACTCGTCCTCTGCAGGAAGCTCCTCATTCGTCGGGTACTCTTCTTGTCCTCCGGAAAACTCAACAGTGCCTTCCGGTACCGTTTCACCTTCCGCATAAGCGCCCGTCATATCAACTGGCATGTTCGGATTTCGAAGCTGATCGGCACTCTCCTGCTGAGAGGGCTTAAAGCCGAGAATTCCTCGCATTTCATTTGCCGTAAGAATCTCATTGCGAATGAGTCGATCTCCAATATCAGCGATATTGGAAACCGGAACCAGACGGAATGGATCCTTAAAAAACAAAATCGACTCCCCTTTTGTTCGGGCAGTCGGTGTTAACCATTTCCGCTTCAGCTCATCGGCGAATGCCGAGATCAGCGGCTCTATAATATTATTGCTGAAGTTCATTTCGGTCGTTTCGTTCGCATTTCCGTTCAGGATTTCTGGAGAAACGCCGATTTGATCATACAGCTGTTTTTGTAAAGACTCGGCCTGAGCCTGAAGATTGTTGTCAAGCGGCTTTGACAGCGGGATTACTTTTTCGGCGGCGTCAATATACGCGATTCCGTACCGGCTGTCGGTGAGCTGCATTTCGATATCCCTACGACGCTTTTCTGCTCGTTCCATCTGTGTTTCATGCCTTGTCGAATACGGAAGCTGAATAATCATATCCATTCTTCCAGACGAAGCATGATCGTCTGCCTTATCAATCTGAGCCAGCTTTCTGCGAAGCCTGGCCATGACCGAATTTGGGGCATTCATCACATCATAAAACGGATTCTGCAGAATAACGCATAGCTGCTTCGGAAATCGAACGGTCTCTTTCTGCCCGGTATCTTCATTGTAGAGTTCGACGTCTACTTCTTTTGGATACCACTGCTTGATTTTTCCAACACGAGCAGACTTAATCTTATTCACGCTCATTGTTGAATAGTTCACGTCGGCAATGATTGGGCACACAGCAATGTAACCTTCATCAAGCATCGAAGCATAGACATCCTGACGAAATTCTCTTGCCGTCTGATCGAGATTGGCCTGCAGTGTCAAAATATCATTCAGCTCATCACGAATGTCTTCCTGATATCGTTCCTGGTCATCAAGCCGAACATGACGGATGTCCACTTTTGCAGCTTCAACGGCAATGCGGTTCAGAAGAGGTGCTATGATTGTACGCTCGGTACCAGGCTGCGGCCTTCTGCGATCTGGACGGTAATAAGAACTATATCCATAACCGTAGCGTTCAGGCGTGGGGTCTTTATTTCTGAAGGCGTTCCAGGCCTTCTGAACGCGTTCAATCAGCGTTGGCATTGGAATCTACCTCCAAATATCATTTTTGATTCAACTCATCTGCAATCTTATCAGCTTCGTCGTAATAAGCTTTCTCTGCTTTTGTAAGCTCTCTGAAAAGCCGATCTTTTTCCTGAGAAGAAGTATTCGGATTACTGAGTGCCTTATTGTAAGCGCGTTGAGCTTTCGCATGTCTGGCGTCGGCGACTTTAAGTGCAGAAACATCAAGGCCAGAGTTATAGCCGGCTTCAAGCATAAATTCTGAACTGGCTTTATGAGGATCGATCGACCTGCCGGAACTGGAGCTTCTTCCGCTCGAAGAAGACTGACCAGAACTTTCTCCTGAATTTCCGAAGTAATTGTTCTTTCTGGAATTGAACTCCACAGCCTGCTTATACTCATCGCTTACCAACGGTTCTTCTTTATTCGAGTTTGAACCGGATCCTGATACTGTGGTATTCCGTACCGCCTCATCAATAGCTTTCGTAACAGCGTCTCTCCACTGATCTCCAGTATAGTTGTTACCAAGCTTTCTCTCACTTTCGACTCGATCGGAAAAATCTTTGATCGCTTTCTGAATCGCCGGTGACTTTCCGTCAACCCCCTTCGGAAGAACCCATTTCATATCTTCCTCAAGAATGACGTTGGTCCCGTCTTTGCGCTTATGAACGAAGAAATCGGAATCGCCTACTCGGTTCTCTTCCTTATAGTTATCGTCGTCAAAGTCATGGTCGCCATCTTTATACTCGCCATACGTAGACTTTTCCATAGACCGGCGTTTCATAACTCCATCTTGCGCCGTACCTGTGGCTTCCGGTTTCTCGTGTGCCTTAGGACGATTGGCAAGTTTTTCTTGATACTCAGCTTCGGCTTTTTCCATTTCCTTGGCTTTGTCAAACTGACGCTTATTGTGCTCATAAGTCTCTTTGACATCGGCAGCTTTCTCGCGAATCTTTTCCTTAACTTTCTCTTGGACGTCCTCAGCCGTCTGAGAAGCTTTCTTACGAAGTTCTTCTCTCATGCGCTCAGATTTAGTTTTTAGCTTATTACCAAGATCATCAACTTTCGAGCTGACTTGTTCGGCGATTCTATCAGCTGCATTTTCAGCCTTTCCAAGTGGAGTTTTGTCATAAGCTTTCTGACGTTTGGCACGATTGAATCGGTTCGCATTTTGAAGAGCTTGGCGCTCGTCAACGCCTAACTTATCAGCGGCGGTATCAACTGCTTTCCGTCCAGTTTCTTTCAGCTGCTTAAAAGCAGAACGCATTTTCTCTGCATTTCTGACTTTTTTTTCGCTTCTCGCCTGACGCGTGCGACCTTGCTGCCAAGCTCTATATTCTTCTGGAGAATACCAGTATCTCCATTTATCTCTAACACGTTCCCTGGCGAACCATTTATGATTGTCTTTAACAGATCCTCTGCCGAATAGAGTATGCTCGAGATAAGGCTCCCCGTTTTCGTTCACGGAGATAATATAATCATGAGGATTCATGAGAGACCTCCTTATGATTATTTGCCACGGATCAGATTCTTGATCTCTTCAATCTGCTCTTCCGGCAGATAATCCATAGCCTTTGCAAGCGCCTTCTTTGCTGCCGACTGCGCAGACTTCAAAGATGCCTCCATATTGCTCTTTGCGCTGGCAGTCCTACCAGCAGCCGAATTATCATAACGAGTCTGTGCGTCAACAAAGCTGCCAATAGCGTCGTCAAGACCCATCATCGCTCTACGACCGGCTGCATCCATTTCCTTCTTAGCGTTGGCACCAGTTACTTCACCGGCAGCATTCTGAACTCTGGAAGCTGCGTTATCTGCTGCATCACGAGCACGACCAGCTGCATTTCGAGCAGCAGAACCAGCCGAATCAGCAAGACCGCGAATACGATCACGAATATCAGAGGCTTTATCGGCAACAGTGTCGGCCGCATTATTAACGGTATCGCGTGCACGTTTGACAGCATTTTCAGCTTTACCCATAGGCGTCGCATCATACGCTTCCTGCCGACGGCGACGATTCAGGAAATTAGCGTTTTCAAGATCTTCACGTTCATCAGCGCCAAGACGATCGGCAACGTTGCGGGCTTTAGTATTAACCGCATCTGCTGCTCTGGCCCCGGCACGCTTTACACTGTCAACAGCAGCATCCACCCGATCTTTAACAGTGTCAGCTGCGCCACTGGCCCGATCGGAAACATTCTTAGCTGCCTTCTCTGCTCTACCCATAGGCGTCGCATCATAGGCTTTCTGCCGGCGTCCTCTATTCAGGAAATTGGCATTCTCAAGAGCTTCACGCTCATCGACACCGAGCTTGTCGCCAACTTTACTGACTGCACCTCTCGCTTTATCTCCAACATCACCGGCAGCTTTTCTCAGCTCGCTAAGAGTCTTATTGCCATGCTCCTGGGCAGCATCAGTGAGATTCTTGATTTTCTTTTTGGCAGTCTTGGTAGCCTCGGTTGCATTTCTGCCAAGATTATTTCGAGTCTCATCAATAACCTGGCGAGCTCGTCCCTGCGCAGTAGTAGCAAGACCACGAGCCCGATCGCTAAGATCGTCAGCAGCATCCCGAACTGCCTTTTCAGCTCTACCCATCGCAGTCTTATTATATGCGCTCTGAGCCTGACGACGTTTCAGTCCAGACAGAAGACCAGTCTGATTATTTGCTTCATTTAGTTCTCTGCGAGCTCTAATCGATTTCCGAACTTCATCTGCAGCATTGCCAGCTGCTTTCTTTACATCATTTACAGCCTGCTGCGCTTTTCGAACTCCGCCCTGAGCCCAACGCCTGTAGGATTCAGGATCATACCAGTATCTCCATTTGCCCTTAACGTTCTCTCTGGCAAACCACTGATGATCCTTTTTCGTTCCGCCTTTTTGCATCCCCCATGCATGAGCCAGCGATGGAGAACCATTCTCATCAACGGTGATGATATAATTGTAATCACTCATGCGATTTCACACCTTTCATAAATGTCAATTGTTTCATGACATTTCTATGAGCCATGTAAACTCTTTATCAATGTCACGTAAAGATTTCTTTAGACTCTTTTTTACTTTAGTATATGACCTACCAAAAGTCTTTTTTAGAAATTGGTCGGTTTTCTTTCTTGCTTTTTTGAATTCTGGAATCGATGCAAGCTCTGATAAAGGACCAGGATCTATTTTTCGTTCTATCTTTACGCCTTGATACAATAGTTCTTTTTGAACATCTGTTATTGTTTTAGATAAAGTTTCTTCAGGATCAGATAATTTACTTAGAATATTCGTGATCGTGTCGTTAACTTTTTCGCCAGTTTTTACAATGGCTCTTCCTAAATCAGAAGACTTTCTGAGCTGTTCTTTTGCAGCATCCGTCTTTTTCTTAGCGCGTCCATACTTGTCAATTCCATATAGATATGTAATACCGGATTCTCCAGGATGCTTACGCTTATAATCTTTATAAGCATCATTTTGATTCTTAGATGCCGCTTTATAATTCTTATAAGCATCAGCCGTTTTCCTGACATCTTCTTTTATAGTATCGACTCTCTTTTTAACGCCACTCTTCCAAGAACGATATGACTCAGGATCATACCAATAACGCCAGGAACCTTTAACATTCTCTCTGGCATACCATTTATGATCCTTCTTCTGTCCGCCTTTTTTATTGCCAAACAGAGCATGAGCAAGATAAGGACTGCCGCTCTCATCAATACAAATCATATAGTCATGCAAGATTCTCACCTCACTCGAACATATCTTTATTTTGTTTATATGCAATATACGCATCCATCAGTGCCGCAACATTATCGATCTTCTGATCACGTCTGCGCTTCATGAGTTTTCTGTTGCCGTTAGAATCCTCCTGAGCAATACAGTTCCCCATACAGAACGACATAATCTCTTCATCAAAGAGAAGCTCATCACGCTCTGCCAGAATCTTCAGTTCTCCAAGAGGTACTGATTCAGTTTTAACACCCTGCGGAACTTTTACAATTCCATACGGTCCGTTGTCAATTTCCCACTGACTGATAAACACAGGAGCATTGTATGGGTCATATCCAAGACATAAAACGTTATACTTTTTCTCTTCAATATACTTATAGAGATCTTCGTATACTTCATTAATGTCTAGAACCGTAGACTCCATAATAATCAGGCTGCCTTCTCGTATGAATTTCTCGTACTCAGCCTGCAAGGCCCTTGGAAGTTTCTGATGCGTATATGATGTAATGTAACTTCGTGCCTTAATTCCATAGCCACGACCGGGAAGCGGAAATAGGAATGTGAACGCACAAAAGTCGTCTCCCTGAGAAAGATCCGCTCCAAGTGCGCACGCCATTCCGTCAAACCACTGTCTGCGATGAACCTTCGTCTCATCGTAAGTAAAGAAGTACGTGTAGCCCTCCATCGGGATGCCGAATCTCTTTGCAAGAACATCGTTTCTGACAGAAGGGTTCTTCTCAGCTCGTTCAAGCTCCAGCTGATAAGTTTCATAGGTAACTGTCTTATCCAGGTTCGGATTTGCTTTCAGCCACATGGATGGGAAATTCAGTTCGTTTTTATCGTCCAGTCGATACCACCAGATAGAAACATGAGGCTGAAAGTATTCCCCTTTCAGAATCTCCATCAGTTCCATTTTGATTGTATCGCCGGGCCCGTTTCGAACTGTTCCCTCAGAACTGGTTGCGACGATTGCCCAGTCGTCTACTTTTGCTGCGCCCTGTTCAAGAGCACCGACAACGTCTTCTTTCACATCTCCGGACAGCCATTCATCGACGGTTGCATACTTACACCTAGCGCCTTGAAGTTTATCGATGCGCATCGGGCGGGACTCGATGATGGAATTGGTGACGAAGTTCTCGATACCTTTCTTCGTCGATGCGATCTTAACTCGATCCGCTTTGCTGCCTGTCGTATTCTGTAACGAACCTTCTGTCATGAACTGAAGGACAGGACCTCTTGCTCTCGCGATTGCAATTTTTAAAGGAAGAAGTGTTTCCTCGGATTGTCTAACAGTCGGTGCTGTAACAATCTGGTCGGTGGCATCAGGATCCACAATAAGTCCATATGCCTGAACACAGGTATCATATATACTTTTTGCGGCGCCGCGACCAATAATAAGATACTGCTTGTTCCGCAGTCTTTTCTTAATCTTTCGGTATTCATAGTGTCCGCCGCCTCCGATTTTGTTACGGACCCAGACACTACGTTTAATGAAATAATACCAACCGAATAGATCTTCTCCCCAGAGTTTAAAAGAATCCAGCAGCTTTAGGTCTCCACCGTCAGTAAGAGTCAGTTCATTCTCACAGAATCGTATAAAGCCTTCTACTGCCTGATCATCGTAGTAGAATCTTGGATCGGTGATTAGATCATCGATAAGATTCATCTGCATCGAGACTTCTTTGTTAACTGGAATTTCACCACGAATTACGGCGTCTCGAAACTCGCCGTAATACTTTGGCACAGCGGTATTCGATAACGCCATTTTGATTTACCTCTATTTGTTCATAAATTTTGCGATTCGATATAGATCTTCCATTTCTTCAGGGAAATATCTAGCAGCATCGTCATAGCGTCCCTGCTCAATCAATTCGTGAAGAAACTTGTTTACGACTTGACCGCTTGTCTTGCTACGATCTTCTCTTTTTCTAAGATTTCCGACGTACTCATCAGCTGCTTCAGCTACGACATCATCAAATGTTTTATCGTAAATACTTCGTTTCTCCATTTTCTGAGCTTTAATGCCATGCGCTTTGCCAGAATTTCCATCACTTCCATCGTTGTCATCATCATTGGTGTCGTCATCAGATGCACTATTTTTTTTAGGCTTTTTATTAGAAGCATCGGTAGTGTCTTGCGGCTTCTGCTGATTATTTGCTTCAACCTGAGCTTTAAGTAGATTCTCAATCTGTTTGCGTTTAAACGCTTTATTCAGATCGTCGGTAGAATATTTCTCTCGATCGTTGTATACTTTCTCTACTCCGCCAGGTGTTCTAAGAAGTCTTTCAAGTTCCTTCAAATCTTTATTGTCTTTTTCTCCAAACTTGAGCATCCGTTTGCCATTCTTATTCATGCCCATATCAATAAGTGCATTATTGACTTCAGCAATTGCATTATAAGTATTTTTTCCAGTCTTATACCATTTCAGACCTGTCTCTACGTTCTGGCGAATAGATTCAATCTTTTTCATGCCACGCTGAACTTCCGCTTTTCGAATATCCTGCAGAGACTGATCGAACTTAACCTTTTGCATAATATCCGTAACATCATCCTGAGTTAGCTCTTTGCGATACTTATAGATCTTTTCAGGATGATCCCTAAGATACTCCATCCGCTTCTGCTTCTGTTCAGCTGCTTTCTGAGCATCGGCTTTCTTTTTGCTGTTGGCTTTGGCCCTGACCTTAGCGGCCTTCGCTTTCGCCTTTTCGGCCTGTTTTTTTTCGCGTTTACTCAGATTGGATTCGCCAACACCATAACGTTTACGCCCTTCGGATGTCAGAGAACCGTCATAATTCTGAAATCGACGCTGGCCCCATTTCTGATTCTTAATACCGTGATGGGCCAGATAATCAGAATGCGGAATAAATATTGTTTCCATTATTTAGCCCTCACTTTCCTGCAATATCGAAAAGAGAGCCCTGAGGAGCTTCCCCAAGGCTCTCTCATATAAAATTAGTCGTTCATACCGGCGGCGCGAACCATCGAGATATACTTCTTGAGTTCCTGCTTCTCATAATCGGAAGCGGAAGTGTCAAAGAGTTTTTCGAGGCAGGCAACTGCACGGTCGCTGATGCTGTGACGACTGTAGCCGCGTCCACGATCGGAATACTCAGGACCATAGTACTGATCACCGCAATAACTGCGGTTCATGAACTCAGACGGATATCCGGGATAACCCGAGTAGCCATCGGAATTGCTCTGATACCAGCCATGAACACCGTAGTTCGGGTTTCCATAGCTTTCGTGGTGCGTGCCATAGCTACGATCCGAATAGATAGCCCTCTCCGGCATGCCATAAGAAGTGATATGATACTGGCGGTAGGGTTCACCGTGTCTGGAATATCCGTGCTCGGAATACTCGCCAGAACCTTTCTTATCTTCTTCGGCCTTGCATTCCTCAACGCGGCAGCAGAGCTCGTCGTAAAGATGAAGACCATCGATAGCGGCTTTGGTTTCGGCAGGAGTGAGGTCGTTTTTCTTCATGAGCTCGTCGAGGCATTTAGCAACGACTTTCTTCATGTTTTCCATGGATTCAGTTTTCAGTTCCATTTTGAATTTCCTCCTCACTTCTTCGCGAACACAATATTCGCAGCCTGAACCAGAATGGGCGTGGTTCCGGTATTACGAATACTGAGCGTCTGGCAGCAGCCCTTCCAGATAGAAACGTTGGCCGCTCTGGAAACATTAAAGTACTGCTCCACAGCAGCTGGCGTAACTTCCATTTCGGTACCGGCCAGAGTATTTCCATCCAGCGCAAACGCGACCGAAATCGGTCCGACCGTCTCACCTTCTGGAATCGCAATGTTTGCACCAAAATCCACCATATAGTCTACAGTGGCAGGCTTGCAGCAGCATCTCCGAATGCTAGAACCGGTGTCGATCCCTTTCATCAGAAATGCGCCACTGTCCTCACGGTGCAGAATATAGCCTCTCAGGCAGGGCTGTGCCGTATCGGTGAAGACGATGGCCTCACCGGGGTTGACCGTCTGAACGGCAACACTAGTCCATTCAGCCATCTCGGCACCTCCTTAACCCATGCAGCCGCAGCCTGTATTCTGAGGGCAGCAGTTCGGATTCTGAACAATATACGCGGGACGCGCCGTCGGCAGAACATACTGCTCAATCTCATTCGCCAGGGCACGCTGACCGGCCTGGATCGTCGCGGTCTGCTGAGCCTGAGAAGCCAGACGATTTGCCTCGTTCAGCTGGGCAGTTAGAGCAGCAATCTGCTGATCCTTACCGGCAAGCTCAAGCTGGCAGATCTTATCCATAACGGTCTGAATACCAGCATTCGTGGCGTTTACAATCGCCTGGGTATTGGCATTGTTTGCCATGAGCATATTGGTCAGACCTTCATTCAGGGCCGTGCGATCCGCACAGTTCTCGGTCGCGACCGTATACTTAAGGTCGGCGAGGCCGGCATGGTTCTCGCAGCAGCAATTCTGAAGATTCATAGCCAGGCCATTCATGCCAGAAATTGTCGCCGCCTGATTGGTGTTCAGAGCCTGAAGAATGTTCGTATTGGCATTGCAGCGGGAGATCTCAGCATTTGCAAAGCCGGTATTAAGAGCACCGGTAATGCCATTCAGAGCACCCATGATAGCGGACTGGTCGAAACCGCGCTGGACATCGGCATTCTGCTGGTTGCCCATCATAAACGGCATCATACCACCCATACCGCCACCAAAGCCGAAGCCATTACCCCAACCATTGTTGGCGAACAGAAGCAGGATAATCAGCCACCAAGCAGCATCGCCGCCAAAGAAGCCATTACCGAAACCACCGTTACCGCCATACATGGGGCTCACGGGCATCGTGAAATTAGCATTACCATTTTCAGAATAAGACATTGTCTCATTCCTCCTAAAAATGTATTTATTCAGATCCTCACCGTGCTGCAGATAGGTTCGGACGTGAACATCGAATAAATAAAAGACTGACCTAGCGCTTTCTACCGGTCAGTCGATCTGCAATACTTGCAAACTGATTAAATTGTTCTTGGGTCATTTCCCCATTTTGAACTTTCTGGCGAACGATCTGTTCGGCGGACATACCGGTCGGAGCAATCTGACGCGCCATATTCTGAAGAGCAGCGTTTAGATCAAAATTCTGTCCAAAACCCTGCTGCTGGTTTTGCTGATAAGAATTAAAGAATGGATTCATCGTGTTTCCTCCTTAACCATTGAGAAGCTGCTCAAGCTTACTATTCATTCCCTCAACAGTGCCGGCAAGTTTCTCAACCAGATCGTAAAGCTGCTTATGTTCGTCTTTCGTGACGAACTGCGCTTCTGGGCCAAACGGTACTTCTTCAACCGTATAGTGAAGCGCATGGATCGGATTCTTGATATTGCCGTTAACATCCGTTTCACGTCGATAAATGATTGGATTATTCTTATCCTGAAAATACATCTCTTCACTCGGAGATGTCGGATGTGCAAGAACTTCATCGATGCTCTCGACCCAAACAATATTGCATTTCGGTCCGGCAGCTGCACTAATAACAGGATTCATCGGCTGCGGATTAATTGCCGTGCTCACTTGTGGCATCGTGGAAAAACCTTTTGCCGCTCCTGCTGACGGAACTGGTGTCGGAATTACTGGTGAATATGTCGGTGTGCTCATTTCTTATTGCTCTCCTTTCGTCCAATAATACGTGGGCATCTCGCTCCCGGAATCCCACGTATCGTAGTAGTCTCCATCTACTACGGTTACTACATGCTGATCTAAGACCAATAAAAAGCTGCCAAGAGGATGGTCTCTGCAGAAATCTTTAACAGAGTATCGCCCAAGGCAGTTTTCAGGTATGAACTTTCTTATATATCCGAGCTTATAAAGGTATGCTCCCCAGGTAGCGTTCCCGGAGGGCATATCTTTATACAGGAATCCTTGGAAGGAAGTGGCGGCATAGACTGAATCCCAGTCCTGGTTTAGCAGCTTACACAGTGCCCGTATAGTACAGTCGCCAACGAACCTTCCATTCGGATTCGGGTTGAAAAATTGAAAGGCCATTTTAAATCAATGTCCTGTTACCGCCGTCTCTTTGAGGAGCCATTCAAGTTTCTCAATCTGCTCCTTATAGGCATTCATTACAGAGCTGGATGATGGCGGATCAAATATGTTTTTGACGCTCAGATACACATATTGTTTTACTCGTTCTTCGTCACCTGTATCCATGAAGTCGCTCCAGACCTCTTCGGTTCCGGTGATATAGAACGGATTCTCTGGACCTACTCCAAGTTCGCAGAGGCGCGAAAAAGCAGAGTTGATGTGAATGATCAGCTCTGTATCAAAGTATTCGTAATCTTCGTCAGGCCCAATCATACGCCTGATCGTTTTAAGAATAGACTGTTCTGGCATTTTGACGAGGCCTCCATTACATTATTGTTAGACGTAATAATACTCAGTGCGAATCGGAGTATTTGCATAGTGATTCTTATTCAATTGCCACTTTGCACTATTCTTTCTTTTATCCGTAGCCGTCTTAACGTGATAGTTTGTCCCACGAGCAGTTGCATAATAATTTGTTTTATTGCTGAACTGAGATCCGAGATCTTTAAGAATGCCTTTTGATCGATCGTAATTTGCATATTCTGTGTAAGACGTTCTCCATACATAGTTACTGTCGCCGTCAACACGTCTAAGAATCTCATTCATTTTTTCTAGATTATCATCATAACCTTTTGCAAGTTCTGTCATCTTTTTAGTGGCGTCCTGCTGCTTAAGCTTAAGTTTGGTAGCATCTCTGCCTTTAAACTCTTTATTCTGGATCTGAGATTCAAGCATGCCGTTATAACGTCCGAGAGAAGCGGATCTAGCAGAACGCATGGCATTATCTTGCTCGAGTCGATTTAGTTCTCGAGAATAATCTCTGGCTTCACGCTTTTTACCTTTTTCGGTTTTATTACCTTCACTGTCTAGGTAACGCTTTTTACCTTCTTCAGTGTATGATCCATCAGAATTCTGATAGCGACGAAGACCCCATTTCTGGCCTTTAATTCCATGATGCTCCAAATAGTCAGAGTGTGGAATAAACATGGTTTCCATTACGTTCACCTACTTTACAGTTTCCAAGGGCACGTGTCATTTGGAGACCTTGGGACATATTCAAATTCGGCTAGAAATGATTCATCGCCGTAATGTATCGCATCATGTGTTCTCTTTCGAACACAAATTACATTTTCTGGATCCATAAGTAACTCGACATGATCCACGATGTCTTCTACTTTGACCGGATTGATGTGATGAAGAAAGACGACTTCACCAGAACCGAACGGATGATCTTCGTGAGCTAGATCGCATCCATTGTCACGAATAATCATTTCTCTTCGAAAGTCACGCCATTCTTTGGACCTATAAAAGCTCTGATTGAGGTAGCGCTCCCACCCAAAAGTTTCTTCGCCAACTTTTCCGCCAAGACGTAAATATCTATAGCGACCGAGATAGTCCGGGATTTGCGTTAACTCAGTATACGTACGCGTCATCAAGTTCATCTGGCGACTCCGTTCTATAAGAGCTAAGAGCATCAATAACCTGTTTATAGAGCTCGCCTCTATTACGTTCAGATTCGATGGC
>Ga0326512_10000609_pt1 | contig 31007 bp, 68 predicted proteins | sample 1_2617_0518_D_FD_203652 | JGI IMG/M metagenome (GOLD analysis project Ga0326512, IMG submission 203652) | Bovine rumen microbial communities from UC Davis, California, United States - 1_2617_0518 | ecosystem: Host-associated > Mammals > Digestive system > Stomach > Rumen | place: USA...
GACGGGTGGCGCGTGCACCAGGGGACTGTGGACGGCACGAAGGCGATGGGCACGTACATCCTCGACCCGAACGACGTCGTGGTGATGACGATGAACGCGGACGGGGTACAGATAGGCAAGTCGGGCGAGTCGCACATGAAGCTGGACTACCACAGCCTTCAGCTCATCGACAAGGATGACAATACTTACTTCCACGTGAGCGACTTGAGGGACACTTATGGATATGCGACGGTAACAGACTATTTCACTGGCGATGGTTATAAGAGACGGTTCCTCTTCGAAAATGGCGAATACCGTGGAATTAGGGCAACTATCTCCGTTACGGTAGATGGCATTGCAATCTCTAGCGGATATACCGTTGAAAGACAATCCATATTGTTTGACACTGCTCCGTTAGAAGGGGCCAGTATCACAGTCTCCTATTACACCATGTGGCCTGTTTACGTCTATACAGCCGGCATCAGATATGAATCCTCGATATTAGGCAACTTGAGCTTTGCGGAAGGGTATTTGACGAAAGCGTCTGGTGTGTACTCTCATGCCGAAGGAGTATTAACTGACGCATCAGGTTCGAGGAGCCATGCAGAAGGTGAAGGAACAATTGCGAGCGGCTCAGCTTCGCATGCCGAGGGGTCTGGCACTACTGCATCTGGGAATGATTCCCATGCACAGAACTGGGATACGGTAGCCAGCGGCGTTTACAGTCATGCCGAGGGTTATGAGACCGTATCAAGCGCAACTGCCAGCCATGCTGAGGGTTATGAGACATTAGCCAATGCAAATTACAGTCACGCGCAGAACTTCAAAACCATCGCCGCATCCGAGTGCCAGACCGCCATCGGAAAGTACAACGTAGAGGACGAATACGGCACCTACGCCGCCATCATCGGCAACGGCACCGCAGATGACGCCCGCTCCAACGCCCTCGCGGTACGCTGGAACGGCCTCGTGGACCAGGCGGGCCGCACGGCGTACCCGCTCTTCATCTACGACGGCAAACCCGCCGAATCAGACGCGCCGATAACGCCGTGCTTCATCTACGACACGAGCGACGGCGGCCTGTATCACTACTCGGGATAGGAGGAGACCATGACCATCTCACGCATGGACGTGCCGATAGGCACGGTCCTGGACTACGCGGGGAACAGCATCCCCTCGGGCTACCTCGAATGCGACGGCAGCGCCGTGTCCCGCACGGCCTACCCTAAGCTCTTCGCCGCCATAGGCACAGCCTGGGGCGCGGGGGACGGAAGCACGACGTTCAACCTGCCGAATCTTGGCGGGAGGGCGTGCATTGGCAAGGGGACACGGTCTGTCGGCAACACGGGAGGCTCCGAGACGCACACGCTCACAGCCAACGAAATTCCGTCACATGCGCATACAATCAACCATGGACATGGCTTTACCCAGCCAACCGTTGATGGTGGTTGGATTGCGGGTGCTATCACTGGCGGCTGGCACAATCACACCGTCGATAACTACAGGGCGGCAGGAGAAGCCGCAAACTGGACGCTTGAGAATGTCAAGAAAACCCATGGGTACGACCACCCCACATCGAGCACATCTCATAGCCATGACCTGCCAAGTCACGCGCATAACGTTTATGGTGGTGCAGTTGCAAATATGTCTGGTAATTCGGGAAACTCTGGGGGGGGGGTCTGCTCACAGCATCATGCAGCCCTACGCCGTCGTGCGGAAGGTCATACGCGCCGCCTAGCCGAGAGGCTGGTGGCATAGATGAGCATCACCCGAATCAACCCAGAGTACCAGGCGAAAGGCGACTACCTCGCGTACACGAACCGCAGGAAAGCCGCGACGAACATGAACGACCTCACGGAGAACGGCTTCTACACGGTGTTCAACCCGACAAACGCGCCCGTGACGAACGCATGGCTCGCCGTGCTCGTGTTGCGGTTCGACAACAACGCGGAATACGCGGTGCAGGTCGCGTTCAGTACGTCATCGTACAACATGCACATGCGGTACCGCTTCAGCAACACGTGGAGCGCGTGGAAAAAGGTCACGTTCGCGTAGCGGCGGTGGTCGCATGACCATCACGAGGATTAACCCGCAGGAATGGGATTACCCGGTAAAGGTATTGAGTCCGAGCATAGAGCGTGGTATCGCACCGAGCTCCGATGTCTGGGAAGAGGAGCTGTGCCTCTGCGACAAGCGCGGCAACGTCGTCGGCTATATCCGCTCCCCGTTCATGAGCGACGGGCGAGAGGGCGTGGGCGTAGAGACGAAGCGGACGGTAAATGGGGTCGGTGTGTACCACGGCCTGCACCTGTACATCGACCCTCAAGGGAATCGAACCGTGACCGTCCACGACCAGCAGGCGTGGCGCAACGGCCTAGGAATAACCTCGGCTGATGTCAGGTCAGGCATCAGCGGGGTTGGCAATGTGGCAATTGTCACGCAGAACGTATGGACATACGGCAAAGTCGCGAGCCTTTTCCTTGCCATCCGTCCGTCTGCGGCCATCGCCGCAAACACACAGGTGGCTACGCTCGGCGCGTCATGGAGGCCGTTGAACGAGGTGTTTTTGCTCGGGAACGTGCACGAGCATGATTTCCTGCTGCGGGCGAATGGCGAGATTTCAACTAGGAACGCGCTGAACGCAAACTACACGTACTACATGTCGGCCACGTATGTCATGGCGTAATCCAGCGTAGGACGGAATGTATATCACCCCGCGTGTGACAGGCGGGGGACAATCAGGTGGCAAGAACAAGTAGAAAGGGATAGACATGGAAGCACCTATATGGCTCTACGCATTCTGGGCGCCGATTCATGAAAGTCACGCCGTGCAAATCATGCTCGTGGCCGTGGGCATTCTTATTGTCGCTGATTTGATTTTCGGCATGATCGGCGCTGTGGTGCAGCGGAATTTCCAGTCATCGAAGATTCGCGAGGGACTAGCGCATAAGTGCAGCGAATTCGCGTTCATCCTCGTGGCTGACGTAATCGACGCGCTTTTGTACGGCGGCATCAACCTACCGTTCGAGATACCAAACGGCTCGGCAATGATGGTGGTCTGCCTTGCGCTGATTCTCATGGAAATCGCGTCGCTCATGGAAATCGCCACGCGCATAAATCCGAAGCTAGCTGAAAACCCGCTTTTCAAGATTCTGGACGACGCGCACATCATCCACGCCAACCGCGACGAAGGGAGTGACGATGGCACACGACAAGAGAGAGATGCAGCTACTTCGGCAAGCGCCTAGCGGAAATACGATTGACCCCGAGACGGGCAACGAAATCCGCCGCACCGACAACGGCCTGAAGGATAGCGACGTGGACTCTCCGCAGCATCAGCGGCCATTGACGGATGCAGAGATTGCCGAGCAGGTGGCTAAGGCGGTGAGCGCGAATGGCGACCGCTAGCGACTACATCAACGCCGCCGCGCGATACATCGGCGTGAGCGGCACAGACAACATATTCAACACGTGGATATGGGGCCGTCACGTATACAACCCGGATACTTACCCGTGGTGTGCTGCTTTTCAAAGCTATGTAGGCGTGCATGATTTGGGGATGCCGTTCAATCCCTCCGCATCGGCGGCTGGCGTGGCATGGCAAGGCACGCGCATCGACGATTCCGAGGTGCAACCGGGCGACTGGGTGTTGTTCAACTGGGACGGGCGGCAGGACTTCGGCCGGGCTGACCACATCGGCTTGGTCGAGTGGTTCGACCATTCCAGCGGGTACTTCGGCACCATCGAGGGCAACACGGGCGGCGGCGAGGGATGCGTCATGAGATGCACCCGCTACAACTACGGCGGCTACGCCACCGCGTTCTTCCGACCGCCATACGATGGGAGCAGCAGCGGCGGCTACGATTACGACGATTACGACTACGACGACGAGGAGGACGAAATGAGCGTCTGGGGTTATCGGAACGAGGACATCAACGGGAGCAAGGACGCATACGCGCTTCTGACTGAAATCCACCGAGCGGTGGACGGGAACGCGGCTGGCAGCGGCTACGAGCACGTTGCGTCGCTGACGTACAAGAACCAGCGCGTCAACGGCACCAAGGACGTGTACGCGCTGTTGACCGAGATGCACAAGAACATCGCGACCATCAACAAGCGGCTCGCCAAGCTGGAAAAGAAATGAACGCGAGCATAGCGTGCGGGTGCCTGGGCGTCATCTGCGCGGCGCTTCTGGTGGCGATGATCCACACGCCCAAGGGTTAGGTTCGTGCCCCGCTGGCTACGGCTGGCGGGGCGCTTTTTCCATGCCAAAGCGAACACTTGTAGGTAGTGCGATTTTGGTGCAAAACGTTATGCGACGATATGCGACGATATGCGACAAAATGCAGGTCAAATGCGACGTTTTGCGGGATGCTTCCGAAGGCGCGAAAAAAGGGGCCATGTGTTCGTGTTTCACACATAACCCCTGGTCAGACCTGGAGCCACCGACAGGAATCGAACCCGCAACCCACTGATTACAAAGCCGCGATGAAAACGCGCTGACCTGCGGAAACGATGCGGAAATAGTGCGAAATGGTGCGTAGCTAATTTGTCAGTTGCGCTAGACTTCCGAAATCAAGTCTGCTAGGAGGTCGGCGGCCATGCACTTCGCGCGGAGCGTCACGCGCTGGTAATGGCGCGTCTTCGTGGTGTTCCCGCTGTGCCCCATGTTGCCGGCGACAACCGAGTCGGGGGCCATCGCCTCGCCCATCATCGTCGCGTAGGACGAGCGCATGTTCTCGAGCGTGACGTGGGCGATGCCGTGCTTCTCGCAGTACGCCTTCCAGTTGTGCGCCACCGTGACGGGCGACGTGTACCACTGCTCTGGCCTTTTCGCGCTGTAAGGCTTCCCAGACGGCACGAGGGGGGCGTTCTCGTCTTTCTTGAGTTCCAGCAGCCTGGACGCGAAAGGCGCGCCTAGAATCGCGTCTCGCTCGCTGCTGGTGTTCTTCGTGGACTTCAGCTCCTTGCCGGACGAGGGCACGGTGAGGGCCTTGTCCACCCTGATTCGCGCGTAGGTGCCGCCGGCGAACTCGTGTGCGGTGACATCGTCCCACGTGAGCGCGAACGCCTCCTCCGGGCGCAGGCCGCAGCCGACCATCAGCAGCATGCACGGCTCGTACTTGATGCCCTCGATCGACTCGAGGAAGGCGGGGACGTCGGCGTAGTCGAGCAGCCTCTTGGGACGGGGGCGGTGGGGGGCGTACTGGATGGCCTGCACGGGGTTGTGGGGAAGCATCCCGAGCCTGATTGCGATGTTGCACATCTTCTTGAGCAGGGCGCCCGCGCGGCGCTGGACGGTGGGTGCGGAGATTGACGTGAGCACGGCGTTAGCTCGCTGCCAGTCGATGTCGGCCACGCGATCTGTTGCGATGCGCGGCTGCAGCTCCTTGCGCCACACCCGCTCGTAATCGTCGACCGTCTTGGTCGCGAGGCCGTCGAACGTCGGCTGCACGTGGATGGTGTAGAAGTCTCCCCACGTGATTATCTCGGGCGTCTTGGTCAGGCGGCGGCGAGCCAGCTCGATTTCCGCCGTGTCACGGTTGCCGTCGACGTAGGCGGAGCGGCGCTTGCCTTCCTCCGTCCACCAGATGCGGTAGCGGTTCTCAGATAGCCGCTGGATGCTGCCGAAGTGGGAGCGGGTCATGGTATACTCCTCCTGTTGTTCGGGGTTCTCCGAAGGACCTCATGCCCCCGTGGACGTGGCAGCGTCTCGGGGGCGCTTTCTCTATTCACGCCGACACCGCACCGCTTTGAACGTCGGCTTCTTTAACGCTCGCGCCGGCATATGCCTCGGCGCTCTTCAACAGCATCGCGCGGAACTGCGCGTCCATCTGCCTGTAAAGCTCCACCAAGCGTCTCTCCTTATCGGACAGCTCCATTTGACGCTCTGGATTCAATTTAGCGTCAATCTCTCTAAGGCTTTGACGGTATCGACTGAACTCGTAACGTCTCTGCTCTTCTGACGGGCTCATGTAATATTCCCTTCCGAGCAGTTGGTCAATCGTCACGCCGAGGACATCTGCTATCTCGGCTGCAACGTCAAGCGAGAGCGACCTCTCACCCCTCTCGTAAGAACCGTAGGTGCGGACGGGCATATCCAATTTAGCGGCGATTTCTTTTTGGCCCAATCCCTTCGACTGCCTTATCTCTTTCATCTTGTTCGCCATGTAAAACACCTCGCATCGGATGCCGCTCATTGCGCACTACTCAAGAATTTTACACGAAAAGTGTAACTTGCGCTTGACAGTTACACGGAGAGCAGTATTATAGTCACAGTTACACGGAACGTGTAATTCGGTTCGGCAAACTGAAAGGGGTGAATGGTGAGCAAGTACAGCATGGCGGCAATCGGCAAGCGCCTCGACAGCGGCATTACAGATAAAGGTCTGGACTACGAGAGCCTAGGCAGAGAAATCGGAGTCTCGGATGACGTTGTCAAGAACTGGGTGTACGGCCGCACGCGCATACCAATCGAAAAGGCTTGCGAAATCTGCGACCTGTTCGGATGGCCCATGGATCGCCTCGCTGTTCGTGGCGAGTGGGATGACCAGAATCTAGCGAAACCGAAGAAAAGCACCACGTCAACCGCCCCAGGACGCTAAACGGGGGACGAGCACGGCCCTCGCGGGTTGCGGGGGGTGCGGCGAAGGACAAAAGGGACGCCGCATCCTCCGCAGCCCACGGGGAGACGGGAGCAGACGTGAAGCTCAAGGCAATCGGGACCGCCTCGGGACGGCGTTAAAAGCGACTGACAAACCGACTAGCGAGAACGCGTAACCGTCCACCCGGTGGGTAAGCAAGTGATAGGGCGCAGGCAACGATGAGGGCGAGCCTAGCTATATGCGCATGACGCGGCGGAGCACCAACCGTAGTTGGCACTTGGGGAAGTGAATCCCGACCGCGCCCCCGGACGATGAGCCGGGAGACCACCGCTTCATGCGGTGGCGCGTGTCACCGCTGAGCGCGTTCATCGGCGGTAAACGAACTAACGAGATAGGAGGTTGTTTATGGCAATAACCAGCCTCAAGCCAATCAAGGCGAAGAACAAGAGGGAAATCATCGGCAAGCGCAACCCAGGCACGTCGAGACGCATCGGTTTCACCGACTCCGATGCGCGCGGAATCTTCGGGAGCTGCTACGAGTACACCGCCGAAGAGCAGGAGCGCATAGACGAGTACATGGCGCGTAAAGCCAAGGGCGCGAGGGCCAAGCAGGGCGAGCGCCCCGTCTACGAGTTCAAGCAGAGGAGCAAGTCCGACCAGGACGAGCTCAGGGCGAAGGCCGCGGACCTCAAGAAGATGGGCGTCAAGGTCATCGGGTACGCGGACGGCGACGGCGCCGTGACCTCCCTCTAACGCAAAGCAGCAGCCGTGCGCGAGCGCGCCTACCCGCCACACATTGCCCCATCTTCAGGGCACTCCTTTCGGCGGTTAAGCCTCGTCCTCGGACAACCGCGCGCATCCCATCGCATCGGACATGCCATTCAACCTCCTTGACGAGCTGACACCCATACGGCGCGCGGAGGGAAAGGCAGGCGGCGCGTTCACGCGCGGCTGCTGCAACCTGGAAGGAGGGGCAATGGAAGAGAAGCTGTACATGAACGCGAAGGAGGCCGCGCGCTACGCGGGGCTGAGCGAGCGGCTCGTGTTCGAGATGCTGGGCGGCGACAACCCGCCGCCGCATCTGAAGGTTGGGAACAAGCGGCTGATACAGAGGGCCGCGTGGCCCGCGTATCTGGAATCACTTCAGGAGGTAAGGCTATGAGCGACATGAAAAGAGCGGCGCGGCACCGCTGCAACGATAACCGCGCCTTAAGCCAAGAAAAGGCTGCACCTGGTCGATGCAACACGATTATAACCGATTACGAGCGCGGGTCGCTCGTGTTCGGAATCATCTTCGCCGTCACGTTCGGTCTGATGATGGTCCACTGGGCGGTGATGTGAGATGTGGGTCAGGTGCGGAAGGTTCGACATGCCCAAGGACATGGAGGCCGCATTGACCATGGCCGCCGAGACGTGCGAGCGCAACGGCTACGACTGCTTCCCGTACTTCTCGGGCGGCAAGCTCGCGGACATCCACCTGTTCGGCAAGGTCAACGGCGACACGGTGTCGGACATGATGGTCATGCCGGGGGAGCGCGGCTGGGACATAGTCAAGTGGGTCGAGCAATGAGCGCCGAGCAGATGGCCCTGGTCTTCGAGACGCGGGGCGAGAGGTTCAGGCGCGAGGCCGACGAGTGGATCGACGCAAACCCCGAGGCGTGGGAGTTCATGGTGTCCCAGGCCAGGGCATCGGCCAGGGCGTGCAGGAGGTTCGGGATAGGGTCTCTGTGCGAGCACGTCAGATGGCACATGTTCATCGAGGGCGTCGACGGCTTCGCTTTAAACAACAACCACAGGGCAGCTTTTGCTCGACGACTCATTAAGGAGGTGCCAGAGTGCGAACCGTACATAACGACGAGAAGCTCCGTGCTGGACTCGGAAACATAGTCTGCGTCGACCCCGGCACCGCCAACACGGGCATGGTCTACATGAGCCCCTACCACGTGCTCTGCTGCAAGACGTACCACGGGGCGTCGATCAAGTTCGACCAGTACGACCTCAAGGAGAGGGCGGGGGACATAGCCAGGTGCATGCTCTCCTGGATAGCCGACAAGCCGCACGACGCGATAGTGATAGAGGGGTTCATCGGGTTCTCGAAGCAGCAATCCGCCTACACCTACCAGACGCCGTATCTGCTCGGCTACCTCCACAGGGCGCTGGAACATGCCGGCGAGGAGGTCGTCATACAGACGAGCAGGCAGGTGCTCAACCCCAAGAGCAAGGGCGCGGTCGTGAGCAAGAAGGACAAGGACAGCCCCTACGACACCAAGCAGGCCGCGCTCATGAGGAGCGGCTGGGGCGACATCCACAAATGCACCAACGACCATCTCCGCGCGGCCGCGCTGCACGGGGTCTACTACTACACGAGAAAAGGCGAGGAGACATGAAGGTTGCGAAGCGGAAGAAGAAGCAGAAGGGGAGCGGCGACGGCTACACGGGCTACCTGAGCCCGGTCGAGAACGGCGCGACGACGCTGTTCCACAGGGACAAGGTCGTGTCAGAGCTCGGTGGGACAGCCCCGCAGGAGACGTTCGACCAGTTGCAGAAGGCCCTCGGAGTCGAGGGGTACGGCTCGTGCTCTACGGCAGAGCAGTTGCGCATATTCAAGAAGTACACACCGAAGCTGCTCGCGCTCTACAGGATGACGCACGAGGCGCTGTGCGCGGCGTGCAAGAACGAAAACAGGGTGTTCGAGGCGACGGCCGAGAGGGCCCGAAAGAGGTGGGACCCCGACGAGGACGAGGTGCTCGTGGAGCTCGCGTCCCAGGACGACATGAGCATGACGGAGCTCGCGGTGACGATGGGCAGGACGCCCGGCGCCATCCAGAGCAGGCTCTCCCAGCTCGTCGGCATCGGCCGCATATCGCAGTCGGTCGCAGGCAGGTTCGTCGGGACTATCGACGGAGAGCACGTCCAGGGGTTCATCGACGGCGACGTGCAGAGAGTATAGGAGGAGACAGCGATGCCGACCAAGATTGACAGGCTCTTCGCGCTGAAGGCGCTGGAGCAGAAGATAACGGAGGAGCGCAAGCTCGTCGAGTACGAGTGCCGCGACGAGCTGATCGAGTCCGTCAAGGCGGACGGCTCAGACAGGCGCATCTCGACGTATTTCGGCCCCGAGGCGGGCAAGTTCTCCATCAAGCGCATGAAGGGCAAGCCGCCGCAGGAGACGGTGCGCTACGACAACGAGGACTGGGACGAGTTCGACGCCTGGATAAAGGACAACTTCGAGGAGGCGGTGAACTACATCTTCCAGAAGTGCAAGCCGTTCTGCGAATGGTGGTTCGACCGCACGGGCGAGGTTCCTGCAGGCGTGAACCGCGTCGTCGAGGTCAAGCCGGGCACCGAGGGCAGCTTATCCGCTCAGGTCTACAGCTTCAAGTCCGACATCGTGCTCTCGAAGCTGGCCGAGGGCGGCAACATATTTGAAGGGGCCAACCAACTCCTGTTGGGTGATGGCGATGACTAGCTTCAGGCCGCTCAAGGCGGAGGAGGTCGAGGTCCGAGTCAACCAGTGCAACGAGAACGGATGCTCCCTGCTGCTGTACAAGACCGCACGAACAGACATGGTCCTGCTCGACGAGACGGTCGGTGCTGATAACTGGCAAAACCGATACGAGTCTATCGACGGGAAGCTGTTCTGCGAAATCGGGATACGCGCCGAGCACGGTGAATGGATATGGAAGTCAGACACCGGCACCGAATCGAACATGGAAGCCCAGAAAGGCGAGGCTTCCGATGCGTTGACTTACTTGGCAGCTTAGTTTCACGGAAGGAGCGTTTGATGTACTACGTCTACAAGATTAGCTTTCCCGAACTTAACGCGGTGTATATCGGCTGCACGAATAACCTTCGTCGCAGGAAGGATCAGCACAACGGAAACGCGAGGAGGGGAAAGAGCTACCTCGGTAGGTTCCTTGCAGACAACGGCATCAGCCTCTCCGAAGATGATTTGCAAGTTATAGGGGAGTACGACGTGAGGCAGGATGCGCTCGACTACGAGCGTTCGACAGCATTGTCTTACAAGGACACTGACGTACATCTGCTGAACGACGTCTACTCGAACCATTCGACGCGCAAGGGGCTAAAGGGGATAAAGAACCCGTCGACCAAGGAATACGTGGTCATCGACATCGAAGAGCACGTAGGTCACTTCGTCCGCGACATGCACGCATGGTGCGATAAGCACCCTGGCGTTTCCTATAAGACGTTGATTGGGACCGCCAAGCAAAAGCCGCTGATGCACTGCGGTAGGTACATCGCACGTCATTTCGACGAATGGGACTCGATGCCCGTCTCCGAATGCATCGAGCTATTGAGCGGAGAATGGTACAGGAAGAGGCGCGAGGAATCTGAGTCCAAGCGCGTGAGAAAAACGTCTCGCACATATCTCCTAGAGACGCCGAACGGGTACATGTTCGTGAGGAACCTCGACAAGTTCGCTCGCGAAAACGGCATAAACCCCGGCAACTTGCATGCATCGTTATCGACCGGGCGGTACGCCCAAGGCTACAAGGTGGTCGAGAAACTTGCTTAGAGCGCATCTAAAACCCCTTGAATTGCTGGAAACCCCTAACGTAGAGACGAGGGCAATCAGCAGCGAAGCCCGCATTGCGGGAACGTTCAACGACCATCCATTTGGAGTACCGCCAAGCGGCGGGAAGCGGGGGGCGCGGAAACGCGATGATATGGTCTGCCCTGCATGGAGACATGCAGCAGTTCATAAGAGAACGGGCGCGGAACTAGCGAGCCGCGCCGAACAAAAGGTCAAAAGAGCAGGATTCAAGTGGGGCATAGGGCGCGAGCTCTACACGGCCCCGAGAATATGGGTCGGCGCCGAGCTCTGCAACGTCAAGCAGGGCCGCAACGGCAAGCCGCAGTGCTACGACGACTTCCGCGTGACCGAGATGGCGGTTGAGGACGGGCAGATCGTGAAGCTCACCGTCGCCAACATGTCGCGTCGCGGCGTCATCGTGTTCGGCCAGGGCAAGGGCAAGAAGGAGACGCCGAAGGACGACCCTCTCGAAGCAGCCAAACAGGCGCTCTGGACCGCCATGAAGGCATACGCGGCGAAGTGCGGCCGAGACCCCAAGGACGTCTACAAGGACGCCCAGAAGCGCCCCGAGTGGGAGTCCCAGCAGGGAAGCGCCGAGTGGCTCATGAGCGTCGCCAGGGAGTACGAGGAGCTGGCTAATGGATAGCCGCGACATGTACGAGTGGCCCCTCTGGGAGCAGATAAAGCACTGCATGAGGATGCTGGACACCGCGCTGCTCGAATGCAAGCAGCGCGGCTCGGCGATGGTCAAGGCTGAAGCCGACTACTACACCGCCAAGGACAGGGAATCGTTCCGCATGCTCGAGGCGGGGTACGCGAACACGTACATCAACACGGTAATCAAGGGCAGGCCCAGCGTGAGCGAGGCAATGAGCGCGTACCACGCGGCTGAGGTCGAGTACGAGAACGCGCGTGAGGCGCGGAACGTTTGGAAGAAGAAGCTAGACACGCTCCGCGAGGAATACTCGCGCGAGTGGGGTCGGGAAGGAATGGAATGAGCATCAACCGGGTAAACATATCGGGTAATTTGACGCGCGAGCCGGAGCTTCGGCGCACGCAGTCGGGCATGGCGATACTCTCGTTCGGCATCGCCGTGAACGACCGGCGCAAGAACCCGCAGACGGGCGAGTGGGAGGACTACGCCAACTTCGTCGACTGCACCATGTTCGGCAACAGGGCCGAATCGCTCTCCAACATCCTCACGAAGGGCATGAAGTGCGCGATAGAGGGCAAGCTGCGCTGGTCGCAGTGGGAGCGCGACGGCCAGAAGCGCAGCAAGCTTGAGGTCATCGTCGACGAGGTCGAGTTCATGAGCAAGGGCCAGCAGGGCCAGGTGAGCCAGCCGCTCAACCAGGGCGGCATGTACCAGGCATCCACGTCCACATCGGGGCCCGAGATCGAGATGGGCGCGTACGAGGCGGACGACATCCCATTCGGTGGGTAAGGCGAGGAGGAACAACATGGCTGAGCAGGTATTCAGCAAAACCGTCGAGAACGGCGGGTGGGGAGACACGGCCACGCAGAAGAACGACTTCGCCGCAGAGGGCGAGCTGCTCGTGACCATCACGCTCTCCGAGTACAGGATGCTCGTGCAGCAGCAGGGCTCGTACGAGAAGAAGCTCGAGGAGAAGAAGGCCGAGAACAGCAAGCTCTGGTCCGAGAACCAGAAGCTCAGGCAGACGCTCGACACGCTGCGCGACGGGCTCGAGGGAGACGGTGAGGAGTGATGGCGAGGAAGGAAGTCAGCTGCGGGGTTCGTTTCAAGGTTCTCGAACGCGATTCCTTCACATGCCAATACTGCGGGAGGTCGGCGCCGAGCGTCGTTCTCCACGTCGACCATGTCGTGCCGGTCTCGAAAGGCGGGTCCAACGACATGTCGAACCTGGTGACCGCATGCGAAGACTGTAACCTCGGCAAGTCCGACATGGACATGCAGCACGGAAGCGACGAGGACATGATGGCGATCAGGGAGAAGGTCCGCAACATCGACCGCATCAACGTCTTGGTGGCGAACCTCGAGATGAGATGGAGCTAGTCATGTTCGTGAAGATATTCGACAACTACCACGCTGGCGTGAGCATGCTCCCAGAACCCGAGCAGGACGCCTTCTACGGGGCGGTGATACGTTACGCGTTCGAGGGCAGGGAGCCGGAGTTCGAGGGCATATCGGCGGCGATATGGATGACCATCAAGGATTTCATTGACAAGTCGATACAGGGTCAGGGAAACGGTTCGAAGGGCGGTAACGGCAGGGGTAACAAGAACCCTGACAAAGACGATACGGAAACCCGTAGCGAAACCCAATCGAAAAAGGGGTCTGGAAAAAGGGGGTGTAAAACCCCCTCCGAAAACCAAAAGAAGAGAATAGAAAGGAATGGAAAAGAAAACCCTGAAGGTTTCTTTTCCAATTCCGCCGACGCGTCGGACGGCGCGGCTTTGGCTGACGCCACGCCGCCCGCCGCTCTGGAGTGCCCGACATGCGCGGTGCCTATGGAGCGCACCAACTCGCACAGGGGCGACAGCTACTACTACCGCTGCCCCATGTGCGCCGAGGAGGTGCTCGCATGATCTACGACCACCGCAGCGACAGCCACGACTCGCTGCCCACCGTCCTGCTCTACGCCTGCCCCAACATCAACGCCGAGTACACCGCCGACCGCATCGACGCCTACGCATGGACCGGCGACTACCCCGAGTGCGCGGTGTGCGGCAAGACGAGGCGGATAGACGGCGTCCACCACGAGCCGCCGCGGTCCAAGGGGAGCCTGCTGCTCTCCACGGCCTTGGGCAACTTCGTGGTCAAGCCCACGCTGATGACGCTGTGCAAGGACTGCCACGGGGACAGGCACGACAGGGCGCTGCTCTCGTTCAGGTGGGAGTTCGACAGCCCCGGCGACGAGCTGGCCTTCCTGCAAGGGGAGTTCTTCAAGGCCGGCTGGAGGGAGCACGACGAGAGGTTCTGGCAGGTAGGGCGGCTGGTAATCGACAGCCGCGGGATGAAATGGGAGGTAAGGCGATGATGAACGACCCGTACTGCGAGGAGGAGACGGTGCTGAAGTCCGACTACGACTCGCTGATGGACATGTACGACTCCGAGAGGGACAGGGCCGACGAGGCCGAGAGGCTGCTCTCCGAGATGGCCCACGCCTTCAAGGCGAGGGACTCCGCGAGCTACGCGGCTTTCGTCATCTCGGAGCCGTCGGTGATCGACCACGCGGGGGTGGTCTCGTGACCTACGAGGAGAAGTGCCGCGAGTACCTGAAGCTGTGCAAGGAGCTGGTCGAGTACCTGCGCTACTGCGCGGACAAGGGCATGAGGCCGCTCGCCTACGACCTTGACGTGTACGAGGGCCGCCTGGAGCGAGTGCGCAGCAAGCGGGTGGACCGATGAGGGCCCGGCAGGCCACGCCCTGGGCGCTCTGCATCCCCGTGGCGCTGTTCGTCGCCGCGTGGATCGCGGAGGTGGCATATGAGCGACTGCACGGTTAGGCGCAGGTGGGGCGCGACCGAATGGCACGCCCCCGACGGGCGCACGATATTCCTGAGCGGTGACGACATGCCCTGCACGGTGAGCGTGGTCTTCACGGACGGGAGCCAGCGCGACATACACATCGCCCTGGCGGGCCGAGAGGTGGACCGCGTGGAAGTGGACGGCGTGGTGTACGAGCCGCGTGGGCGCGCGGAAAGCGACGAGACGGGTACAGAGTAGTGAAAGGACACAAACGAGCCGTCAGGGACGTCTGAGGGGCGTTAGACGGCAATTCTGAGGTGATTACATTGGTCGAAATCATTCAACTGACTGACACGTTGCGTCTGCGGCGCATCGACCCGCGAAACGTGGTCGTCGAGAAGCTGACCCACGATGACGAGAAAGACGTGGACAACTGGAACCAGTTCAACGGCTCTGGACGTGGGCCGTTCTGCCAAAACGAAGCTGACGCCTGCGTGTGGGTATTGAAACACGGGCTCGTTGACGAAGGCGGCGAAACCGACTTGCAAGAAGCCGTCAAGCGTTACGAGCAAGCCGCCAGGAAGCTGGAACGCGCCGTTAAGAAGGCCGTGGGCGCATGAACGGATTGATTGGAGTTGGTGCCATTGAGGTACGTGAGTTTGTTCAGCGGAGTCGAGGCCGCGTCGGTGGCGTGGAGCCGCCTGGGGTGGGAGCCGCTGGCGTTCGCGGAGGTGGACGAGTTCCCTTCCGCTGTGCTGGCTTGCAGGTTCCCCGACGTGCCGAACCTCGGCGACGTGTGCAAGATAGATTGGAAGGAATTTCATGAGCGATATGGAGCAGTTGACGTTCTGGTCGGAGGGAGCCCTTGCCAGTCGTTCTCAATTGCCGGAAACCGAACCGGGCTCGAAGGGGCCAGCGGGCTCATGTGGCAGTTCTGCCGCGCAATCAGGGAGCTCGTCGAGGCATCCGGGGGGGGCGGTCCCAGATACGTGCTATGGGAGAACGTTCCGGGAGCTTTGTCAAGCGGTCCCAAAGGCCAGAAGGGGGAGGACTTCGGATGCCTGCTCCGAGAGCTGGAAGAGTGCGGGTATGGTCTGGCATGGAGAGTTCTGGACAGCCAGTTTGCCCGAGTACCAGACGGGTCGCCGCATGGATTCGCGGGGCCGGTACCGCAACGCCGCAGGCGCGTCTTCCTTGTCGGAAGTCTTGGTACCGACGGCGCCGGAGACATACTCTTTGAGCGCACGTGCCTGCGAGGGGATCATCCGAAGGGCCGCGAAGCGCGGGAAGCCCTTGCCCGAGATTCTGAGGGCGGCGCTGGAATGGGTGATAGCGCAGGGTTCAAGTACCACGCGGGAAAGTCAGCGGGGGGGGTCGGCTATGAGGTAAGCACCTCGCCGACGCTGACCGCCGACTACCACCAGCCAGCCGTGCTGACCCCGTGGGACGTGCAGAGTAAGCGCGTGAACTCGCCCGAAGGCACGTCGCCGACGCTACCGAGCGGCACGGGCGAGGGCATGAACATACAGCCCATCGTGATGACGACAGCGAACACGAACGCCAACGGCTCGAACGTCAACGAAGAGGGGGCTGCGTACACGCCCGACGGGACGAACAGCAACGCAGTTGCATTTGCGCAGAACACGCGAGATGAGGTGCGCTTGTTCGGCGGCGACGGTCAGACGATCGGGGCGCTATCAGCGCAACCGGGAATGAAGCAGACGAGTTATGTGATGACCCAGTTCGGCGAGGTCGCGGGAACGCTCCGAGCGCGAGGTGACTCGTCGCCAAACGCTGATGGCGGACAGAACGTCGTGTGCATGCAGGACGGGCAGGCGAACGGCGCGGTCGAGGAAGACCTTTCATCCACGCTCAACGCGAGCCACGAGCAGCCGATAGTCTGCGCCGCCGACGACAACGGCAAGACCGCCATAGAGGAAGACCTCTGCGGCAGCTTGAAGGTCGGGGGGGGTCGCCCTGAATAGCAACGGAGAGAACATCGTGGGCGCGTTATGCGCCAGAGACTACAAGGGCGTCGGGAACGAGTACGTGAGCGAGGGCAAGGTGATATGCCAAAGACGTACATGCTGAAGATGCGCCACACGGGCTCCCCGAATATCGGGGGGGGGCGAGGGCGCGATGGTAGGAGAGGACGTGAGCTACACGTTGGCTACAGGACAAGACCAGACGATGTTCCAGCCCGATGGCGAGCGATACGTGGTGCGCAGGCTGATGCCCGTAGAGACGGAGCGACTTCAATATTTTCCGGACGGTTGGACCGACATAACGGGCTGCGACGTGGACGCCGTTACCGAGAAGGTGGCGGCGTCGCTCCGTTACGAGCCCGGAAGCAAGGAGCACAAGGCGCTCAGGCGCAAGGTGCAGAAGTGGAGCGACGGCACGCCCGACACGCCGCGCTACAAGGCCATGGGCAATTCGATGACGGTTCTTGTGATCGAGCTGCTCGGCAGGCGCATACAAGCCTACGACGAGCTGCACTACGACGAGGTGGGGCTATGAACGGCCTGATGGGGGACTGGACCTGCAAGCCCGTCGAGGAGCGCGGCATCTACGCCGTGTACCAGCGCGGCGACGTGGCGGCGCTCAAGGAGCGTTGCCGGAGGCTCAAGGCCGAGCGGGAGGAGCTGATCCACGAGAACGCGAAGCTCAACGAGCGGCTGAACCGCTACGAGCGGGCGGCGTGCTACGGAGATGATTTGGAATGGACGAACGAGAGGAGGGGCGCATGAACGTCGCGGAGGCACTGCACGATGCACTCTCGCAGACGCAGGGCGTGACAGATTTCTACAGCGCGAGGGGGACGCACGAGGGGTGCGGCCAGTGCTGCGGGCGGTTCCTGCCGCTGTTCCCGTACGAGGCGGTCGAGCTGCGCAACATCGCGAAGAAGGTGCGGGTGCGGCCCGAGGCCGAGGGGATGGTGGACATGAACTGCCCGCTGCTCGACGAATCGAACAACTGCATGGCCTACGAGCGCAGGCCGACGATATGCCGCGCCTACGACTGCTCGAGGCACGCGGCCGAGGGCATGGCGTTCGCGATGAGGGCGGCCGACATGGGGTTGCAGCCTGGGATGACGATATACGACATGAGGGAGGTATGCAAATGAGCTTCGGAGAAGGCGACCTGCACGAGCGGGTCAGGCAGCTTGAGAGCCGCAACAAGGCGCTCAAGGCGGATAACGAACGCATCCGCGAGAGGGTGTCGGCGATTCTCGGCGAGATGAGGGACGAGCTGCTTGAGAGCTGCGATTACGTAGGCACGAGCGGCCAGCGCAAGGGCGACGTGCTCAAGGCGTTCGGCAGGCACGAGGCCGAGCTTCGCGAGGTCGGAATCGAGGTGGACGCATGACCGAGAGGAACCGCGAGTGGGAGATGCTGGGCAGTGTCATAGCGCAGTTCGCCCACGTGGGAGCGAGGCCCTGGGAGCTGCGCCTGATGGCGCTCAAGGGCAAGCACGTGAGCCTGCGGGACATCGCGAGGCTGGGCGCCAAGTACGAGCGGGACGTGCGCGGCCCGAGGCTGGTGGGCGAGGAGGCGGACGCATGAACCGCGAGCAAGCCGAGAACATCCTCGACGCCTACGTCGAGAACGCCCGGAGCAAGAGCGTGAACGGGAAGAAGGCGGCGGAGTCGCTGCGCGAGGTCATCATCGGCGCCATGACTGAGACGCGCTACTACCCTCTCATGACGCAACCGATCAGGCCGACCATGCCGACGGTCGAGCCCTACAAGCCGACCATCACGTGGACAAGCGAGGTCGAGACGGGCCAGATGGAGGTGGACTGATGGACATTGGAGTTTCAATCGCCGTCTACATGGGCGGCGTGGTGACGGGGGCGCTGCTCATGGCGCTCGTGTCGGCTGGGAGGGATGACCGATGAACGCGATCGAGAAGCTGCGCGAATGGGCGCAAAAGTTCGGGCCGATGGGTAGCCATGACCCGCTAATGCTTGCCGACGAGATAGAGGCTGAGATAGCGGCGAATTATCTGCTGCTGCCCGTGGACAGGAACGGCGAAACCATCCGCATCGGGGACGAGGTGTGGTTCCACGACGAGCCAGACGCAGACCCTCACATCGTGCGCGGCTACGGCATGACGAACGGGCGCGACGTGGACGTGTTCATCAACCACGCCGACGAGGGATGGTGCCCGAACACGGTGACGGTGCCTGACGTGCTGGTACACCGCAGGCCCGACCCGCTCAAGGAGCTGCTGTACGAGTTCGCTGGCAACTACGCAGACAGCTCGGGGCCAGGGTACGACGAGGAATGCGTCGAGCGGTACGCCGAGCGCATCCGCGACATGCTGGGAGGTGCCGAATGAAGCTACTGGAGGCAATCATCTATGGCTTGCCCCTGCTCTGCGGCAAGTGCGGCTGCGAGTGTGAGTCGGTGGACTGCATGGGGTACTGCCGCGACTGCCACAACGAGTACGCACGCGAGCGCAAGGCGAAGAGGAAGGCGGTGGACGCATGAGTGGATGCCAAATCGCAATCATCGCCGTGGGATTCGTGCTGGGAGTGCTCGTATCGAGGATGGTGAGGAAGAGATGACCGACGTGAAGGATTACGCCGATTTCAGCGGGACGATTGAATGCCGCGTGCTCGAGTCGCATCTCGACAAGCTGCCAGAGCCGGACACGCTCTGCATCTTCATGACTCGCGGCGAGCGCCGTGTGCGCGAATCCGTCAACAAGGCGTTCGGTGCTGTCAAGCACGTGGTCATCGACGTGGACGGCGAGAAGCACGAGTACGACGCTGACGCGCTGATTGCGCTGCTTGAGGGGTTGGAGGTGCGCGATGACTAGCGCGACCGAGAGCACCCGAGGGGCATGCGTCGGATGCACGTACGCGAACGAGTGCATGTACGTTGACGGCTGCATGTACCTCGTGGAAGGCGACGCGGCGTACTTCGAGTCCGAGCATGCCGTCGAGGATTGGCTACCGCCGCGCAAGCCGCGTGAGGAAAGGGGTGCGCGATGACCGACAACCGAACGACCGAGCTGCGCGAGAAGCTAAACGAGCGCGGGGTTAAGTACTACAAGCGCGATGTTGGCGGCTACCGCAAAACCTCATGGGGCAAAAGAGGCTCCGACTTGGTCGTATTCATCGAGAGCGGAATAGGCACGCCACTGCATGAGACGTATATGACGATGGAGAATCCCACAGCCGAGCAGGTAATCGCCGCCACGTTGGGCAACGGGAAGAAGGTGGACTGATGAGCCAGGTTGACATGATGAAGCTGCGCGAAGAACTCGCCGCCAGGGATATCGAATGGTCTGGCGACTGGGACAACAACGGAATGACGACGTCTTGGGAGTCGCTCGACGGGCAGCACTTTCAGTGCTTCCAGAGGGGCTGGAACGGCAATCTCGCCATCATTATCAGAGATGTAACCCCAGAGCAGGCCATAGCCGCAACGCTGGGGAGCGAGCGGGAAAAGAAGTTGGAATCGCTCGTGCGGTTCATGGAGCCGTTCTTCAAGTCGGCAGTATCTCATGAGTGTGGATGCCCCGAAGGCTATTTCGAGCCGCATGGCTGCGATAACGGATGCATGGCGCTGAAAGAGCTTGACGAGCACATGGCCGCGCTGGGATTGTTGGAGGTGGACTGATGAGCGATGAAACGACCTTGCTGCCCTGCCCGTTCTGCGAGAAAACCGACACGTTAAAAATAACAAAGTCAAACGTAAAACACGCAACTCCTGATAATTATTTTGTAGTGTGTGATGTACGCCTCGGCGGATGTGGCGCGAGTTGCGGTACTCAAAGAACCGAAGCCGAAGCTATCGTCGCATGGAACACCCGCACGCACGGCACGCTGACAGCCGAGCAGGTGAAGGATGCCGTGCTCGAAAACTTCGAGGAAATGCACGAGACGAATTACGACTGCTGGAAGCCGTCGAAGTTCGACTGGCAGGCAATCGCCGACGAGTTGAACGCCGAGCTGGGGAGCGGGACGTGCGAGCCGAACTGGGTGCTCCAAGGCAAAACGCAGACGCAGGAGTTCTGGCGCTGCGAGTGCGGCAACTGCGGATACGAGTTCGGGGTTGAGGATAGGAGTTCGTTCCCGTTCGAGATAACGATTGACGAGGTGGACGTTCCGAACTTCTGCCCGAACTGCGGCAAGCGAATCCGAAAGGCGGTGGGGCGATGACGCGCACGAACGGCTCGATGCTCGTCTGCGACGTATGCGGGAAAAGCGTGTTCTGCAAGTTGAAAGCGACGGGGACAGCCGATGGCGGATGGTCCCAATGGAACGACTTCGATGCCCCCGGCGATTGGAAAACACATTACAACGGCTACAAGGACGTTTGCCCGAGCTGCCATGAGCGCATAGAGACAGCCATTAAGCGCGAGGTGGATTGCATTACAGATGAGACGATCACAGAGGCGGTGGAGCGATGACCGATGACCGAATCAGACAGCTCGAAGCGCGAATCTCCGAGCTGGCACGCGAGAACGCCGAACTCAAGCAGGTGCCTCGACACGTGGACGGCGCTCCGCGTTGCCCGTTGCGGGACTCCATGACGGGGGAGATGGGCGTTTGCGACAAGCGGTGCGCGTGGCTCGTGAAGCTACGTGAAACCGACCAATACAAGGTCTGCGCCGTTGCCGCAAGGCCAAAACCGAGCGGCGAGATAACGCCGTGGACTCCTGTCAATTACTGGAACGAGGTGGACTGATGCCAGACATGACCGAAAGGCAGAAAGCCGCACGCGCCCTCGGATACCTCGAAGGCCTGAGCGTGTGGCTCTGGGAGCACATGGACAAGGTGGACGCGAGCTACTGCGACCAGTACGACAAGGCGCTCGACACGCTGCGCAAGGCGATTGAGTGGGGTGGGGACGAATGAAGGCGACATTCATAGAGACGCGCCTGCTGAGGGCGTGCGCATGGCTATCGAAGAGGGCAGGCTATCCAATCTTGTGCTTCACGCGCAAAGGCGAGTACCTGCACATCATGGGAACGACCGGGTACACGATGGTCGAGGGCGACGTTCTCGCGGAGTTCGAGGATTGGCCCGACGGCGAGGGTAAGAAGGTCAGCGACTGGGGAGCCATCAAGCAGCTCGCTAGGGCGCTGAAGCGAGACAACGACGGATACCCGTGCTCCGTGGAAATCGGCGAGCATGACGCTGCGGTGAACATAGGAGGCGGCGACATGACGCACAGGGCGATTTTCACCAGCGTGGGGAAACCGCCGACGATGAAGGGCGAATTGACCGACGAGCCAGAAGGTTCAGCGTTCATGGCAATCGACTACCTGGACGAAGCCGTAGCCGTCATGCGCAAGTTCGGCATGGGCGTGAACGGATGGCGGGTCATACCGCATGGCAAGAACAAGGCGATGTGCTTCACGCTTGAGGACGCGCCGCTCACCAAGGAGCGCAACATCCGCGTGCTCGCGATGACGAGAAGGGAGGACTGACGATGCACATACCCGACAAGTACCGCGACCGCTACGACCGGCTGGCGGCGTCGCACCCGTGGATGCGGGAGATGCGGGATGCGGATGACGTGCCCGAGGACGAGCTAATCCGCGAGCTTCGGCATTACGCCGACGATTTGCGCTACGAATACAACTCGTTCTATGACGCGTTCGAGCCTGACGAGCGGCTATCCGAGCTGTGCGGAGAGGTGGCCAACATGTTGGAAACGCGGGACGAAACTAATGGAATCGACGGCGAAACTAATGGAACCCATGCGGACGCTCCATTAGATGACGAGCCGCCCGAGGGCGATGGTCTTGAAACGCTGAAAGACTGGATTAGCGACGTCGCCATAGCCGACCCGATGCTATTCGACAGAGCAGATTGCAAACGGCTATGGGAAATCGCCGACATGGTTGAGCGTGACTACGTGTACCGCAGTATCTTCGATGCCGTATGTGCCGAACGCGACAGGCTGCAAGCTGATACAGACGAATTAAGCGAATTGTGCAGGCAAGCTCAGTACAAGTGGCAAGACATGATGCAAGAGCGCGACGAGTGGAAGGCGAAGGCCGAGCAAGCCGAACGCGCCATGAACAAAGCTGCTGGCAAGTGGGCGAGGGCGGATACGCGCAGCGCCTTGCGTGCGGCGGCGGTGGAGCGGCTGAACAGCGTGAAGCAGGCAACTGACGAAAACCTGCTCGCAGCAATCCTCGGAGCGCCTGACGGCCTGAACCTCTATGGTGCTGAGAAGCTGGTCACCCTGAAAGCTCTGCTCACCGACGATGACGCTAACGACGATTCCGCGCCCGATTCCGACGTTAGCGCAACCGACGTGGACGCTAACGACGGGAACGCGAACCTAGGAAGCGACTTAGGAAGCGAACCTAGTACCTTGGAAGATTTCGATGGTAAAGGTTCCAAGGTAGACAGCCGCGAGCAGCTGGAGGCGGATATAACCCATCAGTTTTCGATGTGGTTTGGTAATAGCCCGTATCCGTCGCAAGGACACCGTACCGCCGTTGAATGGCTCGACCGACAGGCGGCAATCACCCGCCGCGAATGCGAGCACGACCGCGAAGCACTCGATTACTACTCCGACCGATACGCCGAGATGGACGGGCGAATCGTTGAGCTGACGCGCAAGCTGGAAGACGCCGAGTTCGAGCGCGACGAGCTTGAAAGCATGATCGAGCGCGATTACGTGAAGCGCAGTACATTCGACCTAGCATGCAAGAAACGCGACGAGGCAGTACGTGACGCGAAGCTCGCTGTACATGCGAGGGACAGCGCGATGGACGAGCGCGACGCCTTGCAGGAGAAGCTGGAAGACGACTGGAAGTACTCGAACCTCAAGAAGCAGGTGGACCTGCTCACCGTGCGCGCAGTCGGTGCCGAGCAGGAGGCCGACGAGCTGAAAGCCATCGTGGACAGGCTGACGAAGGAGCGCGACGAGCTCGCAGCCGACCTGAAATCATGCGAGGGCCAGCTCAAGACCGAGCGCAACAACTTCAGGCAGGCAACCGGGGCGCGTGACTACTGGCGTGACAAGCTCTCGATGGTGCTCGACAGGCTCAGGGAGCTTGGATGCGAGGTCGGGAGCATCAACGACGTGCCGATAACGGTCGAGCTGCCGGGGGACGGGCGATGAAGCGCAACGGCTGGACGGAACGCGAGGACCTCATGTTGCGCAAGCTGTACCCGATCCTGACGAACGCGGAGATAGCCGACCTGCTCAACGAGAGGTGCGGCAACGGGCGCAACGCCTTGTCGGTCGGTTGCAGGGCGAGGCGCATGGGGCTCAGGAAGGGGGGCGCATGAGCCGCTACCACGGCCAGATGAAGATGGTCACGCTGCGCTGCGAGCGGTGCGGGTGCGAGTCGTACATCTGGCGTAGGAGATGCAAGCTGAAGGAACCGGGGCACGTCAAGCACTACTGGTGCAGGCGCTGCCAGGACAGGACCGCGCACGTCGAGGTGCGCGGGGAGTAGTCAACGGGGCGCACAGGCCGACGCGGCGAACGGCGCTGAGCGCGGAACTAGCTAAGCCGCGCGAAGCACGCAAGTACCCGCGGAGGTGGCTGTTGCCCCGCACGCGAAAGGGCATGCACGAGTAGCGTGCGGGGGCTAGGCGGTTCGATTCCGCCGCGCCCCTTCAGGAGATAGGAGACATTCATGGAACTGAGGGTGAAGCTGGACGAGGGAGCGAAGTTGCCCGATCGCGCGCATCCGACCGACGCGGGAGCCGACCTGTTCGCGCCGCATGACGTGGTCGTGCCCGCCAGGGGCAGCGCGATAGTCGATACGGGAGCGCATGTCGAGTTACCGGGCGACGCTTGCGGATTGATAGTGAGCAAGAGCGGGTTGAACGTGCGGGACAACATCCTGAGCACGGGTTTGATAGATGCCGGCTATACGGGCTCGATAGTCGTGAAGCTCTACAACCACGGCGACAAGCCCGTGACGCTCGCAAGGGACTCGAAGATAAGCCAGCTCGTGGTTTTGCCCGTGCTGTACCCGCGAATCGTGCAGGCCGACGAGATAGGCGGAGGGCCGAGGGGCGATGCAGGCTTCGGAAGCACGTCGGAGGCGTCGGAATGAGCGGCTTCACGTCCGGCATGAGGTCGTCGAACAGCAACGAGTGGACCACCCCGAGGGACTTGTTCGACGAGCTGGATGCCGAGTTCAGATTCGACCTGGACGCGGCGAGCACCGACGATAACGCATTATGCGAGCGCCATTACACCGCCGAGAGCGACGGGCTGGCGCAACCTTGGGAAGACTTCCACGTATGGTGCAACCCGCCTTACGGCAGGGAGATAGGCGACTGGGTCAGGAAGGCCGCAGAAACCGGCGGGGGGGGGTTGGTTGTATGCCTCGTCCCTGCCAGAACCGACACGCGATGGTGGCACGACTGGATCGTCAGCCATGCCACGGAGGTCAGGTTCATACGCGGAAGGCTCAAGTTCGGGGATTCTGGCAGCAGCGCGCCGTTCCCATCGGCAATCATCGTGTACGACAAGCGCCCGAAACGATACTGGGCGGTGAGATAGGAGGATGCTTATGAGCTTCGACGTCGAAGGGATGAGAGTCTTTCTTTCAGGCCCGATGACGAACGCCCCCGACTACGGCAAGTGGGCGTTCGACGCCGCCGAGGAATGGTGCATGAAGCACGGCGCCAAGGAGGTGTACAACCCCGCGAGACTAATCCCGAAGGAGGGGGAGAGGGTACACCCGCACGAACGCTACATGACGCGCACGCTCCACGAGCTGACAGGGTTCGGGCCCACATTGGAGGACGTGGATGACTGGTTCCACCCGCTCTACGACGTCGTGCTGCTCCTGGACGGCTGGTGGAGGTCGCAGGGCGCGAACTCCGAGAGGCTGGTGGCGGGGGCGTGCGGGATAGAGTGCATCGAGTTCAAGGACGCGAAGAAATGGAGCGGGGAATGAACACCAGCGAACTTGACGAGATGGAGTTCCGCGAGCATCGCGAGTACCGCCGCATAGGCGAGACCGACAACGCATGGAGGCCCTACGGGCGCGTGCTCGAATGGTGCCGCTGCATGGGGCGGTTCCGCAAGTACGGCGAGTGGACCGTGCAGGAGACGTGCAGCAGCGCGGCATGCCGTGGCACGGTGCGGGCGCGAATCAGCGGGCCGCGCGGTACCGTCGAAGCCTGGAACGGCATGGATGTGTTCTACATCCCGAAGGGCGTGAAGTTCAGCAAGGCACCGTATCCCGAGAACCACGCGGAGGACGAGCGCAACGGCATCGTGTGGTGGCCCGAGCTGCCGTTCGATGAGAGCGCCTACGAGGGCAGGAGCAAGTACGGCCAGCACGCGAGGGCCGTGCTCGACCATTTCACGGAGTGCGTCGGCGAGGCGTGCGCGATGGCGGGAATTCAGGAGAGGATGGAACTATGAACACCCAGACGCAGCTGTTCGACCGCTGCGAGCTATGGGAGATGGGCGCTGCCGAGAAGTGCGTGCGCCGACGCGGCACATGCCGCTACCAGCCGTGCACGGTGGTCCAGGGGGTGCGGTGCTGCGCTGCGTGCATGCGCTGCCACGCGCCGTGCCCGAAGGTTGGGAAGGGGAGACGATGAGCAAGCCGGTGAAGGTTCCTGGAACGGCAACCATGTTCTACGACGCGGACGCCGACGTTCTTCTGTGGCGCAGCGGCAAGCCAGTTGTGGCGCAAAAGATACGGAGCGGCAAGCGCAGGCGGGTGCGCTACGAAGATGAGCACGGCATGGAGCGCACAAGCACGGTGGACGCGCTGAAGAAGGCCGCAATCACTGGAAAACCCGAGACGATGCTGTTCCATGCTGACAAAACGCGAAGCGTGCGAGACGTGCGAAAGAGGAAGTACGAACTACAGAAGGCAAGCGACGCGAAGCTGCGAGAACGGCTGCTCGCGAACGCCGATGACGAGCGGCACGGCACGATGCGCGGCTACGGATTAGGATGCCGATGCGCCGAATGCCGCAACGCGATGCGTCTGAGCGTGCGAAAGAAGCAGATACGGGACTCGATAAAGGCCGCGGGGCGGAACCCGTGGACGGGAGGCGAGATATGGCAAGAAGCATAGACGATTTGGTCGAGATGCTTTTCGACCAACTGGAATCGGTGCAGACAACGAAAGTAGATGACATAGACAAGGTGGAATCGGTCTGCGAGCTGACGAAGGCCGTGAACAACACAGCGCACAACATCATCGCAGCGGGGAACCTGACCTTGCAGGCGGCGAAGATGAACGCCGACTATGGCAGCAGGCGCCGCATAGAGATGCCTGCGTTGCTGGCGGGTGATGACGAATGAACGACTGCATATGGTGGGAGGTGTGCGCGTGCGACGCTGCGGACCATCCCTGCGGGCACTTCGAGAAGAGCACGTCGGACAAGGGAAAGCGCATCTGGGAAGAATACGACCGCGACGTGGACGATGCGCTCAGGCCAGTGGGCGAGAAGTACAAGAGGATGATGATGGAATCATGAGCGACTTTGAGCTGACCGAAATCCTCGACAAGCACGCCGCCGACGAGCTGCGCGGGATAATCGCGGCGAACACCGACGAGGGCGACGTGTACGACATCGCGGAGGGGCACATCGCAGCCGACGAGCTGTTATGCGACGTGCTCGTGGGCGAGGGGTACGTCGAGACCGTGGACGTTTTCAAATCGATGAGGAAGTGGTACGCATGAGCGCCCCGCGCTGCTGGGTCTGCAACCGCGAGATGAGGCTGAACGAGGGCAAGTCCGGCTACTGGCTCCACTGCGGCCCGTGCGCGGCGACGTACATGGACACGCGCAACAAGCCGAAAGACGAGTTCCTCGCGGATTACGGGAGATTCTACAGGGAGCAGCGCGGAAACGGCCAGCTGTCCCTGTTCGACTAGATTGGAGGAAGTATGACGATAATGAACGAATGCGGCGAGTTCGTGGACGAGTTCGACCCGAACGCCGACGAGATAAGGCAGGACAACGCCGCGAGGAACGCCGAGCGCCCCAAGCAGCAGGCGCAGCAGATGCCGCGCAGCCAGGGCGTGTTCGACAAGATAACGGACGTGAGCCTCGCGCAGATCGACGCGCTGATGAACGCCGACAAGGAGGATTTGCCCGTGGTCATCGAGCAGAGCAAGGCGGTGAGCCAGCTGCTCACGAACCTGAACAACAACATGGGCAACGCGGTCAAGGTCGCGCACATCATGGCGATGGACGGCATGGACGTGGGCGGGTTGAAGGCCACCATGCCGCGAATGCTGGGCGGCAAGTGATGGAACGCGCCAACACCTGGACGCCCGCCGAGCTGGAATGGCTGCGAGACGCCTACCCCGACCACCACAACAGCGAGCTTGCCGAGATGCACGCGCAGGCCTTCCCCGACCGCCCGCGTCGCACGGACAAGGCCATCGCGTCGAAGGCGAAGGTGCTGAAGCTGCGCAAGGCGGAGGGGTTCCAGCGCGTGCCGTGCACGCTGTGGACGCCCGAGCGCGCCGAGTGGTTCCGCTCGTTCGTGCCCGGGCACACCGAGCCCGAGATTGCCGCAGGGTTCGAGCGCGAGTTCGGGTTCCCGCTAACGAAGCGGCAGATAGCGAACGGCAAGCTGAAGCTCGGCGTGAAGTCGGGCACGCACGGCGGGCGCTTCGAGAAGGGCATGGTTCCGCACAACAAGGGCAAGAAGTGGGACGATTACGTCTCGCCCGAGGGGCAGGCGGCATCGCGGCGCACGTGCTTCAGGAAAGGCGAGGTGAACGGCTCGGCGCTCGCACGGCAGCATGAGGTCGGCTTCGAGCGGGTCAACCGCGACGGCTACATCGAGGTGAAGGTCGCGGACGGGCTGCAAGCAAAGCCGAACTGCAACTTCCGGATGAAGCACCACGTCGTGTACGAGCAGGCGCACGGCGAGATTCCCGAGGGGTGCAACGTCGTGTTCGCCGACCACGACAAGCGCAACTTCGACCCAGACAACCTGGTCGCCGTGCCGCGCAGGCTCTGGGCGGTCATACGCCACATGGGCTGCGAGTACCGCGACGCCGAGGGGCTGCGGGCGTGCATGGCCATCGCGGAGCTTAAGATGGCGGTGAGCGACGCCGAGCGCGCTCCCAGGGCGTGCGGGTCGTGCGGTCGCACCTTCAAGCCGCGCTACCCGCACCAGCGCACGTGCGACGCGTGCCTGGAAGCTGGCGTGCGCGGCAGGCGGATGCCGCAGACGTGGACCCCCAAGGGCGAGGGCACCTGCGAGGTGTGCGGCGCGACGTTCGCCAAGCGCATGAAGCGCCAGCGCCGCTGCGATGACTGCATAGCCGCCGCGCCGAGGGCGTCCGTCAAGGAGCAGCGGAGGTCGGGATGCTAGAATACGCCGAGACGAACGGGGGATACATGACAGAGAACGTGCTCCTCAGCGAGGAAGGCGAGCAGCGGCGCATCCGCACCGTAACGCGGTGGCTCGAGAACGTGAGCCGCGCGGTGGAGCGCCGCTTCGACTTCGAGGCGCAGGCGGGCGCGATGAGGGCGATGGCCGACAACCTGCGCGGCATCGACTACAGCGCGGTGCAGGTGGCGACCTCCCCGACGCCTGACGCGATACCCGACGCGATCATCGCAGCCGAGGAGATGGGCGAGCTATACGGGCGGCTGCGCGACGATGCGGTCAGGCGCGTGGCGCAGGCGGAGTCGGCGCTCTCCGAGATGGACAACCAGGACGGCGCGCGTGCGCTCTCGTTGTACTACCTCACGTTCGACGCGAGCGGCAAGCGCCGGTTCGACACGTGGGAGAAGGTCTGCGTGGAGATGCACTACAGCGAGGATGGCATGAAGGCGCTCGTCAGGCGCGCGAAGCTGGAATTGTACGACCTCATGCCGCACACGGAGCGCCCGAAAGTAGAGCGGGCGCTTTAAGGGGAAAGCCAACTGCCTTCAACTGCCCGATTCGCCATCTGAGCTGCGGTTATCCATGAATTTTGCTATAATGTGAATAGCAGGTGGTAGCTGCTTGAATCGATGGTATCATGTCGAATTGCGCCCTGGCTGATTGCTACCACCAATCGGTCGGGGCGTTTTCAGTTAGGTGGTAGCTAACTATGGCGAGTAAAAGAAAAACCACATCATATCGTGCACGAATTGAACGATTACCCCTTCATATGCTAAAATCCGTAAGCGGATTGGTAGGTGAGCAGCATGACTAGAGGCTCATCCATGACCGATGAAGAGCTGAGTCAGCTCGGAGTAACCAGAAAAACAGACGATTTCGGGCGAACGGTGTACCTCGTCCCATGTGTCGTTTGCGGCAAGCTAGTCGGCATGCACATGTTCACTACGCAGAAGGTCGTGAAGTGCAGCTTCTGCAAGAAAGAAATCGTGAAGCGGCGCAAGGCCAAAGTCGACGCGGCGCGCGAGGAGATACTGAGCATCCTCGCCGAAGACCTCGGTACAGACTACGAGCATTTGAGGCGTTTCGAGAAAGCGACCACGAAGTTCGGCAGAGCATACGCCGACAACATCGAAACTGCCCGTAATGCTATAGACGAATTCGATAGCGTTCCAGAAGTAGTTGCCTGTATCGAGTTACTGCATATAGGAACGCGAGTCATAGTGCATCAGAAGGTCGGCGATTACACCGTGGACTTCTGCCTTCCAGAAGAGAAGGTTGTGGTCGAGATAGACGGGAGCCTGTACCACAACGACGAAGCCAAGGAGCAGATGCGCGATTATGCCATCTCGCACATGCTCGAAGGCGACTGGGAGATACGCCACATACCAGCCGACGCGGTTATGAAAAACCACGTAGTGTTCGGCAAGGGCATGAGGCACATGCTCAACGAAAGGCGCGAAGAGCTAGGCATCGAGCGCCTGAGCTAAGAACCTACAAACAACATACGACACCAGGGCCGTCCCACACGGGGCGGCCTTTCTCATGCTAGGAGGCGACATGGACCCGACCGCCACCGCCCGGGGGTGGGCGAGGCCCTACACCTCCATGCAGTGGGCCTGGGTGAGGGCGCTGGGGGTGGACCCCTCCACCAGGTGGGTGGACGGGGGGACCGCCGCCCGACCGCGCCGCCACCGACGCCGCGACATGCGCGAGGCCATGAGGCAGCGGCACGGAGTGCGCGGGCTATGAGGGACCCGCGATCCACGCCGCAATGGCAGCGCCTGCGCGTCGAGTGCTTCAAGCGCGACAAGGCGAAGAACGCCGTCTGTCACATTTGCGGCATGCCTATACGTTACGACCTCAAGCCGAGCAGCGCGCCCGACGCTTACGAGCCCGACCATCTGCGAGACGTGAAGAAACATCCCGAGCTCGCGCTGCTGCCAGAGAACGTCGCGCCTAGTCACACGCGTTGCAACCGCTCGCGCGGCAGGCGTGCGGTCATAGACGCGATGGGCAACAGGTCGAGGGACTGGAGAGCTGGGCGCTGACCTGGGGGTAGGGGTGTCGGAATCTTGGAGCGCGGCCATGCGCCCGAG
>Ga0326512_10000610_pt1 | contig 31003 bp, 46 predicted proteins | sample 1_2617_0518_D_FD_203652 | JGI IMG/M metagenome (GOLD analysis project Ga0326512, IMG submission 203652) | Bovine rumen microbial communities from UC Davis, California, United States - 1_2617_0518 | ecosystem: Host-associated > Mammals > Digestive system > Stomach > Rumen | place: USA...
CTTTTCTCTGCGATTTTTCGCAGTATTTAGAAAACTACGGCGAAGATAGTGATTGCAACACGAAAGCAGCAAGCCTTAGCTGTTTCTTCGCCGAGTTATAAAAGGCATTTTACGAAAGGCGGTAAAATATGGCTGAAATGATATGCCCACATTGTGGAAAGACATTTACACCAACACGGGCAACACAAAAGTTTTGTAGAAAAGAGTGCCGTTGGCGTTACAATGCGTCAAAACACTATGAAAGAAGTATATCTGGCGAACCTGCAACAAAAAGAAGATTATTGAAGCAGGAACAGGCAGAATATAAAAAAACAATATATAACCTTCGAGTCGAAGGCAAGACATACGAAGAGATACACGCTATTGTTGGGTACTATAGCATACAAACAATAAAAGATATTTGCACAAGGTCTGGTGCAAACTTGAAGTTGCGCGAAGCCAGAAACGAAAAAATAATCAAGATGCGCAAAATGGGGTATACAGTGCCAGAGATTTCGAAATCATTGGGGCTTACAGAAACTATCGTTTATCCTATTTGCCAAAATGTAAATGTTGATGTACAAATAACATTTCCACACGAAATGAGAATCTGCAAAGAGTGCGGTAATGTGTTTGTATGTTCACAAAATAAATACAGGCTGTTTTGTTCTGAAAAATGTCAAAGGGCAAATTACCACAGAAAAAACGATCATTTGAGAAGGGCCAGAAAACGAAACGCCCTTGTTGATAATGATATAACACTTGATGAAGTCTTTAAACGTGATAATGGTATATGTTGGCTGTGCGGTGAAAAAACAAACTGGGATGACTATACAATCGTAAACGGAAAGAAATGCGCAAGCGTGGATTATCCGACCATAGATCATGTAATTGCACTCAACAACGGTGGCAAGCACGAATGGAAAAATGTAAGGCTTGCACACTTTGGCTGCAATTCCCGAAAGGGTGTTAAAAATGTTGTGTAATTACATTGATGAATACCATTCAAGAATTAAAGACGGAACAATTATTGTTGGTAGATGGATTAAGTTTTTATATGAGTATATCGAAAAGGGCTTGCAAGATAAGCAATTCTTTTTTGACATTCAAAAAGCTGATGAAGCTATAGGTTTTATTGAAAACAACTGTTACCATACCGAAGGACCGTTAGCACCGAATTTATTGAAACTTGCACTTTGGCAAAAAGCAGCAGTTTCAATAATGTTTGGAATTGTTGATAAAGACGGTAAACGTATTTTTCGTGAAGTTGTGATTGTTGTTGCCAGAAAAAACGGCAAATCATTACTTGCGTCTGCGATAGCTAACTACATTTGGAAACGTGGCGGTTACGGTACAAGGATTTTTTGTATCGCGCCAAAACTGGACCAGACTGCAATTATCTACGATTCTATATGGAATCAAACAACATTATCACCGGAATATCAAGACCTAAAAAAGCGCGTAAGGGAAGGTATTAAATACCATGAGCGAAAAACCGTTGATGATTCTGAATTGCCGAAACACAGACAAACAGACCTGTACATAGAGGCAACAAACAGCACTGTTAAAAAGGTTGCATTTTCAGAAAAGAAATCAGATGGTTTTAACCCTTCTTTAACTATATGCGATGAGGTTGCATCATGGGCCGGGGACCGTGGACTGAAACAATACGAAGTTATGAAGTCTGCGATGGGTGCGCGTGATATGGGTGACAATCCACCGTTTTTATTATCTTGTACAACATCGGGTTATATTAGCGATGGCGTTTATGATGAGATTGTAAAAAGGGCAACGCGTTTTCTTTTAGGTGACAGTGAAGAAAAAAGATTGTTGCCATTTTTATATATGTCTGATGACGTTGATAAATGGGATACATTTGAAGAGTTATCAAAGAGTAATCCGAATTTAGGCGTTTCTGTAAGTTGGGATTACCTAAAAGAAGAGATTGCAGTTGCAAAAGGATCCCTTTCAAAGAAAGCAGAGTTTATCGTCAAATACAACTGCTTAAAACAAAATTCATCGCTTGCGTGGTTACCGGCTCAAGTGGTAGACAAAGCCTACGGTGAGCATTTGGAACTTGAAACCTTCAGAGATTCTTACTGTATAGCCGGTCTGGACCTTTCCCAAACAAGAGATTTAACTTCTGCTTGTGCTGTCATCGAAAAAGAAGGCCAGTTATATGTATTTTCGCATTTCTGGTTACCGTCCGAAAAGATAGATGAAGCTATACAGCGTGATGGTGTGCCATATAACATTTATATCCAGAAGGGCTTTTTATCACTTTCGGGTGATAATTTCATAGATTACCATGACTGTTACCAGTGGTTTGTTGATCTGGTTGAAAAGTATCAAATTTACCCGTTGCAGATTGGATATGACAGATATTCAGCGCAATATCTGATTCAAGACTTAAAAGCGTATGGTTTTCAGTGTGACGATGTTTTCCAAGGCGAAAATCTGTATCCTGTCATACAGGAAACACAAGGGCTTTTAGAAGACGGATTAATTCATATTGGTGACAATGATCTACTTAAAATGCACCTTCTGGATTCGGCTATAAAAATGTCAACTGAACGCGGACGGGGCAAACTAATCAAGATTAACCAGTACCGCCACATAGACGGAACCGCAGCTTTGCTTGACAGTATGACAGTAAGGCAAAAGCATTACGCCGAGATAGGTGAACAGCTTAGAAATGAATAAGAGGTGAAAAGATGTCTTTGTTTGATTGGCTTTTTAAGGGCCGAAGGGAACCGCCCGGAAATTATGAAGGCTTTTTTAAAATGCTTGATGGGTATTCCCCAACCTTCACGAGTTTTCGCGGTGGTGTTTATGAATCTGAACTTATCCGGTCAGCGATCCATGCACGGGCTACCAATATCAGTAAGTTAAAGGTCGAACTTGCAGGAAGTGCAAAACCGGCCCTTCAGAACAAGCTGAAACACGGCCCGAATGAGTTTCATACATGGTCACAGTTTTTATACCGTTTAAGTACGATTCTTGACGTAAACAACACGGCCTTTGTTGTACCCGTTTATGATGACTTCGGAGAAATCAGCGGTATTTACGCGCCTTTACCGTCAAGATGTGAAATCGTGCAGTATGCCGGTATTCCGTATCTTAGATATGAGTTTTCCTACGGCGAAAAATGCGCGATTGAATTAAATTGGTGCGGTATTTTAACCAAGCATCAATACAGGCATGACTTTTTCGGTGAAACCAATGAGGCTCTAAAGCCTACGATGGAACTAATCAACATTCAAGACCAAGGCATCAAAGAAGGCGTGAAATCGGCTGCAACCTATAGGTTTATGGCAAAGCTAACGAACTTTGCCAAAGCTGAAGACCTAAAGAAGGAACGTCAGAGATTCACCGAAGAAAACTTTTCAAAGGATGCAAAAGGTGGCGGTCTTCTGCTATTCCCCAACACCTACAACGACATTAAGCAAGTTGACGTTAAACCGTGGGTCATTGATGCCGACCAGATGAAAGTTATCAAAGATAACGTGTTCAACTATTTCGGGGTCAATGAGGACATTTTACAGAATAAAGCCTTCGGTGATTCATGGTCAGCGTTTTATGAAGGTGCAATAGAGCCTTTTGCAATCCAGTTTTCCGAAGTCATGACACGGATGTTGTTCACTTTCCGCGAACAGTCACAGGGTAACGCTGTAATGGCAACAGCCAACCGTTTACAGTACCTTTCAAACGCTGATAAGGTCAATGTTACTTCAACATGGGCAGATCATGGCCTAGCGATGGTTGATGAGATTCGAGAGGTTTGGAATATGCCACCGTTACCAGATGGCAAAGGAAAAGCCGTTCCCGTTAGGGGTGAATTTTACGATCTAATGACAGGCGAAAAAATCAATACAGGGGGTGAACCGATTGAAGACAGCACAGAACAAGATTAATGAAGGCAGACAGTACAGGAATTTTGATGTATCACGTTTTGAACGCCGTTCAAGCGATGACGGTGAAAAGACTGTTGAAGGCTATGCAACAACCTTTAATCAGCCTTACGAACTATACCGTGACGCATGGAACGGCTACACATACATCTTCCTTGAACAGATTGACAGCGATGCCTTCAAAGATTGCGACATGAGCGATGTTATCATGCAGTATAACCACGAAGGCCGTGTATTTGCCAGAAATACAAACGGTACGCTTGCACTGAACACAGATAACACCGGCTTACATATCCGCGCTAATCTTGGCGGTACAGAGATAGGCCGTCAGCTTTTTGAAGAGATTGAAGGCGGTTACACGGATAAAATGTCGTTTGGTTTCCGGGTAAAGGAAGACAAAACAGAAAGAACTGAAGAACGCAACGAAGAAACAGGGATGACTGTTGTTACCGTTCTTCGGACCATTACCAAAATTTCCAAATTGTATGATGTTAGTGCCGTTAGTTTACCGGCTAACGATGCTACTTCTATATCAGCCAGAAGTTACTGTGACGGATTGATTGCAGAACTCAAGAAGGATTATCTTGAGCGCGAAAAGCGCGAACGGCAGAAACAGAAAATCAGAATTTTAACAGAGGTGTAAACATGGATATTAAAACAATGTCTATTGATGAATTAATTGAAAGACGTTCTGCGATTGCTGCCGAACTTGATGCAGATGGTGCCGATCTGGATGCACTTGAAGCAGAAGTTAGAAGCATCAATGAAGAACTTGAAGCCAGAAAAGCAGCCGAAGCCAAGAAAGCAGATCTTAGAAAAGCTGTTGCCAATGGTGCCGGCACACCGATCAAAACAGAGGAGAGAACAAGCATGACTAATGCAGAAGTAAGAAATTCCAAAGAGTATATTGAAGCATTTGCTAAATACATCAAGACCGGCAAAGACACCGAGTGCCGTGGCCTTCTTACCGAGAACGTAAGCGGTACCGTTCCGGTTCCCGATTTCGTTGAAGGCAGAATCCACACCGCATGGGAGAACGATGAAATCTTTTCCCGTGTTGCAAAGACCTATGTAAGGGGCAACCTTAGAGTTGGTTTTGAACTTTCCGCAACAGACGCTGCTGTTCATACTGAAGGTGACCTTACCGGCCCGGCTGAAGAGGTCCTGACCCTTGGTATTGTTGAGATGGTACCGGCAATGATTAAGAAATGGATTACCGTTTCCGATGAGGTCCTTGCCCTTGGTGCAACAGATTTTCTTGCATACATTTACGATGAACTTACCTACAAGATCATTCAGAAGGCAGCTGATATTGTTATTGCAAAGATCGTTGCTGCCCCGGCTGCATCTGATGGCGATTCTGTAGGCGTTGCCCGTATTTCCGGTGCTGTATCCGCTGCAACAATCATTGACGCACTTGCAGCCCTTGGCGATGGTGCGAGAAACAACGTTATTGTTGCATCCGGTGCGACTATTGCAACAGTCAGAAAAGCGGTCCTTGCCGGTAGCTTTGCCTATGATCCGTTTGCCGGTCTTACTGTAATTCAGAAAGACGGTGTAACAGGTGCTATTGTCGGTGATCTTGGCGGTGTACAGGCCAACCTTCCGGAAGGTGATTCTGTAACATTCAAATTCGATGACATTTCCCTTGCAGAGCATGATATGGTCAAGATTGTAGGCCGTCTGTATGCTGCTATTGAAGTAACAGGCCCGAAGATGCTTGCGCGCATCCTGGGGGAATAACAGCCGACCAGAGCAACGCTGCCCCGGTTAACCTTGGTTCAATGACAAAGGCACAGCTTTTAAACTATGCCGATGAAAACGGGGTGACCGGGGTTTCTGGTTCGATGAAAAAAGCGGATATTATTTCTGCTATAGAGGGGGTGTAAGTAATGACAGCTAGCGATATGTTATCATCTGCAAGGCTTGCCCTTCGGATTAATACAACGGCATATGATGAACAGATTTTAGATTTGCTTGATGCCGGTCTAAAGGATATGGGCGTTGCCGGTGTTGTTATCCCGGCTGAAGCCGATACACTGGTTAAACAGTGTGCAATTACTTACACAAAACTGCATTTTGGTGAACCCGATGACTTCGACCGTTTGAAAGCATCATACGATGAACAGAAAGCACAGCTTTCGACCTGTACGGGGTACACAACATGGATAGATCAGACGTAATCACCCTTGTAGGGGTTACCAAAAGTCAAGATGTGTATGGCGTATGGCGTGAGGAAAAAACACAGCGTGAAATCTTCTGTCAAGTTGGTTCTGTTTCTGCTTCTGAATTTTTTGAAGGCGGTCGGAATGGGCTGAATCCCGAATTTCGTTTTACGGTCTTTTTCGGGGATTATAACGGCGAAAAAACGTTGATATATAATAACCAGTCATACGCCATTTACAGAACCTATCACGGCAAAAATGACCGTTTAGAGTTATATACCGAAAGGAAGGGTGGCACTAATGGTTGTTAACTCTTCTACTTTCAACTTTAAAGAGGTTGTTGATAAATACTTACAGGATTACAACGCCGATGTCATTGAAGCAATGACAGAATCAGCGGATGAGGTAAGCAAAGAAGCCGTGAAGCGTTTAAGGGCAAATGCACGGGCTGAATTTGGTAACGGTAAATATGCCAAGGGATGGGCAAGAAGGCTTGAAAAAGGCCGTTTACGCGTTTCTGCGACCGTATATGGTAAATCGGGAACGTATCAAATAGCCCACCTCTTAGAGCATGGACACGCCACCAGAAACGGCACAGGCAGGGTTTACCCAGATACACCGGCACATCCTCATATAGCAGAAGTAAATGATTGGGCGCAAGATGAGGTGGTAAACAGGATGGTTGACAAGCTAGAAAGGGGATTCGAATGACTTACGAAGAAGTTGCAACGATGATTGAAACAGTCGGCCTTCCCTTTGCTTATGACCATTTTACGGAAACGGCACAGGCACCGCCGTTTATCTGTTTCATCTTTCCCGAATCAAACGATGTGATAGCTGATAACAAGAATTATCAGAAGATCAAAAAACTTCAGATAGAACTTTATACCGATAACAAGGATTTTGCACTTGAACATCGGCTTGAAGGTATTTTACAGTCTTATGAACTGCCTTATACCGACAATGAAACCTATCTGGATAGTGAACGAATGTATATGCACACTTACAACACGGAGGTTGTTATTTATGCCGAACAAAATTAAATATGGCCTTAAAAATGCCCACTGGGCAAAATGCACTGTTGCAGCCGATGGCACTGCAACATATGAGACCCCGGAGGCGTGGCCCGGTTCCGTGAGCCTGTCGATGGATGCACAGGGTAATGTAACTATCTTTAGGGCTGACAACATGGATTACTGGACAGCTGCATCAAACAACGGCTACCAGGGTGATTTTGAATCTGCCTTAGTGCCGGATTCGTTTAGGGAGTATGCACTTGGTGAGTATGTTGATACAAATGACCTGCACGTTGAAGAGGTCACAGGAACATCAAATTACTTTGCTTTCATGTTCCAGTTTGAAGGTGATGTAAACAACACAAGACATGTTCTGTACAAGTGTACAGCCGCAAGGCCATCTGTCGCAGGACAGACCACAGAAGCCAAAGAGATCACACCGGCAACTGAATCACTGCAGTTTACCGCAGGTGCTATCCATATTGCAGCACTTGATAAGGATGTTGTGAAGGCCAGATGCTATGAAGGTGATTCCAAATACGATACCTTCTTTGAAACCGTCACACTTCCAACAGCTGCAAAGCCGTGATAAGGCGGTGACGTAAATGTATAAGGTTTTTACTATTGGGAACGTAGAAGTACCGGCGAACATTACAGCTGCTTTGCCGTACCGGTATCAGCAGGTTTTTCATGAGGATTTTTTAGGCTTTATTGGCAAAGACCTTGAATACAACAAGATTTTTGAGCTGGGCGGAAAAATCCTGTATATTGCCAATGCTTCAGCCGTTAAAAAAGATATGGGCAAGTTGTGCTTTGATGATTTTATCGATTTTCTGGAGCAGTTTTCAAACGGCGATTTGATTGAAGCATCAAACGACATAGTGACGTTTGCTTTTGAATCCACAAAAACAGCTGTAAACCCAAAAGTAAATCCCGGCCCACAGAACGACAAATAACAACAGCATTATATTTACTTCGAGCGGTCCAGATTGGCTTAAGCATAGTCGATCTGGACTTTCTTGATATATGGCAGGTCTATGACATTCTGACGGAAGCCGGGAACGATAGCTATAAATATAAACAGCTTGCAACGCAAGAGGATTTTAATAAATTCTAGGTGGTGAAAGATGGCTAGCAATAGAGTAAAAGGTATCACCATTGAAATTGGCGGTAATGCCACAAAACTAAATGACGCGCTAAAGAGCGTTGATAAACAGCTGTCAACCACGCAGCGCAATTTAAAAGATGTTAACAGGCTTTTAAAACTTGATCCAGGCAACACTGACCTTTTAAAGCAGAAACAAAAAGGCTTGTCTAAAGCCATTAAACTGACCAAAGACAGACTTAATGAACTTAAGGACGCACAGGGCAAAGTAAAAGAAGGTACAGCCGAATGGGATGCCCTACAAAGGGAAATTGTTGCCACAGAACAAGATTTAAAAAGCCTTGAAAATGAATATAAAGATTTCGGTTCAGTCGCACAGCAGAAATTAAAGGTTGTCGGTGAAAAACTCCAGACAACCGGCGAAAGCATCAAAAAGGTTGGTGAAGGCTTAACCAAGTATGTTACGGGTCCGATCGTTGCGATTGGTGCCGGTTCGGTGGCTGCTTGGAAAGAGGTTGATGAAGCCTTAGACACCGTGACTAAAAAGACGGGTGCCACAGGTGAAGCCCTTGCAGAAATGCAGAAACAGGTAAGGAATATTGCGACAGATATACCTGTATCCTTTGAAGACGCAGGAACAGCAATAGGTGAAGTAAATACCCGTTTCGGCTTAACTGGTGAAGCATTACAGAACCTTTCAAAGGACTTTCTGAAGTTTGCCGAGATCAATGAAACCGATGTTAATTCATCTATTGATACAATTCAGTCTGCAATGGCTGCATTTAACACTGACACGGAAAAGGCATCACAGGTCCTTGACCTATTTACCGCAGCCGGACAGCAAACCGGCATACCGATCGAAAGCCTTGCTGAATCTGTAAAGAAAAATGCGGTTGCCCTGCAGGAAATGGGTTTCGGCCTTGAAGATTCTGTCATGTTCCTCGCTGAACTTGATAAAAATGGTGTTGACTCATCTGCAACACTCACGGGCCTTAAGGCAGCGTTAAAGAACGCCACAAAAGAAGGCATCCCGATGAATGAAGCCCTTGCCGATATACAGGAAAGGTTAAAGGGAGCCAAAACCGATACAGAGGCTGCACAGCTTGCTACAGAACTTTTCGGCACAAGGGCCGGTGCAGCTATTGCCGAATATGTCAGAAACGGTCAGCTTGATTTTGAATCCTTAGGCGGTTCACTTGAGCAGTATTCGGGTTTAGTTACTCAAACCTATGAGGAAACACAAGACCCGATGGATGAACTTACAACGGCAATGAATGAAATCAAAGATATTGGTTTTGAGATTGCTGAAGCCGGTGCGCCGATGTTATCCGAAGCACTTGGAAAAGTACGGGATGTTATACAGGACTTAAAAGACAAATGGGATAGCCTTACACCAGATCAGCAAGAAGCAATAGTACAGTTTGCATTATTGGCAGCTGCGATTGGGCCTGTTTTGATGGTCTTAGGGTCCTTGGTAAGTACCGTTGGTTCTTTGATAATCTTCGGTCCTATGCTTGTTGGTGCATTAGGTGCGGTATTGGCTGCGGTCGGCCCTGTAATAGCGATATTTGCCGGTGCGGTTGCAGCCGGTTTGTTACTATACAAAAACTGGGATACCATCAAAGCTAAAGCGATTGAACTTAAAGAAAATGTCGTAAAGAAATTTGATGAAATAAAAACAGGCATATCGGACAAACTGCAAAATGCAAAAGAGATTGCATCCAACAAGTGGGAAGGCATCAAGGCAAAAGCACAGAATAGCGCAGATAACATCAAAACAAAAGTTTCCACTGCTTTTGAAGCGGTCAAGACTGATATCAATTCAAAATTGTCTTCAGCGCAGTCAACGGTTGCATCAAAGTTTGACTCTATTAAGACTGATATCGGCTCAAAGCTGTCTTCAGCACAATCAACAGTGGCATCGAAGTTTGATGCTATAAAAGGCTCTATATCAGATAAGATGGAAGCAGCCAGAAACAAGGTTTCTGATGTGATCTCTGCAATTAAGTCTAAATTTAACTTCAGATGGTCTTTGCCACATTTAAGGCTGCCACATCCGTACATTTACGGACACTTCAGTCTGAATCCGCCAAGTGTGCCACATTTTGGTATATCTTGGTATAAAAAGGCTTACGACAACCCGATTATGTTTACACGGCCTACAGTGTTGCAGACACCTTCTGGCTTGAAAGGCTTTGGGGACGGTCACGGCGGTGAAATTGTACTGTCTGAAGCCAAGTTAAGGCAGATGAGCGGTGACCATAACTACACAGTTAATGTCTACGGTGCAGAAGGTCAGAGTGTTGACGCACTGGCACAGGCTGTACAGCAGAAGTTTGTCCAGTGGCAAAAGCAGGAAGGAGCTGTCTATGCGTAATTACTTTACATTTGGCGGCATAGACAGCCGCGACTATGGGGTGTATATCAGCGGAACTGATACGTTTAAGGCACCGACAAGAAGTTATGACAAGATTAAGGTTCAAGGGCGGAACGGCTCACTTCTTGGTTTGTCTCATAGCCTTGACAATGTTAGTCTTACGTATCCGGCATTTACTTATGCAAATTTTAAAGAAAACATGTCGGCTCTGCGGTCTGTTCTGCTGTCAAAGATAGGCTATCAGATATTAATAGACAGCTACCACCCGGAGGAATACAGGCTTGCTGTCTATGAAGGTGGATTGGATCCGGATGTTTTGGACGGCAACCACGCAGGGCAGTATGATATAACGTTTGACTGTATGCCGCAGAGGTGGCTTAGAAGCGGTTTGGAAGCCATTGAGATTACATCTAATGAAACTATCTACAACCCAACAGAATTTGATTCCATGCCCCTGATTAGAGCTTACGGGAGCGGTACGATAGGCATTAACGATATGACCGTAACTATTGCATCACATTCCAATCCATATATCGACATTGACTGCGACATGATGGATTGCTATTACGGCGCCACTAACTGCAACAGCCTGGTTTCATTCAGCGGAAATGATTTTCCGACATTAAGACCGGGAACCAATAACTTTACTTTGAGCGGTGTAACAAAAATCAATGTTACGCCGAAATGGTGGAGGGTGTAAAAATTGACAAACATTATTGATATATATTTTGATTCGGTCGGTTCTACTGCCACCGCCCCAAGTAAGTTGTGGCAGTGGTCGAAAGGCCAGGTTGTACGGATCAACGGTCTTGACTTGCCGACAGTGTATCAAGTACATTTCAGCAACAACCCGACATTAGGCACAGCCGAACCTGTCGCGGTATCCGGGAATATGGTTTCTATCCCCGACATTTATTTAACCACAGGTGAGCCTGTATATCTGTTTATCTGGTTGTCGGATGAAACCAGTGCGGAAACGGTCCGAAAGGGTACAATTTATGTTGCAAAAAGATCGCAGCCTTCCGGGGAATATGACCCGACAGCCGAACAGCAGACAATCATTGATGGTTTAATCGGCTCTATCAATACTGCGGTTGATACAGCTGAAGGCTATGCAAATTCGGCACAAACTTATTCGGGTAATGCTGCAACAAGTGCCACAGAAGCATTAGACGCAAAAGATGCTGCACAGGGCTATGCAGAACAGGCAAGTCAGACAGCACAGGGCGTAGAAATCCTTGTCAACAGGGCTGAAGATGCTGCGGATGATGCCGAAACCGCAAAACAGGACGTTGAACAGCTTAAACAGGCTGTTGAAGGTTTTGCAGATGACGCAGAGAGCGCAAAAATGGACGCAGAAACCGCAAGAGGTGAAGCACAGGGATTTGCACAGACAGCAAGTGCAAAGGCATCTGAAGCCCTTCAGAGCGCATCACAGGCAAGCCAGAGCGCAGCCACAGCAACCGCACAGGCACAGACAGCAACAGCCAAGGCATCTGAAGCAAGCCAGAGTGCAGAAACGGCAGCCACAAAAGCATCTGAAGCATCTGCATCTGCTACCACAGCAACCACAAAGGCATCTGAAGCAAGCACAAGCGCAAGTACTGCAACCACAGCGAAAAATGATGCGGTTACAGCAAAAAATGCTGCAATCACTGCAAAGACTGGTGCCGAAACAGCCAGAAACGGCGCCGAAGCAGCGGCGCAGAGTGTATCAGCAAGCGCAGCACAGATTGCTACAAATACAAGTGACATTACTGATTTAAAGGCAGATTTAAGTCATGTTTTGAAACTTGAAAATACAGCTTTGCGTACTCCTTTCGTACAAGGTACAGTCGGCAGTGGAGGCATTTTTGAAAGAAACACAAAAAGAATCTGTACAAAGGAATATACAGATGTATCTGCCTTTGAAACGATCAAATATACAGTAACAACAGGTTATAGGCTTCTGATTGCTTTTTATTCAGAACCAAGCGAAAGCGCATTTGTATCATCAAAATATTGGCTTACTGGGTCAGATGTCATTGGCATCGAAGGAAGCTATATGCGTGTTACATATATAAGTGCAGGCGATGCAACACCGTTGACGGTCGAAGATGCTGACAAGGTAACATTGTCTTTTGGGTATGCGTTAGAAACCGCAGTCAAACAGAATAGCGAAAACATTGACGATATACAGACTGTTAAACCGTCAAAGTCATCATTAAAATTCACGGCGAACAAAACAATCGACAGCGGAGGAGTTGTCACTATAAGCAACGGAAGAATATCAACCGTTGATTTCAATGATATATCCGATAAGACAGGCATAGTGTATAGTGTCACAAGTGGTTACAGTATTTTGATCGCATTTTATTCGGAAGCCAATGAATCAGCGTTTGTATCTGCAAAATACTGGCTTACTGGTAGTGGTACACTGCCAAAACAGGGCGATTATTTTAGAGTCACATACAACAGCGTAGGCGGTGCAAATCCGTTGACAGTTGAGGATGCTGACAAGGTAACTTTGTTATACAACTATGAGTTACTTGACAGGGTTAGTCAGATTGACTACTCGCAGAAAAAAATAGTCAATAATCTTGTATCAGATGGACTGTATAACATTCCAGACGTCAAAGTTATTCAAAACGGTACAGAATCTGATGCGTACTATGGTCAAAACAATGTTAAGTATCAGATTGGTCTGCCAGACCATAATATGTTGCACGTTACATTTGATTATATGTATACGCAGAATGTACCGCAGGTATCTAGTGGATGGGTTGATATATTTGGCTATTCAAATGTGTTAAAAGGCACGGAAAGATTGCAGACAGTTGGGCAGTTCGGGATTCTTCCACAGCGTGTATCTGCCGTATGCGGAAGAGGAACGGCAAACAACCAGATTAACCTTAGTTATTCATATATGCAAAGGATGGGCAATCCGTCATTTCTAGTCAAATATGATGGAGAATATACAAGCAGTAATGTTGTTGGAATGGCTATTACATCGGGGACATTGACATTCACCAAAGACAGTGTAACGTTAGCAACGGTTAATTATTCAAACACGGACACAATTCAAAGCCTTGTTGACAAAATTGATACCATTGCAGATATGCACTGCGATGTTATTGACAGCAATGGAACGTGTGCAGACCTGCTGTTTAACAATGGTGTGACAATCAACTTGATTCCAGAAGCCATTATTAGTTTCGGATGGGACAAATCTTGGCACACATTTGAAGCGGTAATAAACAGGACTGATAAAACCTATGTAATGTCGTTTGATGGGATTACAGTTTCGGGTGCTTTTGCAGAACCATCAGTAAGTTATGTTGTGATTGGTGGGGACTTTTATGATGTTACTACACCAATAAGGCTTAGGAATTTGGCTATTGATATTGATTCCTTTGGGGATGCTGAAGTTATTAACGCTCCAGTCAGCGCCGCCGCAACAGCCAATACCATACAGTTAATCAGTGGGAAGAATCCAAGGCTTTTAATTCTCGAAGGCCATGGTATCGTTGTCGGGTCAGATGTGTATGCACAGACATTAACAGACGAACAAGGAAGAATGGCAGTAAGTACGGATAGGCTTGATGCTGTCTTCACCTATGCAGAATCGCAGGGATACGTACCTGTTAAATGGTCAGATGTCATAGCATGGAAACAGGGCAAAACAAATCTGCCAAAAAGATGTTTTACTATCATGATGGACGATTACAGGGTAGAAAACTATGCAGACTATGATAAGCGAAGACCATTTGTTAAACACGGAGTTGATGCAGGTCTTGCCATAGTATCAGACCTTCACGCACTTACAGATGTTATGACCATCAACGGGGAACAGTACACGGTTGCGGAAATGTTCAAAATGATTGAACTTGCAGGATGGTATCCGTGCAGTCACACACGAAACCACAGAAGGAACGGTGATTATACTGCATCTCAGTTAATAGAGGAATTCAAGGCGGATATTTTGTCATGCAACAAACATGGCATATATTCTGATGTACTTGTGTATCCATACGGATCAACAGGATATAACACAACATCCGCCATGGTTCTTTCAGATTTCGCTCTCGGCGTAGATGTTGACGATGGCGGTAATATTTACAACTGCAAAGGAATCAACACATATAAGATGCTGAGGACAGAAATCGGAACAAGGGTAGATCTTGCTAAAGTACTTGCACCATTTGTTTAATGATTTAAAGGGAACTTTTAAACACTGGGGCTGTCTTCGGGCAGTCCCATTTTGTTGGAAAGGAATGATCAAATGATTCCAATCCTATACACAAGCGCAGAAACGGCGTTTACATCCAATGGCCTTGGAAGACTTCGGGATTGTATCAAATGTACGGTCACTGAAGAGCGAAACGGCATCTATGAATGTGAGTTTCAATATCCAGTAACAGGCAGGCGGTTCAAGGATATCGAAGAGGGCTGTTATATCGGTGTGACACATGACGATTCTGGAGACCGTCAGCCGTTCCAGATATACAGGCGGTCTGCTCCGTTGAACGGTATTGTGACGTTTTATGCAAGACATATATCGTATAGGCTCAACAATGTCATGCTTAACCCGTTTACAGCATCCAGTGCATCGGCTGCAATGGCCGGCATAGAATCAAACTCTATCAACACAAACCCATTTACGTTTTGGACAGATAAGACAACATCAGCAGATTTTTCACTTACAAAACCGTCTTCTGTACGCGGGATTCTTGGCGGTGTGCAAGGCTCAATCATTGACGTTTACGGCGGTGAATATGAGTTTGACAGATATATAGTTAAACTGCATGCTGCGAGGGGTGTTAGCTCTGGCGTAACAATAAGGTACGGTAAAAACATGTCTGATCTGGAGCAGGATATAGACACAGGCGGAACATATGATTCTATTGTACCGTTTTGGATGCAGGACGGTGTTCTTGTTGTACCAGACGAAAGGATAATAGGCACAACGAAATTAAAGCCTGTTACCATGGATTTTACCGCAGAGTTTGAGGAGCAGCCAACTAAAACCCAGCTTGCAAACGCTGCACAGTCATATCTTAACAACAACAGGCCGTGGGTCCCGAAAGAAAACATTAAGATTGACTTTGTCCAGCTTTGGCAGACTGAAGAATATAAAGATGTTGCAGTCTTACAGAGGGTTAACCTCTGCGATCGTGTTAATGTGTTCTATCCGGCGCTGGGCGTGACTGCTGAAAATGTCGAGGTCATTAAAACAGTCTATAATGTTTTGACAGAAACATATGACGAAATGGAGCTTGGAGATGCACGTTCTACATTCGCCCAGACCATTTTAAAACAAACAGCTGAACAGGTTGAAGCCATTAGATCGGAAATGCTCACGTCTAGCATGATGGACGATGCTATTGAACACGCTACAGAGTTAATAACCGGTGGGCTTGGCGGTCATGTGGTATTCACACTGAACGCTGACGGAAAGCCGGAGGAAATCCTTATAATGGACACTGACAACGTTTTGACAGCTGTCAATGTCTGGAGATTTAACGCGAATGGGCTTGGACATTCCCACAACGGCTATCAAGGGCCTTATAATGATATCGCACTTACTGCGGACGGACAGATTAATGCTGATATGATTACAGCCGGTTCACTTTCTGCTAACCTCATAAAAGGCGGAACACTAAAACTTGGCGGAATCAATAACGGCAATGGTTTGCTACAGGTCTTTGACCAAAACGATCATGAAATTGGTTCTTGGAGCAAAGACGGTGCAAACATTCAAGGGGCCATTGAATCATCTTGGGCTTTCGGATATCCGCAAGTACGCTATCCGATCGCAACAATCAACCAAAACGGCATATTGGTACGTGGATATTCAATAACACCAGCTTCCGGGCCAAATCTCTATATAGACTTACGGGCGAAGGTCCTTGGCGGTATGGGGCTTAAAGTCAACGAAGACGGTACCGGCAAAATGGTATCTCTTCGCCCGGGCGAAGTCATGGTAAAAGACAACTCTACAGCGGTTGAAGGCAACATTACCTTGACATATCCAATGGTCGAAATGAGTACGCTTGGTTTTTATATTTTTAAGAATAATGCTACCGATATTCCATTTTATGCCGATAAAGACGGTAACGCAGGTTTCACAGGCCAAGTGTATATAAAAAACCTATCAGTATCTGGAACCAAAAAGCGCGTTGTAAGCACATCAAATTACAACAAGAGGTCATTGTATTGCTACGAAACACCAACACCGCTTTTTGGTGATATTGGAGAGGCTGTTATTGATTCCGATGGGCTGTGTTATGTCGACCTTGATGATATATTCGGTGAGGCTGTCGATACCAATATTGAATATCAGGTCTTTGTACAGAAAGAGGGGCCTGGTGATTGCTACGTTAAAGAAAAGCATGGTAACTATTTTGTCATCGAAGGCACACCTAACTTAAGTTTTGCTTGGGAAATCAAAGCCAAACAGCGCGACTATACCATGCTTAGACTTGAGGAAGATTGGGAAGGTTTTGAAGAATACGCAGATGTTGATGAGTTTGGCCTATATGACTCATATATTAAGGAACAGGAGGACATTCTAAATGAAGCAGTTAGCTAGTTTTATAGTTTTAAATGTAAACGGTGGCGATCGTGTATCTTTTACCTATGACGAAGTTAATGAAGATACCGGGGAACTTGTTTCCAGCAACAACAAAGGCTCTTTCTATGCCGTTGATTCTGGATTAAAGACGCATATTGATGCTATCCGTGAATACATCCGGTCAAAGAAGTTGGAGGGTTAAAAAATGGAAGAAATCAAAGAGATTATTGAAGCAGTACATTTTACAAACATGATGTGGTTACTGTTGATCCCGGCTGCAATGATGGGCATTGATGTCTTCACAGGGCTTATCTATGCTTTTATTTCTGAAACCTTTAAAAGCACACGTATGCGGTCCGGACTCGCCAAGAAAGCCGGTGAAATGCTGATTATCGTCATGGGCATGATGTTCTGTTACGGAATGGGTATTCCGAAATATGTCTTATCAGCGGTAAGCCTGTATATCATCTTCATGGAGTTTATGAGCGTAATGGAGAACATGAAGAAACTTGGTGTACCTATCCCGGCATTTGTATCAAAGGTCCTGGATACCGCAAACGATGTTGTAAACAACACCGAGGATATTGATGAGCTGAAAGAGCAAATTAAGGAAATGCAGAAGCTGATTGAATCCAGTAACCTAAAGTAACCTTAGTAACCTTAGAAACCTTATGGGATACCTTCGGGTATCCCTTCTTTTTTTGGAATTTGATTAATAAAAAATGGCTGTACGGACAAGGGGGAACCGTACAGCCAACATGAAGAAAGGAAGTAGAAAATTATGAAAACTTTAAAAACCTGCTATGACCATTATACCATAGCCTGTTTTTATTAACAAGACATGACTGTCATGTTAATTAGCACTACACGAAATCAATAAAAAAATTTCTGGATTTGTTGAAACGAATTTTTTTGATGACAGACCGCCAGAAAAGCCGTTTTTCGGGCTTTGTCAAATCAAGGTATACTTCATCAAGATTCAGCCCGACAAGGCTTTTAAGGCTATCTATGGCGGTTGTATCTGGTTGTTCTGGTATCGCTTCTAATTCAGCCAAAAGATTTTCTTTGTCTTCTTTGTATTCCTCTATGCTGATTAGATCATTGATAAACAATTCTTTCAGCCTATCTATCTTCTTTTCTATTCTTTGCCGTTGTAGGGCTGTATTTGGGGTCTGTTTGGCTTCTAACGCTTCTATTTGGTCAATTATAAGGGTCGGAAACTGTGCGGTTAAATAACGTTCTAAAACAGCTTCAGAAACGATTTTCGAATTGTCACAGGTCTTAAAGGTCCTTTGATAATGTTTCGGGCATCTGTAAAGCAAAGCCCGGTTGCGTCCTTTCTGTTTCCGTGAATAAGATGCCATCACAGCCCCACATTCAGCACACTTTAACAAACCAGAAAACAGATAGTCATATTTTGTTTTTGATGGTCTTCTTTGCATTTTAATCTGTTTCTGAACACTGTCAAAGGTTTCTTTATCAATCAAAGCCGGTGCGAAATCGTCCAGATCGTGAGCGCGTCCGATGTATATTTCACGTCTTAAAAGATTTTTCATGCCGTTCCCGGTCACTGGCAGACCCATCCCGTAAGTGGCCCGGATCGTTTCAGAATATGAGCCGGTTTTATTAAATGTATCAAATGCCAGTCTTACGGCATCGGCTTTATCTGGATCAATAACAAGGTGCTTTCCTTGAATTTTATATCCCGGTGAAACCGTACCACTGATAACTTCGCGTTTGGTCACCTTGTAGGCTTGAACCTGTCTTATCCTTTGCCCGGTGTTTTCTGCTTCAAATTGGGCTATTGACATCATTTGATTGACAATTAACCGCCCTGCCGGTGTGGTTGTATCGTAAACAGGCTCCCAGATGGCAAGCCAGTCAACCTTATGAGCATCTAAAAGGGCTTGTGTATTGATGTAATGACGGACGGAACGAAACCAACGATCAAGTTTGACAAAGATAATTATATCAACCTTATCGGCTTCAACGGCATCAAGTAACTTCTGCAATTCGTCACGGTCCTTTTTTGTTCCGCTGATACCGTCATCAATATATTCACCGATAATTTTATATTTGTTCTTCTTGGCGTACTTCCTTAAGGCTTCAAGCTGTGCCGGAATGGAATCACCTTCTTTAGCTTGCCGATCGGAACTGACACGGGCATAAATTGCAGCACGTTTTTTATTCATCGTTTATCACCTCTAACGCTTTTAAATAAGCCCTTAACTTATCCGGGCCTATCCTTCTACGAAGTGCAATATATTCCATGTATGCGTCTATATTGGCTTCTATCCCCAACAATTCATCACCGGTTGTATTTAACACTGATGCAAGCTGTTTTATCTTCAATACGTCCGGTTCTCTTTTCCCAGATTCATACAAAGAGTATGTAGATTTAGCAACACCAATTAAATCTGCAATTTCTGCTTGCGTCATGCCTTTTTGTTTTCTTGCCTTCTTCAGATTTTCACTAAATTCTGACATAATTTACACTTCCTTTCTGCGAAATAATTATAACATTGACATTTGCGATTTGACAAGACGAACAAAGCCAACAAACAGGGCGAGTTTGCGAATTGTCATTTTTTTACTTGACAGGTTTGCAAAAAGAAGATATATTATAAGCGATGGTTGCAGAACGCAAACATCAAAAAAATAATAGGGGGTGAATCGATGTTCAGAAATCTTAATGCAGAACAGGCACGTTTTGCGATGACAAACGCTGATGTTGCGGAAATGCTTGGTATTTCAAGACAGGCTTATGAAACCAAGAAGACAACCGGCAAATTTACACTGTCTGAAATCCGCAAGCTGTGCAAAAAATTCGAATGTACTTTCGAATATCTTTTTGAAACTGAAGGTGAGGTTTAAAAATGAATACCAATGCAATAATTAAGGCTTTACAGCTGATTTATTCAAATCGCACGGGTAAAGCGGTAAAGGTGGTCTGTAATGAGAGGTAACGAATTGTCCCGTGAAGCCGGTGCGGTAAAGGGGTTTCATGTTGGGTCTGGTGGTTCAAGAAACAGACCATTTGAAGACCTTGCAGCAGCCGTAGTAAGACAAGCTGCATCTGATGACTATCTGGCACGAAAAAAACTTGATGATAATCGTAAATGGTTAAAGAAGAACCACAGATGTTTTGAAAACAGAAGGATTTACCGCAGATATTACCATCACTTATTAAGGCTGACAGGACACGTCAACCGCCTGTATATCAGTGCGCGTGATACAGATGACGCATATAAGACCTTATGCACGATCCGCGACATCTGCCAGTATCCAGAATATTTTTGGATGATGAAGCGCAAAAGATGGTTTGGTAGGACGGTAACAAGGCTTGATGCAATGGTTGATGCAGAATCAACGATAAGGGATGTAAAAGCATTTTTTCATTCAGAGTGGTTTGTTCAGCTGTGCGATGCTGACGGGCCGATGCTTTACAGGCAAATCGTGGAAAACTACAAGTTAGGAAGGAGGCCCAAAGGTGCTGATTAGATTTTTAGAAAGATTGACTGACTTGTTTTTCTGGGGCTTTTGGTGCGCTGGGTGTTTCTTTACCGGTGGTATCTTCGTTATGCGTGACCACCCATACAGGACCATCTTAACAACCTGCTTTTGCTTTGCAATGGCTGTGTTTCTTGCAAACGTAGACAACAAATTAAAGGGGGAATAAAAACATGAAGAAAATCATCAATGGTGAAAAATTAAGGGCTGAAATCACCAAACGGGGGATGAGCCTGCAGCAGGCTTCTTTTGAGATTGGCCATGGTGCGAACTATTTAAGCTGTGCATGTGTATCAAACCGGCTGGAAGAACATGCCATGATCTCATTAGGGGCAAAATTTAACATCAAGGCATCTGACATTCTGGAAACACCGGAAACGGAAACAAACAACCTTGAGGACATTATTTACCGTGCCGTATCACGGGCACTGGTTGAAGCAAAGTGGGGTGCTAAGAATGATTGAAATCGGACGCGATGAGTACGATGAACTTTTAGATATGGCTACAAGACTTTCTATCATCACAGAAATGCTAAAAACAGAAAAAAACTACATTGACGCTGACTTACTGCGGTTGATTGTAGGGCTTACGCCAAAGGGTGAGAAAGATGTATAGCGATGATCCTAACAAAGATTTTTTAGAACATGACAAAAGAGCCGAAGAATGGCTAGAAAGCAGACCTGTTTGCAGTATATGCGGTAAGCATATACAAGATGATTACGCTTTATATCTGGATGACTGGATTTGTTCAGATTGCGTAGAAGAAAACACTAGATATATTTAAGGGGGTTTATATGAAATTCAGAAAACTTAAAGCTGATGAAATTGACTGCCGAGTTTCGACAATCAACGAAAAAGGCTTGTCGTTGTTACTTTTTAAGGATGCTCGCTGTGATATGAATCTACTTGATGAAACCGTAGGAACAACAAACTGGAAACGTTCACACCAGTTAATCGGTGACCGGCTTTACTGCACGGTTGAAATCTGGGATACAGACAAAAATCAGTGGATTTCAAAACAGGACGTAGGCACTGAATCCTACACCGAAAAAGAAAAGGGCCAGGCATCCGACAGCTTCAAACGCGCCTGTTTCAATTTCGGTTTAGGAAGGGAACTCTATACCGCGCCTTTTATCTGGATTCCTTCAGCCAAAACCGAGATCATAAACAAGAACGGCAAGCCGGCAACATATGACCGTTTTGTGGTGGAAGAAATTGACTATGCCGGCGATAAAATCAGCCGTTTGGTTATCCGGGGCAAAAAGGGCATTGTTTTTCAGATGGGCGAACCTGTCACACCAGAACAAAAGAAACAGGCAGAATTTGACCGTACAGGGTCAGAGCCGATCACAGGTTTTATGCTAGATGCCCTTAGAAACCGCATGAAAGCCGATGGGATTGATGAAGGTAAACTTCTACAGCGTATCGGGTTAGATTCATTAGAAGGCATGAAATGCGCGTTATACAGTAACATTTCGAATCATTGGGATGCAGTCAAGAGAGATTGCAGCGAATAGAAAGGGTGAGGACTTATCAATAAAATTTTTCTTATGGGCCGACTCACAAAAGACCCAGAAATTAGAAGCACAGCGGATGGAAAGACCATAGCAAGCTATTCACTTGCGGTCAACAGGTCTTTCAAGCGTGAAGGTGACCTGGATGCAGATTTTTTAAACTGCGTTGCCTTCGGAAAACCGGCTGAATTTGCCGAAAAGTATTTTAAGAAAGGTATGCAGATTCTGGTTACTGGTCGGATTCAAACAGGATCATACACCAATAAAGAGGGCCACAAGGTCTATACAACCGACATCATCATTGAATCACAGGAATTTACCGAACGTAAGCAGGAAACCCCACAGAAGCCCACAGAAGCCACACAGAAGGACGATGAATGGATGAACATACCGGAAAGCATTGATGAGGAATTACCGTTCACATGATAGGAAAACCAGAAGATATTATTAAATGGCTGTTTCAACAGGACCGTGACAAGGTATTTGAAATCAAAGAAAAACGCTTTAAGCGGTCCTTGAACGCCAACGCTTACGCATGGGCATTAATAACAGAGATTGCCAATGTTTTGAGAACATCAAAAGATGAAATCTATCTGAAGATGCTCAAAATATACGGGCAATCAGAACTTGTCAGCGTGGTTTCAACAATAGATGTTAAAGGCTACTTCAAATATTATGAGCCGATCGGAACATCTTACTTACAAGGCAAAGAATTTACGCATTACCGGATTTACAAAGGTTCTTCAGAATATGACAGCCGGGAAATGGCAATTCTGATCGATGGTATTGTATCCGAAGCGAAAGCCCTTGAAATTGAAACCATGACACCGGAACAAATAAGACATTTGAAAGAGGTTTGGGGGAAATGAAAAAAACAGACGGTTTTCATTCAAGGGTTTACACAGATAGGCCCGATTATGCAGATTTTGATTCACCAGAGAAATTTCAAGCAATCATGGGAATCATCATGACAAGACTCAGGCAACACCCGAAAGCAATTTGCTCATATTCTGGCGGTGCTGACAGCGACATTATGATTGATTTGATTGAGAGGTGCCGTGAAATCATCCCATCACTCCCGAAGGTTGATTATGTATTCTTCAACACTGGCCTTGAAATGAAGGCAACGAAAGACCATGTAAAAGAGGTTTCAAAAAAGTATGGTGTTGAAATCAGAGAATGTCGGCCCAAGGTCAACATTATACAGTCTACAAGAAAGTGTGGTGTTCCGTTCGTCTCAAAAATCATGTCGGGTGGGCTTGAAGGTTGGCAAAAGAAAAATATTCCGCTTACGATCAAGGAAGAGTATGACAATGCCGAAGACAAAGCAGCCAAACGCCAGGAATTAAGGGAACGTTACCCGAAATGCGAAAGTACAATCAATTTTCTTTGCTGTTGCGATAAAAACGGAGAGCCAAGGCCGAATATACAGCTTGTTATCAATTCTTCAAAATTCATGTACGACTTCATCAAGGAAAACCCACCAGATTTTAAAATATCCGCAAAATGCTGCGATTACTGTAAAAAGCAATTGGCACACAGTGTTCAGAAAGATTATGAAATGGTAATAACTGGCGAAAGACGGGATGAAGGCGGTATGCGATCCGTGCCAAGACAGGATAACACGGCCTTGTGTTTCACAGAAACCGCTGACCATCACTACAGGCTCCGTCCGCTGTATTATGTATCTGACAAGGATAAGGCGTGGTACAAGGAATATTACGGCGTGAGATATTCAGATGCTTATGAGGTTTACGGCCTTAAGAGAACCGGGTGCTGTGGTTGCCCTATCTCATACAGGGCCGTTGATGACTTGGAAATCATCGGCAAATATGAGCCAAACATTAAAAAAGCTGCTTGGAATATTTTTGGCAAATCATACCTTTATAGGCAAAAATACAACGAGTTTAAAGCAGAGAAATTTGCTGAAGAAAAGAAACGTAAACGGATGCTGAAGGCAACAACAAAAGAAGGACTTCAGCTGACATTTGATGATGTATATAATTTTTAAAATATGTCGAAATCATTATTTTCTGATGAAAAAATCTGTTGGCTTTGCGGTTCCCCATACGTACACCGGCATCATATCTATGGATCAGCAAACCGTAAACATTCTGAAAAATGGGGTTGTTGGGTTTACCTTTGCCCCAGGCATCACAACATGAGTGATTACGGCGTACACTTCAACCGCAAACTAGACCTTGAATTTAAACAGGAATGTCAAAGAAGGTGGGTGAAAAAATACGGTGAAGGATTTGAGAGAATCTTCGGACGAAATTATTTGTAAAATCCCGGTTAAATTACCGGGGCTGAATGAATACACCGCAGCTTGCAGAAGTAATGCTTTTTACGGTGCCAAGATGAAACGACAGGCTGAAGACATGATAACGCCTTTTATCGCAAGACTGCCGGTGTTGAAAGACCCTGTAACAATCCGCTTTGTTTGGTCAGACAAAGGAAGAAGGGATTATGACAACATCTGCTTTGCTAAAAAATTTATCCTTGATGCCCTTGTCAGATCGGGGAAACTCCCAGATGACAACAGAAAGCACGTAACAGGCTTTACAGATGAATTTGTACGGGGTGACTATTCGGTTACCCTGTACATCAGAAAGAGGTGATTGAAACGGCTGAAAGACGAATGTTTACAAAGAAAATAACAGACGGTGATATGTTTACCGCCTTACCGCCAACAACACAGGCTTTGTATTTTCATCTGTGCATGAGTGCTGATGATGACGGATTCAGCAACAAAATCAGACACGCTATGTTTAACGCACACGCTGACAACAATGATTTGAATCTGCTTGTTTCAAATCGTTTCATTATCCCATTTGACAACGGTGTGATAGTAATAAAGCATTGGCGTATGCACAACCTCATCAAATCAGACAGGTATCATAAAACCGATTTTCTTGAAGAACTGTCAACCCTTGTTTTGAAAGAAAACGGGGCATATACAGAAGCCGATGGAACCCAAATGGAACCCAAGTGGAACCCAAATGGAACCCAAGTGGAACCAGAGGTTAGGTTAGGTAAGGTTAGTAAAGGTAAGGATAGTATAGGTAAAACTATAGGGCAACAAGTTGCCGAGTGGTGCGGTGACAACGAAGAACTTAAATCTGCATTTGATGCTTTTATTGACATGAGAAAGAAGATTAAGAAGCCGTTAACAGAAAGAGCGTTGAAGCAGATTATCAAAAAGTTAGAAACCTATGCAGAAAACGGTGATGATCCTGTTGAGGTTCTGGACCAGTCAACAGAGCATTGTTGGCAGACTGTATACGAACTGAAGAAAGAGGAACCTAAAAAGAAATCAATCATTGATGAATGGATGGATGCTTAAATGAATACCGAAGAAACAAAGAAATTACTGGCACTGATTGCGGTCTACTATCCGAACTTTAACCCGGAAAACAAGGCTTTGACGGTTAAAGCATGGTCAGCAACATTAGCAGACATAAGATTTGAGGATATGCAGAAAGCACTGCTTGCATTTGTCAGAACGTCAGACAGCCCGTTTGCCCCCAATATAGGGCAGTTATTGGCAAGGCTTGACAGCATCGAAAACGGCGATATTGATGACGGTGAAGCATGGAACCTTGTTTACAATGCTATCTGCAATTCAGCTTATAATGCCGAAAGGGAATTTGCAAAGTTACCCGAAGTGATCCGTGAAACACTGCACACACCGTCACAGCTTCGGGAATGGGCAACAAGTGACATAAACGGCAATGCCTTACAAGTTATCCATAGTAACTTTTTGAGGGCTTATACACAGGTTAAAACGCGTCAGAAGGACAACAGGCGGTTAACACCAGACCTTAGAAAACAGATTGAAAACAAGGCTTATAAGTGGTTACCGGAACCAGAACAAAAGGAACCCGAAGTGATGACCAATGAAAGTGAAATCAAAGGGTATATCGAAAGACTAAGAAAGGCGGTGAACGGATGAAATATTTTATCATTACTCTTCTGCTTGTTTTGGTGCCGATCGTGGGCGGTTGCATCTTAGCAATCCTTGACACCATGTGGGATATTGCAGAAGGCTTTGACAAGGGGTGGTACGATGTGGATTGAACTGCATTTAAAGACAGGCGAACGCGCATTAATCAGCATTAACGAAATAAGGGCAGTTATAGAAGGGCATGGACACACAACATATATAGCCATAAGCGGTGACACAGATATTCATGTTCATGAATCCTATGATGATGTTGTGAGTGCCATTATACGGCGAAATTGCGGTGGTGTGGAATGATACCGGCATTGATTGTAAATATCATCTGGACCATAGCGTGTTTGGCTTTAAATAACTCATGGAGCCGATATGTTAAGGGGGTAGAAAATGAATCTGATTGATAAAGATGCTTTGATTGAAGCACTAGGCATTGAAACGGATTGTTATGACTGTGAACACGAAAGAATGAAATATCACTGTGACCTTGACCCGGTAGAAGCCTGTACAAAGATCATTGAAGCACCAGTTGTAACGGTGACAACAGAATCAGTGGAAAAAGCGATAGAGGTGCTTAAAAACGCTGCTTGGCTTGGGGCTGTCTATTCCTTTGAGGAAACCGAAGAAGCTGTTAAAACGGCAATTAGAGCGTTACAGGTGACATCCGCACAGCATAACGTGCATGATTTCCCCAAAGATGCAGATTGTATCAGCAGAGCGGATGCGATTGATGCGGTTAAGAAAAACACATTTCGCCTTACGTTTGCGGAAGAACAGAGCTGCGAAGGTCATGTGGCGTGGAGTGCCGAAGCTGTTTACAGTGATGTGATGGAAGGGGCATTGCTAGAATTGCCATCTGCACAGCCAGAAATCATACGGTGTACAGAATGTAAGCATTATCGAGAGTACGATTCAAAATATGTTAAAAACGCTGTGGTTGTACAGTGCATGGCAGACAGATATCCAATAAGCGAAACAATACCAGATGGATGGTTTTGCGCAGGCGCGGAAAGGAGAACCGATGAGTGATTTAATTAGCAGACAGGCGGCGATTGATTCGTTGCATATGCACCTTATGTATCGTATGGGTACAGATAGCAACAAAAAACGGCTTGATGAATGGATCAATAATCTGCCATCCGTACAGCCAGAACAGCGATACACTGAGGAAGAACTAAGGGTATTCGCTCACGGAATTTCATTAAGTCTTTTGTCAAAGCGGTCGGCTCAGCATTGGCGATATGATGAAGACACGGCTACAGAAATTAAGTTCCTTGAACGGCTTTACGAGAAGGTTGGAGCGGATATGAGAGGTGAACAGGATGAGTGATTTGATAAGCAGACAGGCGGCGATTGATGCGCTTGGCGGAAACGAACCAGTCGGTGACCCGTCAAAAATGGATGATGATGACGTGGTCAAAATGTGGGAGCGAATCAGAATCATAAATATTATTAACAAGTTGCCATCCGCACAGCCAGAACCAAAGGAAATCGGATATGCCGAGTGTGCAAGTGCGATGCTGAAGATGTGGATGGACAATGTTCTGACTGATGGCGAATACAACCACATCATGGACAAGCTGAATAAGCATTGGGGCAAGAAGGAAGGTGAAACGCATGACTAGAGAAGAAGCAATCGAAAAGTTGAAAAGCTATGACCCCATGAGCATGATGCCTGCATTGCAAATGGCAATCAAAGCACTTGAAGAACCGCAGTGGATTCCGTGCAGTGAGAGGTTGCCTAAAGTGCATGAATCAGGAAATTCTTTTTCGGGTATATATATGCAATCGAATCCTGTTCTGGTCTATGGCACTTGCGAGTATGAGGACAATGCACAATTTCACGTTGTGACCTATTGTGATGATTTAGACGGAAATACTTATTGGAGTACAGAACTCGATGCCATTACTGTAAGTGGGGTCATCGCCTGGATGCCCTTGCCCGAACCGTGGAGAGGTGATGCGGAATGATCAAAGCATTTTTTGTTGTCATTGATATTTGTATCATGTTTATCGGATGTTACTGTGTGGCAAACGACAATATCAGAATCGCGGGGCTTTGTATAGGTTTGTTGTGTGGATTTGCTATAAATCATCATTTGGGGGATTAAATGACTAGAGCGGAAATCAGAAGACAGAAACGTCAAGAGGAAAAGGCCGACAGAATCTATCATGTAACAAAAGCACAACTTGACAAGATAGTTGCAGATGCAACCGACAAGGCACTTGACAAATTGATGCTTGAAAGGTTAGAACAAAACATCACAGTTATGATGTCTTTGCCGTTGGTATCCCTTCACGATCGGTTTGGTTTCGGGCCTAAAAGAACCAGAGAACTTCTGGATGATATGATGGTCAAATGGGATTGCATGAACGAAGATTACAAAGCCCACCGGCGCGAAGGATACAGCTTTGATACTTTCGTTAACATCCTCAAGGAAGAAAAGGTTATTGATATTGTTGCATACCTTAACGAACGGGCAAAAGAAAAGGAGTGGTTAGCTTGAAGGTTAAACTTGATGTTGGAGCGCACAAGCCAATAAGAGCGCACGACACAGATGCAGGACTTGATTTATACGCTTACAACGGGGGATATATTCCACCGCACGGAACAAAGACATTTGGCACAGGTGTTCACATTGAATTACCGCCCAGAACTTGTGGCCTTCTGGTAAGCAAGTCTGGACTGCTTACAAAACACGGTATTTCTTCAACAGGGTTAATTGATGAAGGTTACACAGGTGAAATCAAAGTAACACTTATCAATAACAGCGATGATGATTATTTTGTTTCATCGGATGATAAAATATCACAGCTTGTTATAATCCCATGCAGATATGAGCCGGTTCAGATCGTAGACAGTTTAAACGGTGGTAAACGTGGTAATAACGGCTTCGGGTCAACAGGTAAGTAAAACATGGTTTGGGTAGAATACCAACGGTTAAAAGCCGAATATGACCGCTCACAGGGGCATCTAACGGCGTTACTGGATAAACAGGAAGAAATCTTCTGGAAGACGCAACCGGCTGCAATTAGATACGATAAAGACAAGGTGCAAACATCACCGTCAGATCATATCACGGATTTATTAGTTAAGTCGGCTGACCTTGATAAACTTATCGAAACAGCCAGAAAGACAGTTGATGAAAGACAGCATCTTTTATTGCTGAAAAGAAAAGAACTTAGGCAGTCAATGGATATAGAGGATAAAATATACACTTTGTATTTTATTGACCGAATGAGCGTTAACAAGATTGCTTACTGTATCGGATATTCCAAAAGACAGGTATACAGGATCATCAAACACCAGAAGGAAACCGACCAGACAAGAAAACTGATTGAATGAAAAGATGTCACAAAATGTCACTATCGCTATGTTAGAATAGTATCGTGAAAGAATAGGGCAACAGATTATCTGTTGCCTTTTTCTATGTAACCAGAGTGGAAAGCATCAGCTTTCAGAAATCATTTCTTTGGAGGGTATCATGAATAATGATTTTAGGCTTATTGCGTCACTTGAAAACAAATATGAAGTAAATGCAGATGGCACGGTAATAAGAAACGCACAAACAAAAAGACCGTTGAAAATCTTTGTAAAGAGCCACAACAGCAAAACACAATATTGTTGTACACAGGTAAATATAAATCACCGCATAAGAAAAGTATTTATTCACCGTGTAGTTGCTGAGTGTTGGCACGGGGAAAAGCCAGAAGGTTTACAGGTTGACCATATCGACAGGAACAGTCTTAATAACCATTATTCAAATTTGAGGTATGTAACAAAAAGCGAACAGATGCTGAACAGAGATTATTCTGTATTTCAAGACAGGCTTATGGAGAATCTTGCAAAGAGAAACAAAGGAAATATAAATCCTGTAACACTGTTGCGAAATGGCGAAGCCTTACATTTTTCAACAGCAAGACGGGCTGCGAAATACCTTACAACGGTATACCCAGACAAAAAAGAAAAGTCATTCAATGACAAATTTTATTTAAGACGAAAAAGAATATTTGATTATGATGTCATCTATGAAGCACAGAGAAAGGTGGTGTGATAGGTGAGCAAGACGTTTTTACAGAGTAACTTCGGAACTGTGAAAGGTGTTTCAATGGCTGCATCTGGTTGCGGACCTACGGCGGTTGCTGACATTGCCTACAACATTGACAAGGATATTAAGCCCGATGAGGTAGCAAGATATTTAATCAATAACGGCTATATGTCTTCGGATGGCACAACAAGAACCGGCATTACCGCAGCACTTAAAAGATACGGGTTACAGTCTTTATACGCAACACCGGAACACACGGGTAATGAAGAGTGGAAATTCTTTTACGATCTTATCAAGCAAACAAGAGATCATAACTGTTGGGCTATCGTTTTAGCTGTGGGAGCAAAGAACGGCGGTGATTCCAATAAGTGGACACGGGGCGGTCATTACATCGCTATCACTGACTATGACCCGAAGACAGGTTATATCTATGTTCGTGACCCGGCAGGACGCAACACAGGCTATCACGATCCGAACACGCTTAAATACTGTGCCAATGCTATGTGGTTTATCTGTAAACAATACTGATGAAAGAATACGCAAAAGGTTTCTACAAGTCGCAAGCATGGAAGAAATGCCGTGATGCTTACACAAAAAGAGTTGGCGGTTTATGCGAAGAGTGTTTAAAGAACGGAATGTATAAGCCGGGTGAAATCGTACACCACAAGATACATCTGACACCAAGCAACATACACGACCCGACCATTGCATTAAACTTTGATAACCTTGAACTGCTTTGCCGAGATCATCACGCAGCGATGCACAGCAAACCGAAGCGGTACAAGGTTGATGAATTGGGAAACGTCACAACAACAGGCATTTAAACCGCCCCCTGTGTTTAATTTTGACGCTATACGCCCCGGGAC
>Ga0326512_10000611_pt1 | contig 30980 bp, 37 predicted proteins | sample 1_2617_0518_D_FD_203652 | JGI IMG/M metagenome (GOLD analysis project Ga0326512, IMG submission 203652) | Bovine rumen microbial communities from UC Davis, California, United States - 1_2617_0518 | ecosystem: Host-associated > Mammals > Digestive system > Stomach > Rumen | place: USA...
TCGTACAATGTCAAGGTGATTTCCTGTGTGGTATTGGGCGTGCCAGTGATATGCCATCTCCCTTGGTCATACGTTGCAGTAACGCCATTTGCTGACACAACAGATGAAATTCTTTTGTCATTACTCAGGATGTTTTCTGCCTGATCAAATCTGCCGCCGTCCAGATCACTTGCGGTCTGATCTATGAGTGTTTTATCAAACCACTTTACCTCAAGTTCGCCGTCTATATTGATTCTGGCAAAGCATCCGGCTATTGCGGATGCCCATGAAATAACTTCGCGGAAAGTAGCTGCGGACGAAGATACATTCGGTTCCTTGACAACGTATGTGTAGTTCGGAAATGTTCTGGATCCTAATGCAAGCGTAACACCGCAGTCATAACACGCACCATAAATGACATCATATAACCGTCTGCCGTTTTCGCCATATACAAGCGTGCTTTCGGTATATGGTCTGTCAAACTTATGCATGTTATCGTATAGCTTCAATCCGATCATCGAGCCATTATAGGATGTATCATATACAGTAAATACACCCTTTTTGATATATTCTGGCTCTGGCTCTCCATCAATATCAAGGCCGACATACACATTTGCTATAGCATCGGTAAAATCATACGTGTCATAGCTACCATAGATATTATTGATCGTAAAAGAACAGCTATTGATGATCGCAGAACCAATTGCAGAAAACGTATCATCACTGCCGACAGCATCCTCAATCGCGAAGCTACTACCCCATATATCCGCATTGGTAAGGTGCAGTTCTGTGCCGTCTTTCAGTGTCAAATCTATTTTCTCCAGATAATCCCTCTGGTCATTATCCAACTTCTTTTTGAATGCATCGGATACGTTTATCATACGCATCACCTCTTATCTTTCGATAAAGTCAAAACTGATTTTCTCTATCATCTTATCGGCTCCGACACGCCAGTATTTCACGGGAGCGGTTCGGTCACCGACATAAAATTCACGTGTTTCATAAGTTCCTGACAACATATCTGGATAGCGCACACTGATGTACTCTGGATTGACGGCACGCATGATCTCTGCGGTATCTTCCCAGTCCAGTCCTTGCCAAGATAGTTGCAGTTTCCTCTTTTGCGCTACTCGGTTTTTGTGCATTAAGGCATCGTCCGTCCGTCCACTTTCTCCGGCAGAAACGTCCTGTAATCCCCAAGTGTATTCAGACGGACATGGCAATGCCTGACCATCAACCGTTATCATGATTTCTGCCATGATCGTGCTTCCTCCATTAAAAAGGGACGATCATAAAAGACCGTCCCCGTAATTATCAGTACGCCAGTTGTGGCGTTGGATTGTTTCTGTAATCTATAGATCTTTGTCCACGTGTTACCGCTCTTGCAAGGACTTCATCATTCTCCGTTTTAACTTCCACATGGAAGATCGGATCAGACTGACTACCTTGCGTCATGATAATTGCCTGTGCAGCCGCTTCGATGATGTCATTCTTACTGATGCCCATTCCGCTTCCGGCACTGGAATTCACGATGCTTTCAGCAATTCTGGACATTGCTCTGCGGTTCTCCAGAGGTAATACTGCCTCGTCACGGTTGTCTTCGCCAACACCAATGATCTGGCCTTTACCTCCGTTGAAAAGTCCTCCTGCTTTGTACCACTGCACACCAAAATACGGAATAGAGGAATATCCTCCATCACCAAAATAAAATGTATCATACCCAGCTGTGTAGATATGCGGAGTCGGAATATGTACAGCCCTGAATCCATTTGCGAAAGATTGTGCCGCCTGATATCCCGCGCCCGTCAAGTCTATGTTCATCGCTTTCTCAATGTTGTCTCTGGTTGTGTTGACTTGCGACATCATGCGACCCGTAGTATCCTCAAGGCCAGTCAAATGCGTAGTTAAACCATGCAATACGCCTTTCTTGGTATTGTTTCCAATCGCCTCTGCTGCTTTCTGGATTGCGGTAAAGGCTGTCGATGTAAGGCTTTGCGTGTTGTTAAGGTTGCTGCTTAGTTCGGATTGATTTGCAAATGCTCTGCCGTAGCCAACTGCGGTATTATCGCCATATATGGCAGCTTCGCTTTGAATCTGAGCAACCTTGCTCTGAACCATACTATGTATTCCAGTCAGTCCAGAATTCAGTTCGCTGGTGTTATGGAATCCATTTCCATATCTCCATGATGTCTGTTGTCCTGATGTTTCGGCCTCTTGTTCTGTGGTGTTGAATTGGCTCTTTATTTCTTCTGCCATTCTCTGCACAACTGGCTTTACGTTTGATTCATATCCAGTGTCAAAACTGGTTCCGAACAATGCCATAGAATGGTTTGCCGTGCTTTGAAGTAGCGAAGGCGTGCGTTGCAATTCACCATCAATGTTCTCTGGAATTCGTTTTCCTTTGACAAGATCAATAATTCCACCAATGACATTAGCAGCAGTTGATATGGGACTGAGGAAGCCAAACGAAATACTCTTCTCGATTACGTCAGGAATGTCAACTCCGAATAGGCTCTCAAAGCCGTTCAAAAGTGTTTGCCTCCATATGGCTTCTGGATGCATTACCGCATTTACCCATTTCTCAAGATTTGGATTGATACGCCCTCCAAAAAGAGTTGGAATATCATCCCATGCCGCCGCAACAAGGATAGATTGCACAATTGAGGCCGCAGCCATGGCACCAAATGCGGGAAGTGACAACCCAAGAGAAGAAGCAATGCCTCCTGCGATACTGGAGCCAATAGAACCAGTGCTAAATACGCCAAACAGTTTTGCACCGATATTCAAGGCAGCAAAACCGCCAACGATAGCCAATGCCACTCTGCCCTCAGGATTGCTAATAAGACCTTTTAGTATGCCGGCGAGAGCACTAATAACAGCCTCTCCAACTCTTATAAGATGCCGCCCCCATTGCACGCCTGAAAGCATATTGGCAATTCCTTCGCCAAGACCTTCCCAATTCGTTTTGCCAACAAACTGTACAAAGGCATCGACTAATTTCTCAATAAACTTATCAATCTTCTCGCCGTTTTCAGTCCACTCGAATTCTTCAATGAACTTGTTAATGCCACCAGTAATGTTATTAACAACATCGTCCCATGGGGCATTTTCTGCAAAATCAGCAAGTGTAGTGCAAATACCATTCATAAGGTCGGCAAGTGCACCACCTATTTCATTCAGCCTAATTCCGTTGTTTAAACCTCTGATTCCATCAGCCAGTTTTCTGCCAAGGTTATGCCACATCTCTTCGTTGGATACGAATCCCGCAAAGATATCCCATGCAATCATGAACTTATTGCCAAGAGCAAGACCCCATGCAAGGAAGTCGCCCTCTGTAAGCAATCCGTTCAGACCGTTAGATAACTGTATTCCAAGATTTTCAAATCCCATGCGTTCGTACCATGTGTTAAACAAGTACACAACGTCATTGATTCCTCTTGCAACAGTCTGCCCCAACAGTTCAAAGTTCAGATTGTCAACCAAAGAATTAAAAGTGGTTGTGAATGCTATGATATATGGTTCTACCTTTTGCGTTACATTCTCAGGATTTAGAAGGTTATACAAACCTTGGATGCCTTCATTAAACATTCCGGCAATATCAGCACCAAGTTGTTTCCAATTACCTTTGTTGAAAGACTCCTTGATTCGCTCAATCCACTTATCAATTAAGCCTGGAATTGAACTATCCTCAATGATATCCTCAAGGCTATCCATCATTCCATCAAGATTGCCAATGTCACCAAGGCCACCAGTTCCAGATCCAGAACCGCCTGTTCCAGCGCCGCCAGTTGAAGTGGATTCCCTGTCTTTATTCAGTTGATTTAATTCATCGAATGGAAGGACTGACAGTTCCTTCTTCAATTTCTCGGCAGAATCAGCGGCATCGCCAAGTCCACCAGATGCATCGTCAGCGGCATCAGCAAGGCCAGTTGCATAATCATCTGCATCAGCAAGATCAAGGCTTACGCCCTTTGCACCACCGTTGTACTGACCAAAGATTTTCTGCATGACTGTAGAAAACGCATTTGCCAGTTGTAACAATCCTTTTAGTACACTTCTGAGCAAAATCAATACGTGTCGGAATGCCGCCGCAAGTCCAACACCAATGGTAGTGGAAAGTGCAGCTGCGTATGCACGTACTGTTCTCAACGCATTCGCAAATGAGTCAGAGGTTCTCGGTATTGTTATCGCATGGCTTTTTATCCATGCTTCTATATCATTACATATAGCCCAGCATATCTTTTTACCACAGAATTATTCTGTGCTGTCCGATAGCGGAGTCTCTTGGAAGGATTATATTCTGTAAACAGTTTCACCTTCTATGCGTTGCACGTGTCATGCATGTTACTACATAACTTCCGTTCTGATTGTGGTTACAAACCAGTTCCCAGATTTTTACTCCGCTCATAATTCATGCCCTACACGACAGCTTCGGCATGAACGCCAAAATGATAGCTATGTATTTATTACGCTACCATCCTTTTAGCAAAATCCCCCTGTTGAATGCCAGTCACCGAAAGCAGATACTGATATCTCAGCATTACCTTCTCGGCTTGTGTCATCTGCGTAACGGTTTTGCCGATGCCTTGCGATAATGCGTATTCATTCAGAGTCGCTACTGAAAGGTCAATACCTAAATCACGCAGAGGTCTGACCATACCAGCCATGCCTGACTTCAGTTTTTCATATGCAGTTTGTGTGTCTATGTTGTAAAATGCGGACAAGTCACCGGCTAATCCGACCAGATCCATCGCCATCTCTCCGGCTTCCCGTCTGGCAACACCAGATGCTTGGAACATGGATGACAATGTACCCGCATAACTTTTCGCAGCTCCTGCCGCAATTCCAAATTTCGATATTGCTTCATTTGCCCAGACATTTACAGATTCAACCATATCCTTCTCAAACACGGATTCGATGATGTGGTTAATCTCTGTGATATCGCCTCCGGCATTAACAGCATCTTTCAGCCAGTTAAACGCACCAGTGATACCCTTCATGCCAAGCAACCCGCCGATAACGGATTTGATTCCGTCCGATACAGTAAACATTGTATTGGATGCTTTTCCGATACCAGTTATATTTCCGATTATTGTTTTGGAAATGGAAGCAATTCCACTTCCCACTTTCTTGAAAAGACTCACAACCTTCCGCATCACATTACTGGCTATATTGCCAAGTTTCTGCAATGCTTTACCCATAGATGTGGTTTGCGTTGTGACATCCTGTCCTGTTCTGCCGCCTATTTTGCTCATAGCCTGTGCCAGTTGAGCGATAGACTGCGTTAGTTGTACAACATCTTGGTTAATCGATTTATTTCCAATGCTCTGAATCATTTTTGTCAGGGCATTTGTTAATTCGTCAAGATTTTTTGCCGCATCAGGTATCTTGTCACCAAGGCTTGTCAATTTTGCCAAAGCAGAGACAAAAGATATAACCTCTGGACTAACGCCTCCAAGTTGGGAAAGAATTGTGGCTACTTTTCGGATTGCGGTTGCGAAATTCGGCAGTTCCATTGAGACAAGGGATATTGACCGTCCTGTCGATGCCAGTTTTGCAAGGGCAGAAATCAGCTTGTTTACACTTGCGGATACGTCAGGTATCTGTGAAAATGTTCCAAGCGTCTGTGCCGCTCTGGCAATATTCATCAGGGACACAGGATCAATGTTTATCTCTGACAGTTTTGATATCGCATTTACAACAGGTGTAAACGATACATCCTTAAAGTTCACATTTCCAAGTGCAGACAGACCGTTCGCCACTTGCTGAAACTTTGTGCCATAGTCCGACGGAATATATATTTTAGACAGTTTTTCAAAGCCATTGATCAATGGAGTAAATGACACGCCCTTAAAGTTTATGCCATTCAGGGAACTGACTGCCTTTGCCATGTTGTTTACGTTCTGCACATTAGCCGGATCCATTTTTATCTTGGATAATCTGGTAAGGCCAGCCGTGCTAATCTTTACGGTGCCAAAGTCTTTAAGCGCACCAGACAGCGACCGAATCGAGTGTGCCTGATTTGCCAGATTGCTTGTTGTGGAGGACAACTTTCTCAGCTTACTCTCCAACTTGCCAAGACTTTCAATAGCACCTTTCGCACTCGCCTGTATCTCTATCTCAAGAGTATCTACAACATTGTTTGTTGCCACGTTCTCTCACCTCCTTTCTCTGATATAAAAAAAGGGGACAAACAAGTATCATTCCTGTTTGCCCCTAAGATCTTTATTTGCCTCAAATGTTGCTTGCATTAACTGCAACCTCATCAGCAACCTGTCTCTTTCTGCCTGTTTTTCTTCTTCTGTCGCATTCTCCTCGTCTATGGTAGCCTGTGCCTTCATGAGCAGCGGTTGATCTGGATACTTTGCATGAGACTTTTTGCCCCCAAATGCTTTAGATAAAGCAACGGAGAATGCAGACATAACGTACATACCTTGCTGCCACATATCCGCGTCCTTTTTTTTGCGAAGAAGATCGTCCGCATCAATGTAGCATTGCAAGTCATTCGGAGTGGAGTCATCAAATTCTGATTTGCTCACTCCTATTGATAAAAAATACGGGAGAACGTGTTTTCTTACGCTTTCTCCCCACGTTTCGTTTTGTGATCCTGTGGAACCACCGTTACGTCCTGTTCTACTGCCATCTCTTGGCTGTTGATCTGCGATAAAAAACCGTTCCGCTCCATTTCCTTTTGCAGATCTGCAAAAAGTGTAAAGCCATTCAACGGTTCCTCATCCTCTGCGTGTTCATCCTCATATTCGTCAAGCAGATCACAGATCTCAATGATCCTCTGCTCTCTCTCCTCAGATGTTTCATAACCGAATTGATCCTTGTGTTTCTTTTGCAAACCCTCCAGAAGCATTTCCGCAGTTAGACCGATCAGATTTTTGATCGTTTCTGCTGGATTTTCTGCGTTCTGTGTTGTTGCATGGATAACCCTGTCAATCAGATCGGACTTGTACAGAACTCCGTAACCAAAAGCTATTTTATAGGTGTTTCCACCGACTCTAAACAGATACATAATTGGCCTCCCTATCTGTTGTATTTAGTTAAGTGGTTGTGCTACCGCCACCAGATGGAGCGACTTTCGGCAGAAGTCCCTTGTAATCTGCGATAACTAGGGATACGCCAAGAGTAGCGGCTTCATTCTGACCAATCTCAGGCATTGGAATGGCAGAACCAGTCTCTGCAACCACGAAGAAGGCATCGTCCATATCCGGAAAGATAACCTCAAACCACGTAGCAAGACCGGAAGCTCTCGCCGTTGCGGATGCTGAGTACAGAGTCTTGATTTGCTCGATAGATTTGTCGGGATCCATGATAAATTCCAGATCCCATGTACCACCAGTATCCTGACGGCCTGCGGCATATTGCGTGATGTACTTTTATACCCCATATCCCTATGTGGAATAGACTATTTCATCTATGCTTTTGCATAGCGGTGCGCTTCGAATGCCGTACCAATAGGCACCCTACTCTCTTACATTCATCGGAGATAGTCGTTACACGTTCCTTAAAAGGCTTCGCACGGCATTGTCCGTTCTGGAGTTTTGCCGTTAGCACATGGTTATTTGTTCTTATCCATGCACACCATTGGTAATGTTCACACCGTTTAACGAGGACTATTACGTCAATCCTCAAGAGCCGACACGTCAATCTGCTCAGTATCCAGTTCAATGCCGCCAATGGACGAGCATTCCTCAAGTTGCGTAAAAGTAGCGGGCTTTTGTCCTTTAGTGGACTCAATGCCGTATGCAAGTTTCACGCCAAGCGTAGTTAAGCGCATCTAACTTTCCTTTCTTGCCAAAAGGCATTTAAAAAGGACTGCTCACATTGAGTAGTCCTGTTATTCAGTATCAAGATCTACGAGAAACTTTCCGGCAAAGTTGCGTAACGTGTATCGGCTGGTTATTCGTTTTATCAGCGTTCCATTAACAGATGACGGAACCGAATCACCATTTTTGCGAAAGCCAAGGCTGTTGAAGAACTCTCCACAAGCAGCATCCATGCCGTACAGATCCATGATCTTTTCCGTGTCGATGTAGCAATCCGTCTGAACTGTCAAATCCACGGTATACTCAAAGTTTTGGAGATCCGTGATGTTGGTTGGTGCACCCATGATCGTAATTGCGGCAAATGGAAATTTCGCCCTTGTATAATCATTAAATGCACTAAAATGCTTTGCCACGGAGTTCTCTTTGAGGAACTTAACCCATGCCCGATATAGTGCATCTCTATCAAGTTGTACTGTTCTGGACATTGGACTTTACCCCCATACCTTTTTAGCTGTCTCCAGTAATATGTCACGCATCGCTTTGTCTGCGTTATACAACGGGGCAACAGCCGGAGTGCCATATGTATGTTGTTTGCCGCCTTCACCATAATTCCATCCCGTAGGACTTTTCCAATTATCGCTGTCTGGATTGTATGTTCCCATACCATATCCAGATCCATAGGACGGATTATTTGGTAATGAATCAAAGGTATTTGTGCCATACTTGATTCCAGCAGAGAACTCAACAAAAAGTGCCTGTTTACCCTCCAGTTTGATTGCCGCAGTGTAGATATAACCAGTCCTAAATGGATTTGCGCTGGTGACAGTTACACGGTCGCGATATTCTGAAGGTGCCTTGCCTATCTGTGCTTTTGCAACATCTATACCCTTATTCATCAGAAGCATGATAAACATACTGACATCATCCCGTAACGATTCCTTGTATCGCCTAACTTCTTCGATGGCGTTATTGATGTCACTCTCTGAGAGAGATAGCTTCAACTTTCGTCTACTCATCGCCAGTCACCTTTGCAAGGCCGATTCTGGTGATCGTACCCATCTTGGTATATCCCATTCTCTGCACGATATAGTCAGGCTTTACCGTTGGCTCATTCCGTTCATTGACTTTCAGCATTTTGTTTTCGTCCAATTCAGGAATTCTGTCCACATACACATAGGTTCCCTCTGGGGGATTGAACCCCCTGTCATAACAGATTGCATATCTGCTATAATCAGGCATCAGTCCATAGTTATCCTCCTGTGGCGTGCCGCTTGTTGCGGATACAGAAAACCTTTTCTTCACTGGTTTGCCAAAAGTATATGTTGGCTCAATTCCGCTATCATCGCGGTCACGAAAAACAAACCAGATGTTCTGTTTTCGCCGTGTTGCGTTTCTCATGATCAAAGCCTCTCATTCAAAGACTGCATTTAAAATTACCCTACCACCTTAAAAAATGCCCCTGCGCCATAGCCGGAGAGGCCACGCAGCCATGACACGCGCCGTCTTTTTTAACAGATTCTGGCAACGGGGATGATGGTTCGCAAATAGGACTTTGGCGTAGCACCTTCTTCATACGAATTGGTTTGACCAGCCTCATAGAATGTGGTTACCCCTTCTTTGCCCTGCTTGTCGTAATGATATTGTGCGATTCTGGAAATCACCGAAGCATATCTCTGCAAGGCAATCGTTTGATACCTTTCCAGTTCGGAATCGGTCAGTCCCCATGGGCACATCTCATTACAGACCTCTGCGATGGCATCATTGATGCAATCTTCGACAAAAGATGCCTGATTGCTGTCTGATGCGTCATAATCATCGGCGGCATAACATATCAGACGCTCAATAAGTTGCTCTCTTGTCGCACCCATCTCTCGTCACTCCTTTTTCGGTCTGCCACCTCTCCGTTTAGGCTTCTCTTCCTGTGCATCTTCATTCGCTGGAAAAAGATGAGAAGAGGACGCTACCTTCTCGGCGGCATCCTCTTTCTTTGACTCAGGGGCAATGGCTTCCTCCTTGATGGGTACATCCTGTCCGGCCTCATAAAGAATGCCGTCATGTTTTACCCTATGGTCAAAAATCATCTATCTCACCTCTCTGTTATGCAACTTTAATCACGTACAGACCATCCATGCCCTCAAAGGACGGTAGAGCAATCTGAGATACTGTAGTCTCGTGACGAACAGGCGGGCCATAGATGTTCTGGATAGCAACAGCGATTCCAGAATCCATAACAGATACATCAACCTTCGCATCGCCAAGAAGCGTTCTCTCTTCCGGGGTAGTCCCCATGTAGAGATTTCCAAGCTGACCATCACCAATGATGGACACATAGTTATCTGGATAGAATTTAGCCTGCGCACCGTTGTTGTATCCACGATACTTCTTGTCATAAATGATCGGAATCAGGCCAGTCTTTCTCTGGAACACTTCCTTTGCGGTCTGACGGTCAAGGAAATCAATGGCGTTGCCAGTAATAGAAATCAGGGCATTCTTCATCTGATCAGCGGCAATCAGAAGATTCAGCGTTGTGCTATTCATCAGCGCGTAAGTGGCCTTATATCCTTTATCGGCAATAGCATCAATGCCATCTTGTATATCGTTCAGAGGCTTTGCATTAGTGGCATCTGTCCACTTGTTATTACTCAGTGCCTCATAGTTGCTTGCCTTCCAAGAACCATCGGCATCGTAGTTGTAGTTGTATACGGTATTGTCGATAGTTCCGATGTTAATCTTCATGTCCCCATTGATAGGAGCCAGAAGGGACATTCTCATGCGCTCAGATGCTACATTAGCACCTTCAACCAGATTCGACACATCGTCATAGATTCTGGAGATAACGTCCATCAGATACGGATCGTTAGCGTCCTGTGCTCTCTGAATATCCACCATATCTTTTTCGGAAATCTTCATGGACTCCCGGAACAGCGGCATTTCCTCAGTCAGGACGGAAAATCCTTCTCTCGGACGGATCGTTGCCAGAGCATCATAACTGGACGGTTTAAGTTCAACACCCGCACCCTTATGGGACTTAATCCATTTCAGGTCAATTCCCATTTTCTTTTTGCGTGGAAAAAACGCTTCGCCTACATAGGGATTAGCATTAGTCGGATCGCTCGTCAGCATAGCTGCAATGCTCTGAGCAGTAAAAATCTCGTTAAATTTCATAGCTTATACTCCTCCTGTCTTAGTCTCTGTCATTCACAATCAGGTAGTGGTTGAACCAGAACCAGTTGCAATGATCGGCTCTTCGAAAGCAATTCTGCATCCCGCAGCATTCAGCGCGGTGGTAAGTGCGGCATCATACGTCAGGCTAGAATTAGCCTGTGCACGTGTGGAATGCACATATCCAACCTTCAGAACTGCAACAGTCGGATAATCTTTATAAACATCATGCAGAGCCAGACCGACAGCACCAGTCCACGGAGTGGATGAAACCGGAACACCAGATGCGTTGATCGGAGTACCCGCCTTAACCACATAATCACCGTTGGCATCGGCACTAACATTAGTAAAATCAATCGTCATGGAAACTGCCTCAAACTCCTTGCGGTTGAGGATTTCGACCTCAGACCCAACAGCCAGAGTATTGACAGCCATATCACCTCTTGCCATATCTCATATCCTCCATTTGTTTTTTATGTATACTGCTTCAAAATGTCCTCATTCACGCCAGCTTTGCTTCTTTGCGCAGCAAATGCTTTTGCAAATGCCATAGCAGGATCATCCTTTTCGGAATCTCCACCACCCGCATTGATCTCAGGGCGGTCTTTCAGAAGTTTTTGGACAGCCGTATCGGCAGCTGTTTTTGCGATTCCCGCCACAAAGGAATTCAGCGCATCAAAAAAGGCATCGGAGTCTTCCAGTTCAGGGATGAGATTTGCCATCTCGTCCGCTTGGGATTCGTCCATGCCTATGCCTACCAGACGTTTGCTATATTTCGTCACCCGCACTTCTTTCTTCAGTGCCTCGAACTCTGCATCACGATCAGCACGTGCGGCCTGTGCTTGTTGTTCCGCAGTCATATGCGCTCTCGCCTGATCCTTGTACTGTTTTGCCTGTGCGGCATTTTTGTCGCTCTGGATCTTCATTTTCTGGTAATCAGCTTGTGCTTTTGCAAGCTGTGCCTTTAGTTCATCTACAGACGGTTCATCCAGATCGTCATCTTCGGATCCGCTATCAGCCGCGGAACCTCCACCCCCTCCAGCACCGTCAATTTCTGTTCCGTCGCCAGCACCATCTCCCATATCGGGAGCAATGCATCTTACCATCTTTCCGAAAATCCTACTCTGTCCGTAATGGTTGTTCATGTACTTCATATTGCTATTCACTTTCTGTCCAGTTATCGTGATGGACTCACCTTGCTTGTTATTATCCAGTCTTTCTCTGACTGCTTGCGCTTATAGACATCTCCGTCTTGTATATAAAAGCCTTGCGGCGATTATTTTTTTAGCTGAAGGACAGGGAGCATCTACATCCACATACCTCTTCATCAGGCAAACTATCATCTCTCGGAAAGAGACAAGTTCCACCCTCAAGAACAAAATAGTCATCTATTGGAATTGTCGTTCCGTTCACAATCGAATGACTTTCTCTCTGATGACCATCCATGACCGTATGCCATGTTTTATATTTCTTGTTTTTGGCAGCTTCTTCGTATTCCGTGTGGTTGAAAATCGAATTTGCTTCGCCCTCGGCAATCAGTCTTGCCCTGTCCTTGGAATAAAAATACGGATCATCCCGATGCCTGTTCGTAGCATTTACGATGTCCGCAGTTATGCTGTCTATATGTGTTGCGATATACAGATCAATGGCAACCGTATTGCCCAAAGCCTCTCTGTATCTATCCTGGATCTCTGTTATCGCATCCATTGATACGCTTATGCCTTGCTGTCTTGCGTAGAACATATAGGACATAAGCCATACCATTTCCTCATACAACTGACTTGCCAGTCTCTTGCGATATGCTTTCTGTTGTTTTGTCAGATGCATCTCGTCAAAGTACCTGTTTATACTCATGCTTCGCTCAAAGCCGACAAGTCTATTTAATTCATCAAAGGTAAGTATTCCGTTCAAGGTAATCACCAAATTCTTAACGGTTTTGTGAACACTTCTTCAACCGTCCACCCTTTGCGTAATCTTGATTGTAAAGTCCCATAATTCATGCCCAACTCTCTTGCCCATTCAGCGACAGTTTTGGTTTCCCCGTTATATGTAATTCGTTTGTTTACTCTCGTATTATTAGCTTGTTCTCTGTACGTAGCCCACCTACAATTTGAAGGCTCGTAATTTCCATTGACATCTATTCTATCTAACGTTAGTTTGTCAGAATATCCGTTTTCATTTGCCCACTTTACAAAATTATTTATGCCATCTTCTCCAAGCCACTCTTCGCAAACACGAATCCCTCTATCATAATAATTTTTTGTGCGAATTCCACCTTCGCTACATCTTGAAACCATTAGCCTATATATATTGCCTATTCTTGTTTGGGAAAAACCGTTTTTGTAATTTCTTCTAATTCCTTTCGGATACCTATTGCAACCACACGATTTTGCATGGCCAGCGCACAAGTTTGAAGTAGTTACGCTTTTGAAATTTCCGCAATCACATTTGCATACCCATCTCCAATTTTTATATTTTTCATTGGATTCTTCTGGGTAAAGTGCAACCAATTTTCCAAATCTTTGTCCAGTAATATCTCGTTCTCTTTTTCTTCCCATCGTTACCACCTTTCGTAACTGCCTTAATAATAAAATGGCAAGGAAACAGTTAAGGCTTACTGCTTTCGTGTTGCAATCACTATCCTTGCCACATATTTACTTTTTATGCATTCCGTCCATGCATCGCACCATCTGATGACAGACCGCCGACAAACGGTGAGTTTTGCGTCTGCATGGATATGTCTTGCAATGTGGATTTATCACCGCTTATAGACGTATTTCCTTCGCCAGTTGTTGAAGTAGAAGTACCCGTCTCAAAAAACATCTTATTCTGCTTCGCTTCAATGATCTCCTGACTGTTCAGCCATACTGCCTCAGAGTCAGGTGCAATCTCTGATAGCTTGATAGCGTCCCTTCCGTTCATTCCGGCATTGATTAACGTAGCAAGCGTATTCGCCTTTATGGACAGATCGTAATTGCGGTTTCTGTTAAAGTGAAAGTCTATATCTGTCGAGTGCACCTTCCTGATTTCCGCATCGACAGGAAGAATATCATGCGGCACAAATTCAATTGCCTTGAGGATCAGCCGCAGCTCCTCTTTCATGCCCCTGTTGATAACACCTTCTTCTCTCAGAGCATCGACTTCTGCGGATTGCCATCCTGTTGCCATTGACGTTGCGGTTCCAGTTGAGCCGCCGCCAACAGATTCCTGAGTGACCGGAACATGGCATTTCTGTAAAATTCGGTTCCACTGGAAACTGATTGCAGACAGTGTTGATTGCCCGTCCAGACTGGAAACGAGTGGCTGAACCGTGGCTTTCTTATTCTCCCCGGAATAGGTCAGCAACCAATCGCCCGACTCAGGCTTGATAGCGTTTCCATTACTGTCCGTCTCAAAGTTGACGTTATCGCCCCACCAGATCTGCTGGGTAATCTGCGCTACGTTATTTTCAAAATCAGAAATCAGGATGTTCAGGCCATCCATGTAACTGATGTGTCTCTCCCATGCACCAGTCCTGTCGATTGCCCTGTCGAATTCGACAATCGGAATCATGCCAAGTGGATTGATTTGCCTCTCAATCTCTGGATATACGATTGACCATTCGCTCCCCGTAGCCATGACATCAAAACGATATTGCTTTGTGTAGCACGTGAATTTAATCTTTCCGTCAAGCGTCTTGACATAGGTAACGCCCATGACCTTTTCTTGCCCAACGCCGTTGTAATACACGCAGAAAGCATATCTGGAATCCAGTGTGTGCATCGTGACGTATGTGTGCGGATCTTCTGTAAAGTCAGTCTTAATATCGATCAGTCTATGACCGATGCCAACCTTCTCGACAAAATCTCCAAGGATCTGATTCTGATAACTAACATCCAGACCGTTCAGAAGCATCTCATTCAGAGCGGCAATGCCAGTATCATCAGAAACAGGATCTGTCGTATGCATCTCCCTGTCTCCGTGCTGAATTAGCACAGGCGGTATGCCCCAGAAGTAGCCTTTCTTAAAGTCCGTGACATACGATGCGGCGTTTTCCGATACGACAATATCAATTTCCGGGCGAACAATCTTCTCCCTCTGGAGCGGCTGTTCGCCAAGTTCGTAGTCAATCAAATATTGTATGTCTGAGAGATTAAGGCAGTGAATGCCATATGATCTCTGCAAAACCTCTATTAAGTTTGATTGGTCGATCTCTCTATAATCCGTCAGGATTTTGATTCTGCCTCTGTGATTCATACCCATTCACCCAAAACAAAAAGAACCGGGGTCATCCCCGATTCCTTTTGACACGTTTTATCTTTTTATCTCTGATATATCTGCCACCATACGTCACGCCAGATGCGGTTACTCTCTCATCCCACGTGGACGGCACTCTCACAAAGTGCTTTCCGGCAGTTCGCAAAGTGTCTTTGCGCTTGCTGTTCGCTGATTTGTCCATGACGCAATTTTACCGACTATCACAATATCACACCTAAAAGCAAAAAAAGTGCTAAAAGGTGCTAACCCTTCAGATACCTGTTATAAAACTCTTGTAATGCTTCCCCGTGCATATGTTTTATGCGTTCATAACTATAATCCATGTCCAAGGCTATATGGAGCAGTTGCCTTGATGAGTAGTCATCATGCAGATACCGTCTGGTAAGGATCTCAACATACTCTGCCTTGCTCAGATTGTTTATCTTGTCAACACAATCATTAAAGAACTGCTCATACTGCCAGATGGCATCCATAGCTTCCTTCTCGGCATCGACAAGCCTTGCCATCGTATCGGACAACGCATCTGAAGGTGATGTCTGTATCTTCTCCATGTCATATGACACACCTTTAAGATAAACAATGCTGTTCCTAATGTTGTCGTATATTCTCTTTTTGTTCTCCATCTGCGTCTTTAATGTCCGACATTGACGCAGATACTCTTTTGCTGTCATAATGCATACTCCCATTTATAGCCATAAGCCATATTGCTTCTGCCCTTACATACCCTAATCACGGCAGAAATATCAGCACCCGTCTCCCTACATGCATCACCCAAGCATTCAAATCTCTTAATAAACTTTCCGTCCAACGTATACTGGTTTACGGGTTTTTCAAATCTCTTGTTTCCCAATTTGCATCTTTCATTCCTTGTTCCATAATTGGCGTTATATTTTGACGTGCACCATTCCAAATTATCAACTCTACAATTTTTGATATTTTCGTCTTTGTGATTTACTTCTGGATAATTATTAGGATTGGGGATAAAGGCCAATGCAACAAGTCTATGCAATAAAAATCGTTTCACTCTTCCATCACCACCATATGCAGTCACCCCTAAATATCCATTTGGATACACATATGGCTCATATATTCTTCCGCTGATAAATCTCTGACCACTACCGCATGTGCGTCTATATCTATCTTTGCCACGGAAACGCCCCAAGTTACTCACTTGATAACTATCCTCAAATTCTGGAACATCTTTCCAGATCTCTTTCATGATTTCACCCCTCACTAAAACGGACTCTTGACAATTCTTGTTGGTTCTGGCGGCGGCGCGGATCTCCATTTTGCAAACGATGCAAGTCCATCTACACAGTCATCATGCAAGGCTTTGCCGTTTACTGGATATGTCAATATCTGACTCATCATTACGCCATAATCACCCTTGGCGGCGTACATGGACTTGTCCTTGAAAAGTACATGTTCCTTCCACCATGGAGCAAATACGATGATTTTTGTCTCTTTGTTCTGCGTGGTATACTGCTGAGTGATATTGCAGTATCCTCCAGCGGCTTTCACTCTCTTATTGACTTCTTCTGCTACCCTGTCTCCACCAGAATTGCTCTCATACTGGCACGCATGCACTTTGTTCTTGAGCAGAATATTTGTAGATTTCTGATACTGCACCTCATAGTCGGAACCATTATCACAGATACAGTCATCCAGATAATAATCTGTGCCATACTGCAAAAGCACAGGTTGAAAGAAAAAGTCCGTCCCTTTCTGCTTCGTATCGACAATGCTCCATATCGCATCAGGCTCTTGCAAAGGCAATGACAGATACCGTCTCAGTTCATCCTCATGTACAAGCAATCCCTCGCGCTCAATTGGCTGATTCATGTACAGGCACTTGAAAGAGATGTCATCCATCGATTTCTCCATGTCATGAAAATACTCTGTTGAGAATCCCACGCCATACTTGTAGTTGAAATTGCTTTCGCCATTTTCATCGTAGGCCGGAATCGCAATAAACCTTGCCCTTGGATCATCCTCATGCTCTCTCTGGAGCCTGCCCACTACGTCCTGGACTGACCATCGCGTCTGTATGTGTATCTCTTTGCAGAAATTCTTCTTTCTGGTCTTTAGGTCTGTATTGTATGTCTGCCATAGCTTATCGAGTCTGTCTTTCGACAACGCCTCTTCGATTCCACTGCACAAGTCATCTGCGTAAAGAATGTTTTCGCATCGTGTTGCACCAGTTAGTGATGCATTGATTGCTCTACACGTAAGCGATTTGAACCTTTTGGGCTTTCCGACATTGATCGTCTGTTCTTTGGAATTAAAGTCTCCACGTGGATTGAACTTTACATGTGGGAATATCTCATGCCACGTATATTCGACTGGGTCATTAAGTATCTGCGACACTCCATCATAAAAACTTCTGGTAAGCGTCCCAGAATGCGCTGATGCCAGATTCGGCAACTCTGGCTCCCATCCCATACACCCTGATAGAAAGAATATCCCAGCCGTACTTTTGCCGGATCCAGGACACATGGAGATCGTCAGAAGATCAATCTCATCATTCATGAGTGCTTGCATTCCACCAGTCACGCCAAATTGCAGAAACTTGTCTCTTCTCGGCTCGTAAAACCGCTTATCTGGATCTCTGTTCTTCTCCAGATACAAAAAATAGCTGTCCACTACTTTCTCTTTTGCTTCAAACAACAGCAACCGCCAATACAAATCATCAAATGCCCCACTTCCAGTCACTTTCGCCTTGTACTCAGCCATCTGTTTTGCATAGTTACTGACCTTCAGGGCATAACTACGCATGTAAGCGTCATTCATGCCACCTTCTTCCTTCAGCGAACAGAGAAGGTCATGTACATCCTTAATGTTTTGTGTGGATTCCAGACCAGAATTGATGATGTTTTGAAAAATAGACTTGTACTGCGTCAGTTGCATAGAAAAAGCCACTCCACCCGTAATTGGTGAAATGGCTCTCGGAAATGAAACTGCTCACCACTGGCGTTTCAATGGCTCTCAACCGATATTTACTTCAAAAATTTTTTTGCAATTACTACCCTTGCACTTGTAACTTTGATGTATGTGGGCATCTTTGTCAACAGGGAACTGACGCTTGCCGCAAAACGGACACGCCACCCAAAACTGCTCTCTGTAGACAATCGTGTATGCCTGTCCATCACATTCTTGCGGCTCGTTCATATATTTCCGCATAGTCAACCCCCATCAGGTCAAACCACATCGTGATTTTTAAATAAATGTCTCCGTACATCGTCACCTCTTATCTCTGTGATGCAAGATGATGTCGATTATCTCAACTACCGTAAACATCACTCCGAAAAAGATCCCCCATGACAAGACCATGAATGATATAACCATGCCCAATGGCTTGCCTATCAGGATCTCAGCTATGTATCTCATGCCGCAAACATCTCCAGTACGTCCTTAGTCGAAATGCCCTCTTGCCGTGCATCCGTCTGTGATTACTCCCACTCATCGTCTTTACAGTAAAAGTCAATGTCATTGAGGAGGCCGCAATCTGTCGAAACAATCTTTCTGCCTTGTCCATCTCCTCGTCCTCTGTAGACTCTATGGTGACAGTGTTGCCCAACTCCATATAGTTTTTGCCATCCAGTGAGACGAATACCTTTTTTGGCGTAAAAATCTCTTTCGGCGGCATCTCACTCCTCCGGCATATAGAACCATTGCGGCAAGACACTCAGCACATGGACAGACTCGTCAAAATCATCATACAGATCTGGTGACGATGCGATGAATGGCAGTATCTTGTCGGAAAATGTCTTGTCAATATCCTCCTGTGGAGGAAACAGTTCGCCCAGCATCTCGGAAAAAACTTCTTCCGCTCTGTCCTCTGTCTTGTAAGCTGCCAGTATCTCTTTGTTTCCATCACACAGCCGTGCATGGATAAACCTTCCGGCAACGCTCACGGTAAAAACATTGTCAAAATTTGTGAATCCAGTTCTGTCACTGTGAATCACTATCATAGTCACGTATCTCCATTCTTTTCTTTTGCCGGAAAATTTTTCGATTACGCTTCTTCCAAAACATCCACGCCTTGCGGTTGTTCTTTACCCAGCAAGCCCAATGACGGGAAAAACGATCTTCGAATGTCTCCTTCTTGTGGATATTCCCTTTCATGCTTCCACCAACTCAAAACGCATTTTTTTAATAACCATTGGCCTCACGACTGTCCCATCAACAAGTCTGCCGCCACCGTAATAAACAGAATCCACATCCACGCTATTGATATAACAAATATGTTCAGAACCTTCAAAGTTGATTTTGTAATACACATCGTCTTCGCTGTGTATCCGATTATGCTCAGTTCCGCAATACTCGCACTTGCCAGATTGAGGCAATGGCGCACCGCAGTTTCTGCAATTATCCATGACTCTTCAATTCCTCGACCTGTGCCAGAATATCCTCACGCTCATCCTCCATTAGGTCTTGCCAGTCCCCAACATATCTATACGTCAAATCCTTTTCGGATGATATAGATATCCTCTGCACATATGCATTGAGCATGTCGTAATCCTTCTGGTAGCAGTGAAAGCTGTTCGCCCTGTGTGTATACGTCCCAACCAGAACACCCAACTCCGTAGCAATGCGCTTCTGTAACATAATCAACGCAAAAGCGTTCATGAAAGTGGCCTTGCACGCATCGTTTGAGCGAAACAACACCACGCAGTCCAATTTGCCGTCACGGATGAAATACTGAATATGTTGAAGACATGCAGGATCATCACTGCCCATATCATCAGGAGTCCTGATGCACATCACCGCACGCCTACTGGATGGATTTCTCCGCAGTTCATCAATCACAAACTGGATTTGTTTTCCCATGCGCTGATGATAGGTGTATGCCCACTTTCCACGCTCCACCTCAAAGTCCAGGATCCCGTCAAGCATCTCCATGCGGTATTGCTCAAGTTCTCTGGCTCCACCAATGAAACACTTTGATATCATCGGCTCACGAAGCGGCTCCGTAACATGTATGGTCATGGACAATTCCAGCTGCTTGCAATTCCAGTCGGAACAGTCCGATTCTTCTCCGAAAATGCTTAATTTCATCAGGGCATTATGATATGCAGAGGGCAATGTGTTGCCAGTCACAAATATCTCTCTCATTTTAACTTTTGCTCCAATTCAGATACGGCCTTATCCAGTCTGCCTTCCTGATCACGCCAATACGCTTTGCGATACTTGCCCACTCTCTGCTGATTGATTGTCGTTCCACCAATCAGATAATCTATATGGTCAACGATATTTGGATAAATATTCATAGCGGGGAGATTTGAATAATACTTCATCACATACTCTCTGAACAGTGAATCATCACACTTTCCTGATTCAACATACTCAGGAAATAATTCCTGCGCTTCTCCGCTATCAAACCAGTCCACAAATGCAGCTGCGATCCGATTTGGGATCATGATGCATTGGAAACTGAACCACATGCCATTGACGGTTATGTTTCCGATGTAGTTTGTTCGTTCCGCATCAAAAATCTCATTGCAAAATCCATTGGCAATTCCAGAATACTTCTTCTGTGTTTCTGTAAAGAAATCAGGACTAATAACAACATCATCTTGCAAGTGCCATGTATCGTCATATGAATTGAGATTATCCCTTATCCATCGGCAACTCGCGGTGAATGATGCCAGATTGCCTATACCGTCATAGTCGTGCCAGACGATAATGTTCTCTTCAGCAATTCCCGCATCAATCAGAGATGGAATCAGATAATCCTTTACGTACCACTCCCTATCATTGCATGTATGAATCATATAGGCCAACTTGTGCGGAAGATATTTATCAATATACTCTCTGCGTTTGATTGTCTTATTCTCATACCAGTCTGATATTCCACAGTAATGCACAATTGCCGGATTATCCGTATATCCAGTGCTCATGTTTTCGTTAAATCGCAAAGGAACCGTTACTGCCTTATCCTGTTCGATGCCGTATTTATTCCATGCATCCTGATCTGCAAATGGTTGCTCCACATCGTTAAGATACCGCACCATATCCATCTCAATACCGTCTTCTCGCATCTGGGCCAGATTTATAAGCGAGACACCCATGTTGTAGTACACATCACCAAACAGATATACCCTTTCATGTCTGGCAAGATATTCCGGCACAGAAGCAAACCATTTTTCGTCAATATCCATATTCCAGAAACAATCCAGATTATCGCAAATAATTGTGTCAATATCTAAATGAATTACCCTGTCTAAATCAGGCAGAATTGTAGGATACAAAACCTTCAACAGATTGATTTTTCCACCAAACCGATTCTGTATATTGACAGACTTATCAAATTCATGCCTATCCGTAATGTTGATTACATTACAATGGATCGGCGTATCAAACGGTAATTTATCATCCTCTGCCAAAACATATACATTCGTTTCTGGATGCCATTGTGCCAGTGATCGCAATGACGGCAGAATCTTGTGATAATAGTTTCTTGTCATCGCATATACTACGTTCATTGTTCTTACCTGTGCGATACCTCTTTTTTGATTTTGCGAAATTTTTGGAAACTGCCCTTGCTCGATTCGAACGAGCGAATACAGCAGTCAAAGTGCTGTGCCTTACCGCTTGGCGAAAGGGCAATATTGCATGAGTAACGCATTTACATAAGTTCCCATTGCAATTTTTCTTTACTTACTGGATGCTTCCCGCAAGTTTTTCTACTTGGCTTTTTGAAATATTCCCCAAATGGATCTTTTCCTTTTAGCCCACACCATCGTGCGGCTTTTGCCATACTGTTAAACACTTCCCCTGTTGTTATGCACTTAATCTTTGTGGTTTTAAATAAATCGTTTTGTGATGCGTGTTGTGAGTTTTCTTTGGGAGTTACCCATTCAAGATTAGACACTTTATTATTGGTTTTATCACCGTCTATATGGTTTACTTCTATTTTGCGGCAATCATCATTCTTAATAAAATTCTCAGCAACGGCTATATGTGCTTTTATGCACTTAGTTTTTCCCCTTTTCCCCATGCTTACAACGCAGCAAAGATACCCCATTGTTTTATTTAATTTCAAATTTTTCTTTGACTTTATACTATAGATGTTTCCATCATCAGACACCATATATCTATCAGAAAAATCAATCCCACGATAAAACAATGGTTTCCAGTTCATAATTCAACTCCTATTTTTTTAAAATGGTCTGGCAGAACTATATCGTCTCTCGACAGGCATGTTCACTTATTACCTACCACATCAGTTCTGTCTGTTTGGTTTACCTTGAAAGGGGAAAAGAGGTAACTTAAGAAAGGAGGTGCAACAACACATAAGCAAAAACAGACAAAACTGACACTCCAAACTTTCAGATGCCAGACAATTGCCGTGTGGGAATCGAACCTCACCTTGTCTGCGAATCATGCAGACCGTGCCACCGTTACACTATCGGCAATAACCAGAATGCTTTCGACACTCATCACTGCGTTACTCACATACTTAAGGACTCTGGTTACATCCTGTTCGGCTTAGTCGCTCCGACAAGCGGCATCTTTTCTGCGGCGTGATGAATGACCTTTTAGGCAGATGCAAGCCTTGCACATGTGCTTACCGTCAGTCCTCCGTCCACCTCGGTACACTGACGCTTATCAGGGAGAGGACTTGCACCTCTCACGACTGTTTTTCACGTGACGTTAGTTCGTAACAGCCCGGCCTCGTCCGTGTGTCTTCTCTTCCACCACCTGATAACGGCAGTCCATCCAAAGATTGCCGAAACACAATCTCCCAATCATGTAGGTTTCTCTGTCCCATATCGGTAACAGCTTCATTGCACTCGACTGTGAAAAGTTCTCTGCCGTGTTATATTTCATTTCTGCAATCAGCTACATGCCATTTGGCAGTTAACTGGTCATCGGAGTGGAGAGATTTGAACTCCCGACCCCTTGTTTCCAAAACAAGTGCTCTCCCAAACTGAACTACACTCCGTGAGTGGCATGATCGGATAGCTGCTGTTATCATGCCACTGTTGCGATTCACAAGGCGTACAGTCGCAACAAAGCCAGTTGTAAGAAACCCTATCGCAGATTTCTGTATTGTGCCGTGGGGCACAGATGGGAAGGATTGGATTCGAACCAATAACACGGGGTTTTCAAGACCATTTTCATCAATGCGTTTGCGGTTCAAGTCACTAAACATGACTCTTGATTATTTTCCTGCTCTACCATTGAGCTACCTTCCCAGAATGGAGAGTAATGGAATTGAACCACTATCTGCTGCTCCTGCTTGACATTGTATTGCTGTGTCAGTCACCAACATGACTGGATTTGTCTTATGCAGCCGCTCTGCCATTAAGCTAACTCTCCATATAGGTCAGAATTATCCGACCTTTATACAATCATACCTTTCGGCATTGATTACTTTTTCCATCGCCTCCACAGGAGTCATGCCAATACATGAAAGCATCTGCTTAAACACCGTGGTTGACTGTCCAGAACACAACTGCACGCCAATGCGCTTGCTGTCCGCATGGAAGATATCATGCCTGCTGTTTACATTCCAGAAAATGATGTTCGGAATTTGGTAACCGTGTTTTCTGAACCTCTGTGACATCTTCTCATAGAACGTCCATTCTTTATTGCCGCACACATCAATCTCCATGTCAGATATAACGATCAGCGACTTCGGCATCTCTTCTGCCGGGACGTTATTTTCGATGGCGATATCCAAAACCAGTTCGAACGCCTTGCGGAGATCTGTATTCGCGTCCCAATCATTCTTATTGAGTGCATTGATCTTCTGCGCAAGCGTGTTGCCCCTCAGTATGTGGATTCTGGGATTTGCTGAAAAACTCATCCACATGTTGTGATACGCCCCGACATTACGCTCCGCAAAGTAGATCGCAAGTCCAACAGATGTTGCCATTGGCCTGCCGTTCATGGAGCCGGAAGTATCCGCAATAACCAGTGCGTTGGTTCCATGCCCTACATAGTTTGGCAACTGTCTCCACTGTGCTTCTACTGTCTTATCCTCTTTTGCCCTGTGCCAAGAGTGATCCCAGATCTTTTCAACCAGATCATACGGATATAACGTACTGGAATTGATTTTCGCCTCTCCTGTGAAAGCCTTATCTATGAACTCACGATACCTCTGCTCGTCATGCTTCATGAAAGCATTTCTGTAGATCATCATGGCTCTGGACGGCACTTCTGGATACTTAATCTCATCCCACCGTCCGGCAGACATCAGACTTTCGATGACTCCAATGCGTTTTCTCAGATATCTGACAATGCGTTTAAAGTTCCTGACGGGATATCCTAACTTGATTGCAGTCTTGATGCCCAACTTTCTGGTAGACTCAGATGATGCATCGGCAGTCTTGATCCACTTAGCCAAAAGCGAAACGGCTTTGCCATTGATGGCGTTCTCCTTATCCTCTTCAAACTGCTTTCTCATTGCCGCCCACATGTCATCTTCCAACGGCGTACCGATCAAGCAATACAAATCATCATATCTGCCGAACACGCCGATCAGGTCAAGATTTGGACGCAATGCTTCTGGATGATACTCTGCCATATACCGCATAATCGCGCGGAATGTCCTTCTTTCACCCAGACCACCCCGCACATCTCTGGCATAGAACGCAATCTTCGTAGCAAACAACGGATCAACCTTATATGCTTCTTCAAACAGAGCATCAATCCGCATTTCATCTGCTGTCCGCAATGATCCAATAGACCCAAACAGATCCAGTCTGGCATCTCCTGTTGTGTTGAGTGCGACGGCACCATTCTCAGTACGTGTCCATGCTGCATTGTTTTTTGCCGCTTCTGCGAAGTTCATAGTTTAGCCTCTCTTTCCATGACTCAAAAAATATGGATTCGAACCATAAAACCGTTGCAAAGATTTTAACCGTGTCAATTGCTGTGTGAGTCACTTAACGGAAACTGTAGGACTTGAACCTACGACTTCCTGATTAACAGTCAGGCGTTCTACCAACTGAACTAAATTTCCAAACAGGACGCATTTTTTGGTACTACAGGTTACGAGTCTGTTCCATGTTTTTGCTGTGTGCGTCCCAGAATTGCAGAGAGCGGATTCGAACCGCTGATCTTCAGGGCATGAACCTGACGAGATACCAGACTTCTCCACTCTGCTATATCGTGCACCGCACTCCCCCATAACGATGCACTATGGTTCGTGATCTTACTTCACTCGGCCTTTTTGCCTGATCCATTCTGGATATGTAAGGAGAATTACTCATGTCCGACTGTCACGGCTGGAAAGCAAAGGGAACCAGTTCTGATTTTCACAGTTCGGCGAAATTCCTTGGGCGTAAGACTCGCCACCGTCTCGACAATGCCCTAAAGCAAGACGGAAATCCCACCGGGGCATTTGAAGCCCCTTTAATCACAGCCATCTGCCGTAGTGGAAAAGAAAGGAGAAAAAACAACTAAAAGTAATCTATCAGCACCAGAGCATGATCGCACTGCATACCTGAACAATCACTACATAACTGCACAACGTCCTGTCTGATACCTCATCCAATGAGCCAAGGCTGCGTGTAAAAGCAAGTCCTATGCCCATCAGACATATTGTGCAGATTAACTTAAAAACATTCCGTATCATCAGTCCAAACCAAATACTCTGTTTAGTATCTCTTCCGACAGCTTCTCTGACTTGATGTACTTATGGGCATGCCCCTCAAGCACATCCTCTATATTCTTCCTGACATCATTCCGAAAGTCAGGATCAATCTTCATCTGGAACTGGATACACTCTATCGCAGTTTTGACGGAATTCACATCCACCGTCAAATTCAATTCCGCACATGTCTCCACATCACATACTGACGGGTGAATCACCATGGATATCTCCGGCACACTGCCAGCCGTATGATCTGTGCAGATTGACGTGATGCCATGGAACTCTTTGCCATCTACCAATACCCTTGTCCCAGCTACTGTATGCGGCCTTCCGTCATTATATGGATCTGGTGATTTGATCTCTATCTTGTGGAGCATGGTGTACCTCAACTCACTATCTCGATAGGATAACCGAATTTCTCTTCAATATCCTTGATCGTTATCTTGACCGGCTTCTTCAATACGGAATTGCATGCGATTCTGGATCCGTTAAGGGCATTACCCATCGCCTTTCCAGTGTACTCCTCGTCATTGTTGTCCGCATAAATTGCCAGATGGTCAAATCCACGATCTCGGCAGTACCGCATCGCAAGATCAACTATCTTTTCAAGTTCTTCCTTTTCGTCTCCAAACAGATCTGCAAATCTGGTTATATTATCAGCATGCACAGATCTGTCAGGAACGTATGCTGTTCTGTATGGCGAACAAGGAAAGAAGAAAATTCTGTGAGTCCGCATCAGATCGACAGGCTTCTCAAATGTATACCCTTGCGCTTTTGCAATCTCCAACAACTTCATAGATTCTGAATCGCTATCCGTGGAAATATATTTTCCATCAATCTTCAGCATAGGCTCACCTCCTTCAATCGTTTGTCCAGTGTCACTCTTGAAATCCCAAGTTCCATCGCCATTCTGGTTTTAGTGATCAGTCCGGCAATCCTCTTCGCGTTCAACTCACGAAAAAAATCCTGATCCACATCTTTCTCTTTGCGTCCGCAGTTCTTAAATGCTCCACGTTCCTTTGCAATCTTGATACCCTCTGCCTGACGCTCAAGCATATTGGTTCGTTCAAACTCATTGATTCCCGCTATTACAGTAAGCATCAGTTTACCTGTCGGCGTAGATGTATCAAAACAATCTTTTGTGCTTACCAAACGAATATCACGACTATTCAGATTCTCCACAATATCCAACAGATCTTTAGTACTTCTTGCAAGCCTGGAATAATCATGAATGTAAATTGTATCCCCATGCTCTGCTTCTGCAAGCATCAACTGAAGCTGCTCCCTGTTGGCATTCTTGCCGGAAACCTTCTCGATATACCACTTGTCAATGCCGTGCTTTTCAAGTGCCTCGACCTGACGATCTTCGTGCTGCTCCACGGTGCTAACTCTGACATATGCTCTATTCATTAGTTTCCATCTCCTTTATAACTTTCTGGTTTAATTATACCACCTTCAAGTTATAAACTCAATGAATTTTTATAACTTTACAATTTATTTTTGTGATGGTAAAATTTATACTACCAACACAAAAGAGAGGTGAGCTATATGTCTCTGTATCTTGATCTTAAAGCTGCCATTACCGCATCCGGCCTCAAACTCAAAGATGTCAATGATGAATTGAATCGCCGGCACGGAACAGATCTGTCGTTCCAAAATTTCAGCAACCGAATCAGGAAGGGTAAATTCCTTTACATCGAAGTACAGGAGATCCTTGACATCATCGGTTATGACATCATCTGGCAGAAACGCAATGAATAATCTCTGCGGCTCATGTATCTATACGGTATATGAGCCTTTTTTATTTTTTTGAAATTTTTTCTGTATGTAGTTGTAATGGTTCATGTCTATATATTATTTATAGTGTTGTGTGTAGCTTATATATAATATATAGTGTATTGGTAAAGGCTTACTGGTTATAGTATTACAGTATGGCCTTTTTTATTTTGCGGAGTAGTTGGAGGGGTAATATAATAGCGGTCAAGGCATCCGGCAGACCCCCGCCCCGGCTCCGGCAACGCCCATGCGTTATGTAAACAAATTGCGCTATACAATGACATTGTGCCGGAATCACTGCCTTTTTACCGTTGGCAATTTGCACAAAAAACAGTATGCATGTACAGTGTACAGTTATAGCGTGCCATTTCTTTACAAGTTCCGCATAAAATCATTGTGTTTTTGCCTGGTATTCATTCCAGTTCCGGCAATTCCGGCCTTTTTGCATCTTGATATCGCGCAGAAATTTCCTCTGGTGTTGATTGCTGTATTATGTCAAGCTGCGGCGGTTCCGGGGACGTTTCGCGCCATGAATAATTGCTTTTCAGACCAAAAATCGCGCCGATGCCGTTATCGTTGAATGCTTTATCTGCCAAAGCACTTTCACATACTTGATACCATTTTTTGGCCGTTTCGCTAGTTTCGGGTTTTACCTTGCTGCCGTCTCTATGTATACCATTCTTGATCTCAGATAGAAATACATTGCTTATATGCACAAAACAGGAAAATGATAATATTGTCGGAACTATGTTATATTTACATGTTAACGGTAAATAGATACCAAAAAAGATACTGTCTAATAGTTCATAATCATTGTTATACTGTTTTATTCCTTTGTTCTGTTTTACAATATCAATGATATGTTTGAGTTTATTATTATATATATATAGCAATAAACCATTAAAACATGCTGATTTATATATCATTGTTTCATCTGGTAAAGTTGCTATATATTCTTCTGTCAGAATATCAATGTCAGATTGATATACTTCAATACCAGAATCCGACAATAAAACAGTATTTCCCATGGCATATACTCCATAAAACAAAAAAACAGACCACCAAAACCAGAAAAAAATAATCCTGGTTTCGTGACCTCTACACGTGGGACTATATCACGCAATCCGGCAGCCTGTCAAGAATGGACTTGCAAGAACTTTTTCCGGCAGCGGATCCGCGTCAAGTTGTCCGGCCGGAGCCGGAGCCAAAACAGGACAAACACTTGCATGCTGTCAGTGTGGTAAATGTTTGCGTGCCGGAATTATCATTCAGCTAATTGTGAGCGCGTTCTATTTGGCGTTTTATCGCGTCAAGGGTACAAATATATGGCCTACTTTACGAAAACGTTTTAGATTTGCGGAAAACATAAGCAATAAAAAATTGGCGGCATTTCTGCCGCCTTTACTGGTTTATGCTACTCTATACAGAATCCGCTTTCCGTGTTCAATACTGCGGATCATGTCCGGCGTTACGTCTGCCGCGCGGTTGTACTCGTTCCGGGGTAGCTTGTTCCGGTCTGCCGCCATAATATCATAACTGTGAATGTATCCCCATGATGCGATTCTCTTAACTGCTTTCGCCTCTGCTCTGACCGTCTGCCCGTTGTCCAGTGTGATTTTTACTGTCTTTTCGTCCGTGATGCTGTCGCGGATCTGTTTTATCCGGTGTTCCGGTCGGCTCCTGTCCGCTTTGATTCTCCGCAGAATTTCGGCGGTTTTGTTTCGCTGGATATACTGCTTGTATATGTTCGCGGCGTTGGCTTTTATAAACTCTTCCGCGCGTTCTGCGGTGACTGTCTCCGGCTCCATAATATATCTAATAATTTCGGCGTTTCCGGTGCGGCTCATGTCCGGGTGTATACTGATTTCCGGCTCTTCTCCGGTGTAAAAATGTTCTTGCGCGGCTGTGGTGAAATCGCCGTTTATGTAATACTGTTCTATATTTTCCCGGTCATATGTCGCGATGTGCGCGGCGTTCTGTTCTGCTGCGGCCTCGTCTGGGATTAACTCTAATACTTTGTGCGCGATGTCCTCGGAGAACTTCCGCAGAATATCCTTGTTTTCTCCGGTGGCGTAAAATCTGCATTTATGGATAAACCCGAAATAATCAAAACTCGCGCCGGGTGTGATCTGCTCCGGGTCTGCTCCGGCTGCGGCTCCATACTCTTTCATGATATATACCAGAAATACAGAATTATTATATTTCTGTGCTATGTAATGAAACCGGCTTTTTCCGTACTTTTCGCCGCTGTCCTGGGTGATGCGCTTCCCGTCCAGAAGATCCGCTATTTCTGTCAACGTGAAAATGTCGCGTGCTTCTTCATGATATCCGCATGTATATATCTCCGGCTCTGTGGCGGCTTCTGCGGTGGTTTCTGCTTCCGGCGTAGATTCTTCCGCGCTGATGGTTTCGGCGTGCTCTGCGTCCGTTTCTGCGCGTTCTGTGGTATCTTCTGCCGGGGTGTTATTCTCCGGCAGATTTTCGGCGTTTTCCGTCTCCGTGAAAAGTATCTTTGTAGGATCGTCTTTGAAAATAAAACCGTGTTTGTATCTGCTATAGTAGCCGCCGCAATTCTTCATTTTGGCGCGCTCTTCTGCGAATTCATCTTTTGACAAGCTGACATTCAGCTTTACAACATAAATGCGGGAGTTGTCGCGGGTGTCGGTGTCCGCTGTAACCGTGTACCGGTCATTGGCTGCGGCGGTTTCCGGCTCTTCTGTTGTGGCCTTTTCCGGTTCTTCTGTGGCGGTTTCCGCTTTCACTGTCCGCTTAACAACTTTCTTTACTTCATACGGCGTTTTGACTTCCTCAAGTTCGCACCATGCAAGTGCGGACTTTTCAAACCATTTCAGGAAGTTTTCCGGATCGTAAATGCTCCAGCTGTTACCGCGTCCGGCTGTCCCGGTGCGCTCTTTCTTGTATCCCTTGCCCAAACGATATGCAATATATGCCTTTGTGCCGTCTGTCTTTGTATAGTGCTCGTGGATGCGGTAAACATAGCCGCGATTGTGTCCGTAGTTAAAACCAGTTTTTACTATAAAACACTGTCCCTCCGTGATAGATCCGGTTGCGGTTTCGCGGGGCTTTAACTCCGTTTTATACTGGGTTTCGGTTACTTCCTCATAGGTATATGTTTCACCCTGGTTGCCTACCATGCCGCCACAGATGGAGTTAAAACGAGAAATTAAAACATTGAATTTCTCAAGTAGCGCATACTTTTCAGAAGCGTCATTGTAACGCTGTTCGGCCTGTTCGCGCGTGGGATATCTCCCCCATGTCAGAGTTGACATTTCTTTATTTATCCATTGTTCGCGGGTCATGGTGTTGAACTTCTGCCATTCTTCCTGTTCATAACTGTATCCGAGGCCGGATATATCCGGGACGGAAGCAAACTTCAATAACCCGGTGCCTTTGTCATAAATGAC
>Ga0326512_10000612_pt1 | contig 30964 bp, 15 predicted proteins | sample 1_2617_0518_D_FD_203652 | JGI IMG/M metagenome (GOLD analysis project Ga0326512, IMG submission 203652) | Bovine rumen microbial communities from UC Davis, California, United States - 1_2617_0518 | ecosystem: Host-associated > Mammals > Digestive system > Stomach > Rumen | place: USA...
ATGAAAGACATTGCTCGTGGACAAGTGAATGCAATGTACCAAATTGGTGCAAAACAAGCAGAAGCATCCATGATCAATGCTGCTGAGATCGTATCCCATATTGATGGAAGAGCAGGTGAAATTGTAACATCATTAAACAATATGAACAAATCCATCATTGGTATTGGTGAAAAGATTGATGCATTGGGTAAGTTGTTACAAACCCAAACACAAATTGAAGAAGAACAAATGAAAGCACAGAATCAATCGGCAATTGATTCAAATGGACGTGTGACATTGGGTTCATGGTTTAACCAAATGAAATCCAATGTGAAAGATGCTGCAACAAACAATATCGTTGCACAGATGTTAGCGATGGGAAAAGATCAATTAACACCAGCAGCTATCATCAGTATGTTATTGAGTGATACAAAGGAGAAGAAAACTGGTAGAGTTGGAGCAGCTGTTGGTAGTGGTATTGACTTTCTCACAGAATTGATTGGTGGTAAACAAACCAATTTTTCGGAAAAGTTTGCAAATAATTCACTCAACACAATCGGAAACAGTTTCAATGATATAATTGGTAATACTATCTCCAATATATTGTTGGGTGGAAATAAGAAACTCAATGATGCATTAGGTAAGATTCCATTAATTGGTGATATGTTATCTGGAGCATTAAATAAAGGATTAACATTGAAATCTAGTACAGTTGGGGATTATAAGGCTGAAATTAAAAATGAATACACGAGAGACAAAGCTGTCTTTGACGGTATCGCCAGACAATCTATCACAGAAATCATCCCGGGTTATTTAAAGATTATTGCACAATCTATGACGGGTGTCGCATGGGATCACAAAAATGGACATGTTACACAACATGGCAGCTCCCGTAAATCTCAAGATAAAATCTTAGATGCTGTAAATAATTCAAATATTAATGCAATGAAAAATTCTGACCATGACGCGGCTATTAATAAAGATGCCGCTGATAGAGCCAGCAAAATAAATATCGATGATTCCGAATTGAAAGATAGATGGAATAAAAAACAAGATGAATTAGAAGCTGAAGCAACAAAGAATGGAGAAACCTATCAACGAGCCGTATTTGATAAGGATGCAGAAAAGCAGATGCGTAGTGAAATCCAAAATGAAAGAACCCAACAGATTGTTGCAGAAATAAAAATGAATACGACTGATTTTGAATCTGCATTCAAGCTTGCTGTATTGATTGTTTATAAGGGTGACGGAATTGAAGTTCAAAGTGTTGATGAATTTAAGAAAACATTCAGTTGGTCGGCTGTGAAAAAGAAATGTCTCAATATTATGAAAAAATCGTTGGAAGGTGCAAATGGAGCTAAGAAACGAGAGAATTTCAATTCATGGTTTAATTCATTACAGATTGCCATAATGAATCCATCTCTTGGGAAAAATCTATTTGATGATACAAGTACGATTCCTGGTCAATTCATGAGTGATGTATTTAATTCATTAAAAGCTGCAAATGAAGCTGATATGAAACGAAAAAATGATGATGCTTCCATGGGTCGTTTGAGTGAAGATTTAACAGAGGACGACGCAATTAGATATTTTGAAGAAGGACAAGCTGTTCGTACTGCACAAACTAACAATGAACAAAGACGTGCTAAAGAACGTGAAAAATATATGCAGACGGAGGAATACAAAGAGAGACTTGAAAAATTTAATAAAGCAAATGAAAGTAAATTTACCAGAGGGACTGCAGAAGATCCAGAGAAGTGGCTTGAGGAAATGGTTACCAAGAGCATGAAAAAAATGAAAGAGTATGTCGAAGATGAAAAAACAATAGAACAGAGTCAACGTGAAAAAGCAGGTATTGTTCGTGAAGAAATTGATGCAACTAAGATTTCTAAAACAGAAACTGTTGGTATTAGTGCAGATTTCGAAAAAGGTTTGTTTGGAAAATTAGACAGTATCATCAGTGCCATTAACCATCTTAATGTGAAAAATACAACAGGTGGTGGTGATATTCCTTCTATCTTAAATAACATCTATGGTCGTGGTGATGACAACAAAGGAAAAGAAGAAACTTCCAAAGAAGATGAAATCATTTCTGATACTGCAACAAAGATGGCACAAACACAAGCTGCTGATGGTGATCTCGCAAGTGACTTACCGTTCTTAAAACGAATCACTTCTCAAATGAAAAATAAAGGATTGGGTACCAAACTGAGTCAGATGTTCACCATGTGGGGAACCAACATGAAGAATAGTGTTAAGGACAAAGTAAAAGGTGCTCTTAATAAAACCCCACTCGGTAGTACGATTTCCAAATACATTCTTCCGGCAATTGGAGTTATTGGTGCATGGATTAAAAAGAAAATAGGTGCAGCATTTAAATTAATTGGACGGAAAGTTCTCACACCAGCACTGAATCTGGTGAAAAAGGGAATGAAATCCGGCATGGATGACGTGAAAAAAGGATGGACACAAATCTGGGGAACACAAGAGGAACGTGAAAAACGTAAGGAAGAACGTGAGAAACGTGCAGAAGCAAAGAAAGCCCAACGAGACGAGAAACGTGCAAAAAAACGAGCTGACAAAGAAGCAAAAGCATTAGCAAAAGCTGCAGAGAAAGGTACACGTGAAGGTTCCGAAAAGGGTTCCAAGGAAGGAACCGAGAAAGGTGTAAAAGAAGGTGAAAGAGGAGGTTCAGGTAATAACCAACCAGGATTCTTCAAACGAGTGAGCAACAAACTCTTTGGGAATAAAAACAATGCAGGATCCGCTGATTCTACAACAACAAGTGACCCAACTGTTGGTGGTTCTCAAGATGGTGGTGGTAAAAAAGGTGGATTTCTTGGCAAGATTTTCAATACACTTGGTGGTATGGCAAAAATCTTAGCAGGTATTGGTAAAATGGTATTGACAGCTGTTGCATCATTAACTGCTGTGAAAGTCATCATGGATCTTGTACAAAAAACATTAACAACTGCAGTTAAGCCATTAAATAAAGCATTTAAGAAGTTGACAGGAACCATTAAGAAGCTATTAAAAGCTGCTGGTGCCTCCATCAAATATGTTGCAAATTTAGTTGTTAAATTAGTGGATTCGTTAATGCCCGTACTAAACGTATTGGTTGATTTAGTTGGAGATGTATTAGGAAAAGTTATCAGCGCTCTTGATCCAATATTAGCGGTTGCTACGAGCATAGTCAATGTTTTAGTGGATGTTCTGAATCCTATTTTGGATGCTGTAATTGATGTTGTTAATCCAATTTTAACAACAGTCGGTGATCTATTAACAACGATTGCAGATGGACTTATGGGTGTTGTCATGCCAGTCATGTCTGCTGTCAGCACATTAGTTGATGCTTTACTTCCTATCATCAATCCAATTTTAACATTGGCAACATCATTGATTGATTGGTTTGCAACAGAAGGTCCATTAAAATGGGCTCTCGATATTATAGTTCCAACACTGCAAACAGTTGCAAAGGGAATAGAATGGCTGGCAAATATCATCGACTTGGGTGTTGCTAAATTGAAGAAATCATTTGCTGATGTATTATTTGATCTTGGCACTATCATTTATATCATGTCACCAGATGATGATAACTCATTACAACAAACCGCTGGTAAATTGGGTGCAGAAGCAACTGCAGACATTGCTGAAGCTATGAAAAAACTTCGTGGTGATGATGTGAAGGAAGACAATAAAAAATCATCAACACCAAGTGACAATGTTGATCATTCTGATGCAATACCGACACCAATTCCATCAACAGGTGGAAGTCTTGATTCCATTAGTGGTTCTGGTGATTTTGATGGAGATGAAACCATTAATGGAAATACTGCAGAATTATTGGCACCATTCCTTGAAGCAATTGCAACAGAACTTCATGGTATTCGTGAAGTACAAGAGGGAACTGTGACCGAAGGAATGGAAAATACCGAATCTTATCAAGATATCATGTTAAAGGATGTTACCAAGCATATCAATAAACAAATGATGATGGCATCTAAGGTATTCATTCCAATGTATGCTTCATTCAAAACAGATGTTGTTCCCACATTGGAATCGATCGAGTCATTGACAAAATTGTCGATTGGTAATGATCAAGCTTATTATGGACAACAACTTGCAGCACAAGCATTGCAATTAGTCGCTGCTGGATCCGCTGCTGCTGGTGCAGCCTTATTCCAAACATCAATTGGTTTATCTGCTTCTGGTATGGCATATCAAGCGGAAGGTGCTACATCGAAAGCAAACCAAGTATCTTATCTTACAACAGGTCTGCCTTTCTATATTTCATCATTGTATCCCGATGCTGCTACCACAACAGATGGTACAACACCAACCTCTGAGATTGCAACAGATAATGCAGAGGTTACTGATGGAACTTCGACAGATAACAATCCACAAACATCTGAGATTGCACCCACAACTTCTACTGATCCAACTGGTACAACCAATCCTACTAATAATAACACGCCTACTAATAATACAAACAATACCAGCAATACGAATACTAACAATACGACTACTGGTACTAATACCACCAACACAACTAATACAACTACAGCAATTCCGACAATACCAGATACAACATCGTCCGAAAGAGGTTTTCGTGCGTACTTTGGTTCTGGTGATTCTCAAGGTAGATATGGCTCTTATCTGAATATGAGTCAACGTGGATGTGGTCCTGTTGCATTGGCAGATGCTGCCAATAGACGTGGTGGAAACATCAATGCTGGCGCATTAGCAAGTAGCATGGCATCCTCTGGTAATTATTCTTCTTCTCGTGGTACAAGTGTTGGCGGATTTATTGATACAGCTGCATCCATGGGTATGGGCTATCAGGTTGGTGGTGTGACATCACAATCTTTGAATCGTGCAACTCCAAATAACCCTGTTACACTTGTTGGTAGTGGTGCTGGATTCGGAACACGTTCTGGAAACACACACTACATCAACGTCGTTGGTACAGACCATGCTGGTGGTGCTTATGTATCCAATCCATTAAGCGGTCGAGTAGAACGTCGTTCTGCGAATGAGTTGGCTTCTTCTTCAGTTGTTGGTCTATATGGATCTGGAGATGTTCGTGGAGCAAATGCTGCTTGGTATCATTTGTATGGTGCCGGACCATCCGGTTATTACGCATTTAACAAAACAAATGCAAAGCATTTCTATGATCAATTAACAAGTAATGAGAAGACAGCAATTGATAATATGTGGAGTCAAAGCGATCCTGTATCATGGAATGGTGACAAATGGAGTTGGCTTGCAGCTCAATTGAATAATGCAAAGATCACTGCATCTAATGTAAACCAAGTGCTTCCTGCAATCAAAAATTGGTTAACACAAAAACGTGCAGAATATGTATTAAACACATTAAACAAAAATAAGTATGGACAAGTGGATGATCCGCGAGAAGAAGACGCTGCAAAGACTGCTGCATTAAACTCTATTTATTCACACAATAAAGTTACAATTTCTGCAGCTACTGCAAAAGCACAATTAACATCTGCTCGTCGTAAGGTACTTGAGCCATTGTATCAACAGTACCTGGCACTGTATATGAAGCAGCATCCGGGTTCAAATCCTCCATCCATTGAAGAATTCTTTGCAAACTCTGCGTCTGAAGCATTGGAAGATTTGTACAAAGATTATTTACAAGATTACATGCGTAAGAATCCTTCTGCACAACCGCCGACATTTGATACATGGTATTCCAATAGTAAGAACTGGAGCTGGAGTAAGATTTTCAATAAGGTAAAAGATACGAATCCATTGTTAAAGGAACTCCAATCCAGCTCATCTGGCTCGTCTAGTAGTGATGCAGAAATCGCGGATGCATCATATGGAACAAGTAGTGGACTTGGAACAACGAATGGCGGAATGGGTTCTATCGTAGAACAACCTGGTGGCAATACAGGATACATCAGCACAGAACAAAAGCTCTCTGCTGATTCAAATCCAAGTGTGATACCAACAATCGAAGGTGATAGTTTCTCTGAACGTATCAAGAATGCGATGAGTGGACTCACTGGTATCTTCTCTAATATCTTGAAAATTTTCTCTGCGAATGAAGATTCTGAAGTAGATGAAGCTGTAAAAGAAGGAGAAGAAAAACGTGTTGAAAAGGTAATTCGTGAAGCAGTTGGTAATGAAGAATATGAACGTTATGCATCCCAAGCATATGAATTACTTCGTCAGAATAATCCAAAGGCTGCAACAGAAACAGACGAACATTATGAAGCACGAATAAAATCCATGTGGGAAGATGAACATATCAAACGTAGGTATCTGAATGCGGTTGCTAAAAACAATGCGAACATCTTGAATGCGATGAAAGTCAATGGCATGGTGGATGCATCTGAAGGTAGCATGTCTTCTATCTATGGTGAATACGATGCTGCGACCGGTACATGGAGTGGCGGTATGTTAAATGCTGCTCTCGGTCAAGGTGGTACTGGTAGTATCGTAGAATCTTCTTACAATGACCCATATGCCGGTAAGTTTGTTTCTGATGGTGGTGCTGTCATGTGGACAGATGGATATCAGCCAACCATCTTTGATACAGATATTACTGAAGATGGTGGTGCCACATTATCTAAATCACCAGTTCATGAATTCTTCTGGCAAACGAGTGGTGCAAATGATACAACTGGTGCAACACAATATGCTTTCACCCAAAATGGTGGTTGGTACACAAGACGTTCTACTCCTGACAAAACAGGTACTGGTAGCACAGATGAATCGCACCAAGGTGTTGACATCCTCACATATCCTGCATCTGTTATGCAAGCTGGTAAGGCTGAGTTACATGCCATTACCGGCGGTAAAGTAATCGATGTTCGATATGATAATGAAGGAAATGCAAATTCTCCATACAACCAGACTGGTGATGGTGGTTGGGGTAACTCCGTACAATTTGAAGATGCTGCGGGATACTTCCATCGTTATGCCCACATGCGTGATAAGCCAACAGTGAATGTTGGTGATACAATCAATCCAGGTCAGTTGCTTGGTGTAATTGGTACAACGGGTAAGTCTACCGGAGAACATGTTCACTATCAAATCAACCCACCTGGACACGGTAATGAAGATGGAACATATGTTAACCCATTAACATACTTCAAATATCATCAACCTGCTGCATCTACTGGAGCTGTACAAGGTGAAATCCCATGGGAAGGTGCGATCCAAGATACGAAAGCAGTGAATTATTGGCCATTATACCAAACCCTGTATCGATCAGATGAAGGTATCAAGTATGAAGAGGAATGGCCGAAAATTTTCAAGGAAGCAGCAGATGCGTCACTGACTCCGGCTGAAACTGCTATGACAATCTCTACTGCAATCCACGAAGATGGTGCAAAGAAATTAGTTGGTTCCAAAAGCAGAACCGCAACAACATATGATGGTGTTGGACAACAAGCGACCGGTATCTTTAACTGGGCTTCTAGTGATGCAAAAGACCCAACATTGTTAGGTCAGTTTAAATATGTTAAAAAGAGATATTTTTCTGGAACTCCATACGATTGTGGTGGTACGTTAAATGGTACATTGCATGGTGGTGAAAGCACCTACAATGCAAACAATAAAGTGTTTAAAGACACCACCAGTCGAGCAAATGGTTATACATTAAAACCTGGAGATTTGTATGTTGATAAATTAAACACAGACTTCGTCGAAGGTGCTAGTGCATTCTATCATTGGGATCTTGCTGGAGACGCAAAAGATGTTCCTCATCTTGCAAAATATGTTGGTACAGGTATTGGCATCTACAACTGGATGCTGAGAAATGGATATGCTGTTGCTCCTTCTTCTTACCAAACAAATGCGGCAAATAATGCAGCACAAAATGCTACTGATCCATCACAAATTGGAACAGGACAAGGTGGCCCATCAGATTACGATACGTATTCTGATAAAAATAATAACATGGGAATTATTTGGAATTATCTGAGAAATAATCTTGGTTATTCTGAAGAAGCGTCTGCTGGTGTCATGGGTAACTTAGAAGCAGAAAGTGGATATTATCCAATGGCTACATTGCACCATTCAAAGGATGATTTCACAAAGAAATTGGTCGAATCCGTAGATAGAACACACACATGGGAAGGTGCAGATGGGCCGTTTGGTATTGCACAATGGCTTGGTGGAAGACGTGATAATTTATTGAAGAAATCTATGTCTGATAATAAGTCTATTGTAAATCTCCCGATGCAATTGGAATTCATCAAACAGGAATTGGAATCAAGTGAAAGTAAAACACATAACCAAATGAAGAGTATTGGTGGTGTACAAAACGCAGCAGATTATTGGAGATTGCATTTTGAAAGATGCGGTGAACAATTAATGCAACGCCGTCGTACAAGTGCACAAGAAGCATACGATAAATTCAAAGGAACTAACGGTGGTGCTGTAAATGTCAATGGTGGACAATTTGGTGCTACAGCTGTTGCAACCAGACCAGAAGATACATTGTGGATTAATACATTGCATCGTGCTATTAAAGCAACAGATGATGCTGGACTGCATAGTTATGTATATGGCGGAAATACTACTGTAGAATTAGATGGTAAAACAATTCATGGACGTCCAGACTGTACCGGATTGATTCAATGGCCATTATCTTATCTTGGATATGACCTCGGAAATATTCAATCACATGCATTAGTCGAAGCTTCAAGTTCCAATAAGAATCCAATTAAGAAAGATGGAGAAAATTCTCCAAACTTCGAAGCATTGAAATGGGGATCTGAAGTTAATGCAGATACTGTTGTGCCTGGTGATATCGTTGTTAGAAATGGACATGGTGAAATCGCATACGGAAAAGTTGGTGATTCATTTAAAGTTTGGAACTATGGTAGCGATGACTCGATCCGTGCAACACAAAAGGTGGCTTCACAAGTACTTAGTGGAACATCATTAGCAGATGCAGCTTCAAATTTACCTGGAGCAGAGCGCAATGGTTCAAATAGTGCATATGCATATGCGATCCGTCCAACTGGTGAATTATCTGTTGGAGTAAATGGTGCAACTGGTGCAACTGGCACAGCTGGTACAGGTGGTACTGGATTGGGAATCAGTGGATATCAAGTCGGTAAACATCCAACTGCAGTAAACTGGGCAGCTAAAACATATGGCTACACAGGTATTTCTCGTAATAGTGGTCAAGGAAAAGGATTCTCCAGCTATGCATTTGGCTCTATCGGTGGTATTGCAAACTTTGTAGACGTGTCAAAATATGCCAACTTGAGTACTGGAGCACAGGGTGCTACCGCTGCTGCTGGTGGTGGTGGAAATCTCGCAGTTGGACAATTCGTAGATGCATTAACAAAAACCCAAATTGCCGCAGATGAAGCTGGTTCACATAGCTATTCTCACAGTGGACCGAAATTAAATGTGGATGGAAAAGAAGTAACTGGTCGACTTGACTGCTCTGGTATGGTCATGTATGCCGCTGATTTAATGGGATATGATAATGGAAATATCCAATCAGACACACTGGTGAAAGCATCCACTAAGACCAAACATCCAATCAAGAAAGATGGCACAGAATCTGAAGACTGGACTGCTTATAAATGGCAAGACGAAATCAAGGGTGAAGATCTCAAAATGGGTGACATTGTTGTTCGTAATCAACAAGCACAACCATTTGGTGATACAGGATATGGACATGTGGAAGTTGTTGCTGGTTTGCAAGATGGTCATATCTGGGGATGGAACTATGGTGGCGATAAAGCGATTGTTGCAACACAAAAAGCAGCACATGAAATTTCTGCCGGCAAAGATCCATTACAAGCAATTATCGATAATGATAACAATGGTTCCAACCAATTTGATGGATCTGGTGGAATTAACCAAAGCAATTTGTACAACTATGTCATTCGCCCAACACAATCATTGATGACAACAAATTCATTTGCAACAAATGGGGTTGGCAATGCAGCTGGAACATTCACAGATTCTTCATTGGCAAAACCCATGTTTATGACACCACTTTCGAAAGATGTAAATGGAAATCCAACGGAAGATATTTTCTATGGAGAAAGAGGTCGTCCTATTACGAAGATGACATGGCATACATGGGCAAGTGATGGCGATTTGGACGATTGTATTGGTTGGTGGAAATCCGGTCAAGGCAAACAAACAGATGGCCAGAAAAAAGAAGAAGCAGCAGGCGGTAAACACAAGACAGGTGTCTCTGCAAACTATATCATTGATACAGCTGGTAACATCGGACAGCCTGCACATGAAAGTATCGCAACACATACAACATCTAACGAAGACAATGATAGATCTGCAATTACTGTTGAAATTGCCAATTCAAAGGGTGCTTCTGGTCCAAGTTGGCCAATTACAGATGCATCATTAAATGCTGCAAAGAGACTCACAGTTGATGTTGCAAAACGTAATAACATCAAATCATTCAATTATACTGCAAAGAATGATGGTTACAACGGTGACGGTAAAGATGGCACATGGACATATCATAGAATGTTTAGCTTAAACGGAAAATCATGTCCAGGTGACTACATCGTCAACAAAACAGATTCTATCCTTGCAGATATCAACAGACAGATTTCTGGTAGTGGTGACGAGATACCAATCCCGCCAATCGACCAAAGCAAAATCATGCAAACTGTTGGTACAAATGATCTATCCAATCTAATGATTGATACAAACGAACTTCCACCAGCATCTACTACGAATGTGATTGTCACAAAGTCTTCCAAAGCAGAAGATGAAATGATAGATCGTATGATGAATCATACGTACAATGTTCGTGCGGAACAAGTGGAAATTCTGTTACAACAGATTCTGGATAAAATGGACAACTTATCAAGCAAACAACCAACCACAACTCCAAAACAAAAACCACAGAATGCTTTTCCAGATAACAATATTCCAAAACAAATTCAACGTCTTGCAAAAGGTGTTTAATACACAAGAAAAACAACCGGGGCATATGCCCCGGTTGTTCATTGTGTGATTAATATTCATCATCATACTCATTGTATCTCATTTTTGATTCCAGGTCCATGTCAATTGGAATTCCACCATCATCCATTTCTTTGTCAAGGTCTTTGATGAGATTGTAAATCCAATCAAACATTGCTTCGTTGTGATACCGCTTGATGACTTTGTCGTATTTCATAATACTTTTATATTTCTTGCCATAATCGATGAAACAGATATTGTTGATAGTCGAAGCCAATTCTACTGGAGCTGAATTTACTCGTACATCCACATTCACGGTTGGATTGTTTTTCAAATTTGACGTGTATCCACTGGGAATATGATGGAATTGTTCTCTGGTCGATGGTACTTTCTCACACATTCCGATATAAGCAACGGGTGTTCCATTTGCATATATCTGTGGAATGAGATGCATGCTACATTCAAATGTTCTGCCGTCAGTATTAAAGGTGGCACAGATATTAATCATATTCGGCACGCCTTTCACTGTCAATTTTAAATCCGGATAAGTCTCGTATAATTTGTCAACTACCTTTATCAATGCATCATATGCAAATTCGATATCCGGAATGGTCTGTTCTTTGAGCATCTTAAATACATTATTTTCCATGATAAAAACCTCCATAAAGTCATCCCCCACATATGTGGGGGATATTGTTGTGATACTGATTAGTCTTTGAACTGTTTGTTATTGCTCTTGATTTTGTATTCATCATGAGCAGCTACCTTGGATTCGTATGGCTGACCTTTCTTGTCACCCATCTGAATGATACCTGTATTGACAGTTTCATCCTTGTGAATGAGTTTGAGTGTTGCAGGTGCTGTATTCTCATCCGGTGCGGGAAGATTCAGTGCACGACCTGTTTCAGCCATGTACTTGGCAACTGCATTGGGAATCTGTTCGGCAATCGGTGTCACATCGAAGTCATTGATTTCATCGATGATACCGAGTTCTGCTTCACAGCTCGGATAGTTTGCTTTCTTAATGCCAGCTTTCAAAGTCTGGCGGAAAGCTTGCTGAAGTTCGGGAGTGGTTCCATTCACATTGTTGAATGCCTGGTTTCCCCATTCAGCGATTGCGGCTAACGAATGATTTGCTGTTGTAATCATAATAGATTACCTCCTGTAATAAAATAATTAATTTATGATTAGGATACATTGTATCTCTAATACACTGTAATACTATATATGCCAAAATTATTTTATTTAGCCTGGCATAACACAATCAGCAACACCGACTGTATTGAGTAATTCGGATTCACTCATTTCCAATCCAGTTGCCATGTTGATCACAATCATTCCTTTTCTTAAAAACTTTAAAACATCTTCCATAGATGCATTCATTGCATCTGCGATGTGATTGTGATTCATATCTAGAATCTGAATGTTAAATGTCATAATATTCACCTGCCTACGTTATCATTATCTATCCAATATTGGAGTGAAAAAGTTTATTATCATACCATGTGTAATAGCCAAACTATCAAATGGAATCGGTAGTATTTGTAGTATGGTATAATCATCTGTTATGATAAGAGAACGCTTTAATGGAAATTCAATTAAATCATGCAACATAGAAGAATACATGTTCTCTCGAGTATCTGATTGATATACTTCATCAAATGGTTCATCAAATAATATGAAATCAGGATCATCGAATTCATCGGTTGTCAATGACATTGTTGGGAATTTCCATTTGAACAATTGTATGATGTGTGATGTAAATTGATTTAACACATCTTTGTCTAAGTGTAATGGAAGCCGTTTATAACTCAAGTAGTAGTAATATAACATCATTGCACTTGTTTGTATTGCTTGATACAATATCATTGTATCACCCCCTCAATTAAACAATATGTGTGTACAAGAAAAGAAAAAAGCAGAGAGGTCAATATACGATAATTCATATACTCACCTCCCTGCTTTTCAGCGGGGATGTTTCATCAGATGAAGTACATGAAAGCCGGCTCTTCATGAGCCTTTCTTTCTGCTGTTTTCATTTCATCCAATTGTTTGATGTTATTAACCACAAATTTGGCTTGGATTTTGTAAATAATCGAAGCATCGCATTCTTGTTCCGGCATATATTTCAGTACCGGAATAGACAGTTTGACGGCAGACTCAGCAACTTCCATTGACTGAGTCCAGATATAATAATTTATATCTTTTGCAGCTTCCAGGAGATACTCAGCGAGATATCTAGAGTCATTATTTAACTCTTTGCTGATAATATCACAGATTTCCAATGCCTGTGCTAATTGTACTATATTTAACATAATGATTCCTCCTTTGATTAGCTCGGTTTCTTAAGTCATGAGCTGGACTTATATAACGATCGAGCAGTTTAATGACTTACTCAGGTCACTTACTGTTAGAGATTTGCCATCACGATTCTGATGGCATCTTCGAGTGTATAAAAGCCAGACTTTGCCAGTTCCTGAGCTGCCTGCATTGCGGCTTGATACTTCTCGTTATAGGATGCCTGTGCCTGCTGCTGCGGTTTGGTTTCAGCCTTAAGTACGCCTTCATTAGAGAGATCTTTTTCAACCTCTCTAAGTTTGGGCATTTCAGGCTGTCTCTCTTTGATGGCAGCTTGAATCTTGGCATCTCTTTCAGCCTTTGCCATATCCAGAATCTTTTTACAAATTCTGGCATATTCGAGACATTTCAATGCTTCATCAGGTTCACTGATCCCGAGTTCGGCTTTCGCCAGTTTCCACTTCTCACTGCCCGGTTTTGTATCCGGGTTGGGTGTGAAGACGCCATGGGATTTCAGCAACTCAGAGCCTTCCTGAAGATTCTCGAACGGTGATTTTTTGCCGTAATCATGAACTTCTCCAACTTCTCCAACTTCTCTAAACATTCTTCTCATAAGATTACCTCCTTTTGGAATCCTACATGATCGACCTGTGTATATATGCATTCAACACAAGGTTCTTATGAGTTGATCATAAGGATGAAATATTATAGATATATTTTTATATCATATTAATTATATATAGATAGAAAATTAAAAAAATAGAAGAGGGCCCATATGGGCCCTCACATTATATTATTTTAGAAATCAAGATCTCCCGTGTCAACCTTTGGTGGTTTGGGTTTCTCTTCCGTTGGTTTTTGTTCAGATGGGGAAGGTTCGGGTTTCGGCATTTCTTTTGGAACAGATGTTGTTGGCTTTGGAATAGAAGGAGTCGGACGTGTCGGTTCTGGTTTGGGAGTTGGTTTTGTATTCTCCTTTCTTTCAGAAGCCTTTCTTTCTGCTTCTTCTTTCATCTTCTGACGCTGTTCCATTCTTGCTTTATACATCTTTTCTTCAGCTTCTGCTTGTGCACGAGAGTCGTAATGAGCAAGCTTTGCTTGTAATGTTTTCATGGCAATATTGTATTTCTTAAGGTTTCTCAGATATCTACCTTCAATCGCCATATCTTTTCTTCCAGGAGAATTCTTGTATTCTTCATAAGCTTCTTTTGTTGCATTATACATCTTCTGTGTATCTTCGAATCGATCTACTAAAGAATCATAACTTTTGGTCAAACGATGACTGATGAAGGAAATCGGATTCAATTCTTTTCGAGCACCGAAGATAAAGTTGAAAATATCACGGAAGAATGCAGTAATCGGTCCAATTTCATGTGCACGAGAGAATGTAGATAATGCAGTAACACCAGAACCAATTGCGGAGAACAAAGCACCTTCCTGATGCATTTTGGGTTTATTTCCATTTCTACGAACAGCTTTGTTGTATTCATCATCAATATTCTTATTGAATGCTTTAATAAAGGATTTTGTTAATGCACGTTGTTTTGCAGCTTGGTCAGGATGGTATACAATACCACTTTCTGTTGCTTCTGTTGCTGCATAGATACGTGACAAATCTCCCAATAATGTACGATAACCAAGTGTGAAGATTGTTGTAAATGCAGTATTCTGTTCATTCGGAGATTTCAGATATTCAGCAACCATCTTCTTGTACATGGGCTTGTGTAATGCATTAAACAGATTCTGATAATCTGAGACATCTTGTTTTGGAAAACCTTTTAATGTACCCAGATTTGCAACAGCGGATTCAATTCCATCATACACAGGAGACTTGGTAATGTCTCCTGCCATCTTGTATTCGTCGGAACTTTTATTCTTATAAATGTCATTTAATTCTTTCATTACATTTACAATTGCTTTTTGAATTTGATCATCCGACAAATTTCCTTTTAAATTGCTTTCAGGTTCTTTCATAAATCAACCCTCCAATTACTTAATCAATTTGAACAGGTCTCTTGTCTTAGAACCTGCAGTGGATAATTCAGCAAGTTGTTTTTCAACACTTGCGAGTGAATGGATTTCCCAATCTTTATATAATTCGGGAATATAAAGTTTGATGGATTCTGCATCTTGGTCAATTACCACAAATGAAATGAGGAATAATTCATTACACAATCTCTTTGCCAGTGATGGTTTCAATACATCAAGTTTGGTTTGAGATTTAATATTTTCTACGTCTCCATTTGTAATCATAATCGTTGCATTTGGAATCAGACCAGTTGTACCATTTCCAGATACAGCTCCAGACACATTTGCATCACCTTTGGAATGTGCCAATTCATATAAACGACGATACCATTTCCGTTTTGGATCCTTTGCATCGACAGCGGTTTGTTTTCTTTCTTTAATCTGGAATACGATATCTCTCATGAATTTCAATTCGCCAGCTTTCCATTTTGCACGACGAGCAATCTCATTCATTTCTTTCAATGGGAACTTGACAACATCTGGCAATGTAGATGGTTCAATCAAACGAGCATGACAGTGTACACCGATTACAAATTCACGTGGATCATCTGGTTGACCTGGACGAGTCACTCTCATCTGAAGCTTCATCAATAAAGGTTTCATGGAATTCATCTTTCTCATGTCTTCCTCTTTCAATATTTCAGGAGAACGATTCATCATCTTCATACGATGCCCTTCTGTGTTCTCACGTTCATGTTTGTTGTAATTCTTTAAATCACGTGCAGCAATTTCAGCATCGGCAACAGATTTTTCGGAATCAGCTCTGTCCTTAAGACGACGACGAAATACGTCTCTATTATATTGCTCATGACCAGGAACACGATGACGTCCGACAATATTTCCATGTGCATCATAATCCACATGATTTCCACGAGCATCCACATTTTGAATATCCAGAGCAGCTTGTTGGTTTCTTGCGTTAGCAGCAGGTGTTGGTCTTGGTGCAGGAGCACCGCCACCAGCACCACCACCGGCGCCACCGCCTTCTTGGAAGAAGTCATCGAATTCCGACAATGGTTCATAATCCATTTCTTGTAGAATGGCATCCGCATCTTCATCAGATACATCAATCATATCAAATACGAATTCTGCATCTTCCGTATAGATTTCATTATGACAAGCATCGTGTTGATATTCTGTGTCTGTTAATGCAACATATTCAACATACTTTGTGATGTTGGTATTGAACTTGGCTAATAGACCACCACATTCAACACTCTTTGCATCAACATATGGATTCTGAGATACCGCCATCTGTACATATGCCGCATACAATTGTTCCAATAACATTGTTGTTGCAGTCGCATAATCAAGAGGTACACTCTTGGAAATAAAAACTGGGAAATCAAAGGTGTTACGAGAAGCCATACCAATAATAGATTTGGTACTTTTCGCCTTCTTCATTCCCTTCTGAAATCTACCAAGTGAAGATTTATATAAATCTTTTGTATTGCCAATCGTATTCATGGTAGTCTCATAATCTTCATCACTCGGACCACCATTTCGTGCTATCCAATCTTTGTATTCATCACGTGGCATATCAATCATCTCTCTTTCTTAATTTCATAATATTCTTAATGCATTCTGGAATTTTTGTCATATAAGTGATCGTGATTTCATATCGTGGTGTAGTTGAATAATACTTATTGGAATTTAATTCAATCACCAATGAGTCATCTGCGAGAATACCTCTGTGACCACGTTTCTTGTTCGGTTGCAATATAAAATCACAATGATAGATATATAATATTAATCTGAGATATGAATCACCATTGTCTCAAAAATAAACATAGAAAGTAGGTTTACGCATATGACAAAAAATGAAATTTGGAACTCCGTTAATGATTTATCAATTGCATCCTTTTGTGAAATTTCAACATTAGGAAATTTTAGATACAATATCAACGGAAGTCCAACATTAGTCGAACCGTATATTTCGACGAATGGATATAGTTACAATCTCGTCGTATTTGATGATTTTCACTCAAACCACCTGGTTCGCACAGATAAACTTGTTGCATTAACATTCATACCAATCCCAGATGAATTAATATCTGGAGAATTGGAAATTCTGCATCTCAATGGAGATAAAACTGATAACTCAGTCGATAATCTTCAATGGGTGGAAGATGTCGAAATCTGGAAACCAGTGGAATTACCACCCATCGTCAAAAATAGATATTTCATATCGTCATGGGGTAGAATTAAACATGACAATATTGGACCTTTACATGGAACATATTGTTGTGGATATAAACAATCATTCTTCAGAATCGAAGACGGGACTCGAAAAACATACCCGATTCACAGAATCGTTGCAAATGCATTTTTAGGATTGACACCCGAATTAATTGTTAATCACATTGATGGCTTCACTGACAACAATAGGATTGATAATCTCGAGGTCGTGACATATTCACAAAACAACCAACATGCTAGATTGACAAATCTGAGCAAATCCGTTATGAATCCATTTTTACTAAAATTAGTAAAAGATGTACTTATCCGAAATGATTGGCATCCACATGAAACAACTGTCGAATTACACAAAATGGGATACAATGAAATCTCAATTAGCATGGTTCAGAATGCAAAGAAATTCTTTATTGAATCTGGAGAAAATGTTACTATCCTACACTATAAAAAGTTATATGATGATGTATTAGAATTGACAAGGGAATTGTTAATCAAATATAATGGTGACAGAAATCCAGTGTTAAAAGCATTACATGAAATGGGATACACTGATATTACTGTGGCCAACATCAGTACTGTAAAAGAATCAATGAAAGAATTTAATTTTCCAAATATGAAGCTTAATCGAAAAATAAAGGAGGATGAAAGAGAAATATTGAAGAAGATTCTCAAAAAATGTGATATGTCGCCATCCAAGGCAATCAAAGAAGTTCATAGATTGGGATTGAACCATGTTACTGTTTATGATATGAAATATCTAAAACGAAAAATGTTAAATGAAATGAGAGATGACGGGGATTAATCCCCGTCAACCTCTCGCTGAGGTTCTTCGATTTTTAAAATTCGTTTGATACATTCTGGCACTTTGTTCATGTAGGTGATTTCAATTTCATATCTTGGTGTAATGGAATAGTATTTGTGCGAATCCATATCCACGACAATGCAATCATCTGACATGATTCCCTTGTGTTTTCTTTTTTTATTACCAACCATCGCATCCAGACAACTTTTTTCAAAGTTGTCTATATCACCAGCTCTAACCCAAGGCCGAAGTATTTTCATCTCAGCCAGTAATTTCTGTGCTTTGGAAAAAGAAGTTGGTGTCTTGACATAGATATCTATTTTAGTTTTACATGGTGTATTAATCCATAAGTCACCAAGTTTAGGTAACACATTCTTGTGGAAAAAAGCTGTGTTTTTGTATGCTCCTGGGACGTAAACCCGATATCCAGACAACCTAGGTCTTTGGGAAGGTTTTGGTTCCATTGGAATTGTAATCTTTACCGTAGACCAACCGATATGGCTCCAGTATCCAATGACAGTTGCAACGTTATTCAGTATGGAATTAGAATATTCCTCTCGCATCTTTAATTCATTTTCATGATTTACATCAGACACGAAATCACCTCCTCATAGTTAATTTGCATAGATTCGATAGTTAATCAGAATTTCCCAGTTTTGAGAAATCGGAATGCTATTGAATGTATAATATGTGATCAGTTTGATTCTCTGTGCTTCATCCAATGTCAAATTCACTGTATCAGCATCTTGTAATTTATTCAAGAACTTATCTTCCACATACTGAATGGTGTCATCCTGATTATAAAATGCTTGTGCACCGATATTACTATCAGCGGAAAATTCTTGTTGTAACAACTGATAATTCTCAACTGCATATTCATCAGATTCTAAATCTTCTGCAGTAAAGTCAGGAATTGCTTCAATGAATGCTTGGATATTGCTTTGATTAATTGTAGCTGCAAGTGGTCTTAGAATCGTTTTGATTTCAGTTGCTAACAACTTAAACATCTTATTCTGATTAGATGTTGGGGTTTTATTACCTTTTGCAGTATACACAATCTTCAAGAAATCATAAATCTTCTGATTGTAACATGTTTCGATGATAGAGCGTTCACCCAAAACAGTATCAAATGCAACCAAACCGAGTTCATTGATTTGTGCAGTACTGGTAACACCAGCATGCTTGAAGTAATCTTGACAATCCGTATCAGAAATGGATAATTTGCATTCCACATATGTCTCAATACGATTTGTCTTCCAAACAGTTGTATCTGTATCAGGACCAAGATAGTTCTGTGTAACTGGATCGACATAATCCCATCTCTGACCATCTACCCACCAAGAATGATAGATATGAGGAGTGGAATCAAACTTCTTGATGTATGCTGCCTTTACAATTTTACCAACATTCGCATCTTCATTACCAAAGTAACAACCAAGATATTTACCAGCGGTTGTTGTATCGGTAGAGGTTGTTTCACGGAACGGAATCGGATTCCGAAGATTAATAAAGGAATAAGATGTATTCTTTGTGGTGACAGAATCTTCACCAGCACCACCATTACCAATCATAAATCCTTGACAGATATGATTTACAGCGATATTATCTTCCATTCTGGTATATCCATCGATTGAACCAGATGCACTTCCTTCTGGTGTGTCTTCAGCGGGATTAACACCAATCTGCATTCTATTATTCAAATCTGGAATTGCCAATGTTGTATCTCTTGTCAAATCATCTGTCACTTTACCATGTGAACTATCCAAGAACAAACCGAACATCTTCATCAATATCCACTGATACCCACTGATTGTAATGGTATTCTCACTCTCATCCCAGAATGAAACTTCACCAGTTTCTTTGTTTTTACGATAAATCTGAATGACACCACGAAGACCATGTTTTTCTTCAGCTAATGACGATTTATCCTCGAATGACATTTGTTCATTTGCAATGTATTCTTTTTGCATGTTTACATTCCTCCTCTAATATTAAAATGCATCTTTTCCAAATGCCCAATATGCATACGGCCAATCTTGATAAGTGACTGCTTGTTCAAACCTACCATAATCTCTAACTTCAGTCACATTCTTGTTATCGAAATACCAGTCATCATCACTGTAATTAATTACAAACTGACGAAGATATTCTCCTTGTCTCCAGCCTTCTGTATTTAATAAACCATGAAATGCTTCCTGATCACTCCAGATACATCTCATTTTTAATTCCTCTAACAAGTGATAAGGTGCTGGGTTTGTTTGATTGCTGTTACCAGAAGCTGGTTGTACTTTACTTATTTCTGTGGCAGGTTTTGTCGAATAATTTGATTTTGTTACCATGAACAAAGCATAGATATGCTGTGGTGATTTATTTTCAATAATATCATCTGGTTTCACGGATTCAGATGATGATTCACCAGATGAATGATCATGTGATACAGATGAATCGGAATTGTACGATGAAACCTTGGGTGAACGCATCCCAGATTCATAATAATGCTTTGCACCCGCATCTGTTGAATAGATCACATCTGTAAATGCAATTAATGTGCCAGGACGAAGAATCACAGGTGGTTCGTACTCACTATCTGCACCATTCTTTGAATAAATGATTGGAAAGTTTACTTCTCGAATGATATCTAACACATCTTTCAAATCAGAATGATGTGTCCCTTTGTGTTCGGATTCATTCCAGGTATCATTTCCATTTAATGCATCTTCAGGTTTAATTGTATACAATATGTCTTTTCCATTTAAACCAACAGATGTTCCATAGTTTTTACTACCAGTGAATGGACGTTTTGTTTTCAAAAAACAGAATGTGTAGCATCTGGTAATCACACGTGCATTCAACCAGATATTCTTTTCCACTTCATCTTCTGCTTTATGATTGGAGGTGACGGTCCATTCATCAACAAATTGCTCAGATAAACTCTTTAATCCTCTTGCCCAAACGCCATTCTCCGAAGAAGTGAGATCAGCACTTTTTTCCGGATCAATCAATACTTCCAATTCTTCATCATCATTTACGGTTAATCCTTTCCCTGGTTCAATGGATAATTTCGCCATATTTTATCATCTCCTTTGTTAATCATGCATGGAATTAACAATTGCTTGTATTGCAGCATAGTCATAACCAGCTTCTGTTAAACGTTTCTTTCTTTCAGATCCATTGCCCCATTTACCATCCCATACTTCTTTTGCAATTTCTTCATTTGTCTTTTTCGATGTTTCAGAAGAAGAAGATGAGGAGGTTCCTTCGGTGGTGCCTAAGTCTTCTACTTCAATACCAGTATCACCAGACCAATCACTTGCACTAAATTCTATTGCATATACCTCATGTGTCACATAATAAGAATGTGGCCATAATGAAATTTTCAATGGGTTGTTTTGATCGGTTTTCAGAATGGCATTACATAATTTGAGAATATTAACCCCTTCTCTGTCTTCGTCACCTTTCATACCACGTTCCCAGATGTCTCCAGAATAATACTCATCATTTGTGTGATCTTTTTCATCAAATGCCACAATTCGTGTACATGAAGAATCACACATGATTGTGTCTAATGCAACATCTGCTTCACCGGCAATCCCATTCATCGGGTAATATACATTTGAAAAGCGGGATAATTCTTTTACTGACAATTCACCTTTATCATTGAATTCTAATATATTATCATTTTTTGCAGATAATCGTATAGACACAGTATTTGATTCAGAATCAAATGTCAACGATGTATCTGTTGCAATTACAATAGAAGGCATTAGAAATCACCTCCTTCATACAACTTCACCCATGCAATGGGACTATTTCCAGGATATCCAATTAAATCATCTGCAGATCCTTCTGGAATCGCCAAGATGGGTTGTCCGCAAATTGGACAAATCTCTGGTGCATTATATTCCATATCTGCAATTTCTTCTTCGTCTTCTGTCTCTGTTCCCGGATCCACTTCTACTGTGTAATATGGATTCTTTTCTTTTGTATAATGCCATTTTGGGTTACCGTATTCCGAATATTGTTTATTTCCGTCCTCATCTTCAAATGGATAAATTCGTTGGTGACATCCGGTACAAACGTCATACAATGAAGCAGGCCCAGTAGACACTTCTGTGATTAAATAATAAATCCATTCATTTGAATTTTCTGCTTTACGGATTCGAAACATATCTCCGGGTAATACCCAATCTGCTTTTGGACGATAATGATCATCTTCATTTTTTCCACATACCAAAATGGGTTCCTTTTTTAATAAATCAGATTCATCTGGTTTTCCCCATTTTGCATTCCAGCAACGATGTACCGTGCAGTCACAACAAACATGTCCATCGAATAATTTATTATCCGATAACCAGTTTAATCCCCATGGGGAAATATTTACGTGAACACCATGATTGTACTGTTTGTCTTTTAACTTCAGTCCCCATAATCCTTTGCCGGAAACATACAATCCATCACATCTGACGGATAATTCATTGTCTTTCTTGATCTCGTCAAGTTTCACTTGTAGTTTTGAGATAGACAATCCATCGCCAACATATAATTCAACTGTTGCCATGTATGTTCACCTCCATTATGCTGATACCCATTCATCTTGGAATTTACGTGATGTATCATCACCGATATATCGAATGGCGAATTTCACGTTATTATCCATATAATCTTTCAATGTATCCGTGATAATTTCATCAATTTCTGTTTTGTCTGAATTTGGTGAAATACCAGAAATTTCAAGAGTGGAGAATAGATTGGAACGTGCTTTAATGTAAGAATCATTCGCATTGTTCAAATTATTGATTCGAGTATATAATTCATTGATATTCACTCCATTAAAGAAATCCAAACCATAAATATCAATGGCATTGATTGCATTACCAACACCTCGATATCCAACATAACCAAACATCCACATTTTGTTATCCGTAACAATAATATCTCCTGTTTGTAATTCACCAAGTTTCAATTTCTTATCATCAGTCATTGTTGTTGCATTTTCTTTATATGAAAAATGGGTAGCTCCATCTACAATGCGTGCTGCATTGGATAAGATATTCGCCGTTGTGAATGTGGATGGACCACCAACATTGAATCCCATTTTCATAAACATCAATCCAAAGAAACCACTTGTATCTTTTCGATATTTATAAGAATTGGAAGAGCCATTTGCTTGTTTTAATTTCACTTCGATTTGATTATCGGTTGCTTGTTGTGTATTGCTTGCATATTGGTCTGAGAATGTCTTTGTATTGGTGATATAAGTTTCCCATTGTCCAATCTCAATCAATCCTTGACGAATTGCTTTTGCAATATTCAAGAATGCATTTAATAAGAATTTCTGAGAACCACTGAGATCGTCATCACTGAACAATGCCAATTGATCTTCGAGATAATCATGTTCCAAAACTTCATCACCATAATTGGTTGGTGTGTCAGTTCCATCGCCGATATAATCACCAATGGGTTTGTTTCGATGTAATTTAGAATATTCTTCCAGACATTTTGGAATATCCCATGTTTCTTTTATATTATTTCCAGTTGGTGTGTTGCTTGCTAATTCTGCAATTAACATAGTTAATGAGACACTACTTGCAACATATTCGCTGGAATAAGAACTGCTTGTCACATCTGTTGTATCACGTTGCGCTTGCAAGTGACAATATAATTCTTCCAATGCATCATAATCTTGTTCTAATTTTGACAATACCTCTTGATCTAATGAATCCGAAAAGCTCTGATAAGTTGCACTATTAATAGAGAAATGATCGGATGGCTTGATGGTGTGTTCCACAATTGTTGATTCACCACCCTCTTCGGAAGCGGGTTCGATGGTATGATATGTGATGACATGATTCATGAAAATAGATAATCGATTAATGGTTAATTCATTTAATATGATATTTCGAATGTCTTCGGTATCGATACGAAGACGAAGTCCATATCCGAGATGTATGTTATTCACAGAACGGATTCGATGTTGTGCAATTGTAGATGGGTTCATTCGATAATTAATTACCGTGTCATCCTTTCGATGTTCATCGATTAATGCAATGGCTTGTAAATTTCCTGCACCAGAGCTGACATCTTGTAATGTTTCTGGGTCATATGTCACACGATTGGAATTGTCAAACATAAGTCCATTTCCAAGACGAACACTTACTTTTCCTTCCATATTAAACTCTTCGCCATATTCTGGTACTGTTGTTGGCATGATTTCCAAACCTTTACCAACATTCACCATGAGTCCACCGGTCATAGGTAAATTAAATGGTGCTGTGATTTTTGCATCTTTCAATAATCGTTCACGATCGGCTGTTTCATCCAATCCCAAATCAGACCATGTCAATTCTCCATGTTTATTTGCATCCCATGCATCAATTACTTTTAATCCAGAAATGGGAATGAAATCAGTAATCGCAGCATCATCATTTTCAAATTCATATTTCCATTTCGTAAGATTGATTCCGATGAATGTTGGTTTATTCATATAACCTTCATGGGAATTTAATTGTTCTTGATCCAGATGATATGGGGTATTTGCAAACCAGTTATCGATTCTAGAGGATGATAGTTCTGTTGATGCATTCTTTAATGCTGGTTTTAAACCATATTCATCATAGGAGTATGTCATTAATGATGCATCTGTTGGAATAAACAATCCACCTTGTCTGTCATTTGCAGTTGTGTAAATTGTATGAATTCCTTCTGGTGTAAACTTCCAATTCATCTGTGAAGATGGTATGGATCTATTATAATTTCCATCATCACATGCATTTTCAATGTCATATTGTGTTGGTTTTGATAAAGCTTGAATGCCGGATGCATCACCGATTGTTTCTACTCTCATAATACTATCATTCGCATGTTTGATTGTATTTGGTGTTTTGTACACAGAATCTGTTGTCAAACCCCATGATGCAGCTTGTTTCAAAGCAACAAGTTCCAAACTCCAATTACTTGTATCGCTAGAATAATACATGGTTCCAACCAATGTATTATGATGGATTAATTCTGGAGTGATCGATAAAGAATTCACATTTTCAATTTGATCGAGATCATTTGCACTATTTGTGATTATGACAAATGCACGAGTTTTACCATTCTTCAATGAGTCAAAACCTGTTTTACTTTCAATACCATTATAATTTAATTTAAACAAAGGACTTTTGGTTGTTTTATTAATCACCTTTCGATCATTAATTGTAATCTCAATATTTGGAATTTTGTCATCTTCATAATGATCATCTGTCAACAATAACCCATCCAATGCAGCATATCCGGAATCATTGATCACTGTATAGTCATAGATGGAATTAAACATGTATATCAAATGTCCAGATTCATTCCAATCCACATATAATCCATCTTCGCCCTTCTTTAAAATATTATCTGATATAGAAGATAAGCTGACTTGCAATTCCCCAGTTTGATATATGAGACTCTCATCAGTTCTACCAATTGTATTAATGGTCTTATTTCCAGAATTGGGTATATACAACACATTGCTGTCTTTATTATATCCAAGATAACCAATCATACCACGACATTCTTTGTTTTGATCAATCGATTGTATATAGAATAATACGTTGTCATAGATTGGATCATTGTTATCATTCATCCAAGTAAATAATGATGTTAGTGTGTCTGCCAATATGACTTTCTTATTTGCAAACATTTGGGCGATGGCATCATCTGTCCATTTTTTGATATCTGCATAAGACACATTGTCCACATTTCCCAAACCAACATCAGATGCATCCAATACAACAACACCTGTTCTATTGTTAACAGAATTCACAACACGTGTGAGTTTGTCATTGATCATTTCTACAAGATAATCCAACTTGACATCCAGCGATGCTCCAGTCACAGGATCTTCAACGGATGTGGTATCTGTTTTTGGATAAATATCGGATAATACAACTTCTTGTCCAACAATCTCTTGTTCTTTTAATTGCACTTTCTTCTCCATATCATTCTCATCTCCTTCTATTCTATATGATATAAAAACGAAATCATAAGTTCGTCAACGTGCGAACACCTATGGTGCACGGACTTACATGTCCGTTCCACCTTTATATATTACACTTAAGGAGGAATTCACATGCCAGATATTGTTTTAAATAACTATTCAGATGACTCACGAATCAAACAATATATCCAGCAAAACTTGATGTCACGTGTATTTCACGACATTCCATTGAATGTGTTGAACACCGGTGCATTCAGTATTATTAATGAATACATTTCACAAGCAACTGAACAGATGGCATTTACATCATCTTTTTATTTTAATGAATCATTCATCACAAAAGCAGTGTTGCCAGATTCCATTTATGCAGAAGCCGCTATCTTTAATCTGGGATATGCTTTTGCAACTCCCAGCTGCACGAATCTATTATTGGAACTTCGCATGTCAGATTTGATGAATAATGCGGTTGATAATCCAAATACCGGATTCAAAGAATTCATTTTGGATAAAGATACCAAGTTCAATCTTCCAAATGGAAATGTATATTCATTGGATTATGACATCTTATTCCAATACAAAACGATGGAAACCGCAACCAATCATGGTGCTGCAGCTCCTGCATGGAATATTCAATATACCAATTTTGAACCAAACTGTGTTGCTGTTAATAAAAACAGATATATCGTTTATCGTGTGACAGACACATGGTTGTGTTTGTTTGTTTCGGTATCTGAATATACAAGAACAAAATACACCGTCATTAATTCTAATACACAAGCTATTCCCAATGAAGACTATCTGATTCAAACAGATGGACATATTTGTGGATTTGATGTCACATATGTCTACACGGATACAGATGGAAACGAAGTTAGAAAACCATTATCCAGAGATCACATCTTAGCAATTCATGATGATGTAAAGGATATGGAACCATATGTACATTACATCATGGACAATCCAAAAACGATTCGTCTCATGTTTCAATTAATGGGAACTCGTTTCTTTGTACCGAAAATGAACTCTTCATTTGAGATTGTGGTGTACACTTCTCATGGGCAAGCTGCCAACTTCACGGAAGCGCCATCCGTACAACCTAGTGTCATTACAGCCACAACCAAATATCCAAATAATGCAAATGTAACAAAAGCCGCATTTGTCATCAGTGGTTCTTTGGGTGGTACGGATATTGGTAATACCGAAACACTTCGTCGAGAAACCATCGAAGCATATAATACTGCAAATGTGATTTCCACCGATCATGATATTGATGAATGGTTTAAGACATTTTATTTCAAAAATATCTTATATCCATTCTTCTATAAACGACGCGATGATCCATGGGGAAGAATTTGGAGCGGATATCTTGCATTGAAAGATGACAATGATAATGTATATCGGACAAATACATTACATGGTAAAATTCCATATTATATGTTATTCAACAACGCTGACAACACCATTACACAAAATGAGATTGTCATTCCACCTGGCTGGATTTGGAAATATGGTGATGAAAATACATGGACGGTTGTTCCATATGTTTCCAAAGGTTCTACTGTTATTGAAACAGCAAAGACATTACAATCCATCAATGAGAAATTTGTCTTCACAAATCCATTTGGTGTGAAGATTCAAAAAGATCCATTTGCAATTGCATACTTTAACCCATGGGTGGATTTGGTAGTATTACCAACACGCGTTCCGTCTGTGGATAAAATTTCTTATAAAGATATCAATACAGAAGATATCTCACGTATTTATCATGCAACACCGATTGATGTGGAGATTTCTCGCACATACAAAGATGACTATTATCGTGTACAAACCTATGTGGATATCTCACAATTAACAACCGTACATGGGGAAGCTTGGGTGAAGCAGTTATTAATCAATGCAACATCCCCAGAAATTAATGAAATCATTTGGACATATTTCAATCGTCCACGTGATATATTTGCAACAGACATTCCATTATTACCTCATCTGAAATCAGAAGGTGCATTACCATTTGATCCTGCAAAGACATATTTATGTGTCAGAAATAAATATGTTCGTGATGATGGCAACGTTTCTTTGGGAGATGTATGGATTCGTGATGAATCTGTTGTGGATAATGTAAAAGAAATCGATTTGGATATCACCAACATGGATTACTTGTATGGACATACTGATTTATGGGGTGTGGACGGTACATGTGAATCTATCGCAGTAACAGGAGATACAAGAATCACATGTTATAACATGGACGCTACCGATGTACTCAAATTCAGCAAATCTGGAACGGCAGATTATTATACATTGCAACTGAAAGAGAATATCAGTATTAAAGATACAGAAGGACAGAATCGACCCATCAAAATCACCAGTGCTACCATCACTGTCGATACAACATATAGGACTTCTCGTCAAAAGTTTGGTGAAGCTGCCATTTGGAATGTGGGCGAAGCATATCGGACTGTCACATTAAATATCAACCTTTCCTATTCATTTATTGAATACGATGATGATGGTGACGAAATTGCTGCAACAGATGGTGGCACTGGCACACTCCAATACACATACAATATTCAAAATGCAGTGAATGTATGTTTGCCATATGCAACAGATGCACAACCCGTACAAACAGATGGTGTATATCAATTCTCATATTCTGTTGCATCAGACGATGGTGACCAAAGGTTCCTGAGTGAAGGTACCATCTTAGCTTATGCAACGATGAAAGCATCCTCTTCGTCTAATACAATTGATTATTATCGCATTCCATTCTCTGCTTTCTCCGAAAATGAAGCGATGTTATATATCAAATCCTCTTCGATAGCATTAGAAAAGAATAATTTACGTGTGGTATTACATGCGTATTTGAATGGTGTAGAAACTGGACATGTAGAAATGTTGCCAGTACAACGTGAATCTGACGGTGCGTATCTATATCAAGCAGACATGTATCCATTGAATGAAATGTTGGATGTGGATAATATTATTCGTATTGCTTCTCTGGATGTGGGTGGTGGTAACTGGACTCCTGTTCGCAGTGGTAAGGTTGTTACCATCAATGCCATCGAACCAGAATTACGTATCTCCATTTTGTTTAAATCCGATACAAATCCAGATCGTATTTCTGATATTGTAACTGGAGATACCTTTACTGGCTATCTATTAAATGACCAATATTATGTACGTGACTTCTCGTTGGTACAAGAGTTGAAAGAGATGAGAAGTGTTGTGGATTTCCAAGAATCCAGCATGCCAACAATTGCACAAGTAAATGCTTACAATGAAATGTCGGCATTCTATGATTATAACGTAAATGGTTCATTGTATGATGTTTATACAGTTGCAGAACACCAAATGCTGTATAAAACAAATATGGACAAAACAACACGCGCAGCATTGTCTGTGACATCCAATCATGTAAAAGAACAATTAGAAACTATGATCACAGATATCAAAGGTAGAGAAAATGTGTTAACAGATCATGATGTATATTTGTTGGATAAAAACATGCAATCCATCTATGATGTATTAGACATTTTAATTGCGGATGCGTATATCGAAACTTTCTCATATCAAGATGATAATATACAAATTGTTTATGTCAAGGAATTTGATACTCGTTATGCGGATGCAATATCCAATTATCGGATTTACTATGACTTTATTATCGATCATCCGAAATCAATCTATGATAACAGTGATGATGAACTAATACGTGATCGGGATTATGTATTGAATTTATGGGAAGATTTTGTTAACGAATATCCATATGAAACATATGCAGAAAATCCATATCAATTTAATATTGTTGCAATTATCAAAACTTATGATCCAACGACAAAATCATATAAAACTACCAATTATGGCAGAACAGATGTTGTTCCAAATAATATGGCATATACCTCTACTATTCGTAAGAATTTAGACTGCATGCTTTATGTAATTGAAAAAATCGGGGATACAAATGTAGATGATATTCCTGAAATGGAAAAGGATTATTCCACACTATATGAAGATGAAGATTGTACAATTGAACTCACACCTGTTGAAAATGTATATTATGTGATAAAAGAAGATGACGGTTTGGATACAATATTCAAACTTGTAGATGATACATTGACCAAACAGGACAATGTGATTGTTTGGGAAGATGTCTATGGAATCCTGTGCAATTACAAAGATATCGTCAATACCGTATTCGAAACATCTAATGTGAATGGTGGACTGACAGTCCAACTCATGCCATTTATAGAATATTCTTTGATGAAATCCGACAAATTCAAAGACTTTGTCAAAACCTTTACACAGGTACACAAAGCCATTGAACCTGTTATCTTCAAACGTTTGGAAGGAAATCATTACTTGGATTGCAAACTAGTCGCCACATATGGTCTACCACACAGCTATTGTTCTGATAAACAGTATTATGCGAGTGATGATTTGTTCTGGCCAGATCTAAATATTCAAATTTCATTTGATGTAAAATTGTACAATCGTGCATTAGCTTCCAATACAAAACAAGAATTAAGATTGATTGTACGTGATTATTTCAATCGCTTAACCACTGTGCATACACCAAAGCAATTGGTAACGATGAATAATAACATTTATATTTCTCATATCATTCAACGTATGGAATCACATGATAATGTGGCATATCTAAAATTCAACGGTTGGTATACGAATGAAAAGAATGATCCAACCGGAAATTATATGGATGCGACAACACAAAGTATTGTACAGAGATGGAGACGTTTGGA
>Ga0326512_10000613_pt1 | contig 30962 bp, 50 predicted proteins | sample 1_2617_0518_D_FD_203652 | JGI IMG/M metagenome (GOLD analysis project Ga0326512, IMG submission 203652) | Bovine rumen microbial communities from UC Davis, California, United States - 1_2617_0518 | ecosystem: Host-associated > Mammals > Digestive system > Stomach > Rumen | place: USA...
CCTGGCACCATCTGGCCATTTTTCGGCGCATAGGGGGGGCCTACAGGACGACCACCCGCCCATTCGCGTCACACATCCACCGCTTTTGCTTGTGCTCTGCCTGGTGGCAGGTCATGCACAGCGCCTCCAGGTTGTCCCAGTTAAACGTCACGCTCGGATCGTTCAGGTTCTCCGGTGTCAGCCGGATCTTGTGGTGCACCTGCTCAGCCGGCACCGTCAGCCCGCGCTGGAGGCACCGTTCGCACAGGCCGCCAACGTGCTGCAGGTACCGAGCCCGGCACCGTCTCCACGTGCGACTTCGATAGAACGCATCCGCGAACTCCGGTTCCCGCTCCTGTTTCATCGCAACCCCGTCCCGCCTCACGCCGCAAATCGTTTGCACGACCGCATGGGCTGCGCCCGCGCCCACGCAAGGAGTCAACGCAAGCGCACCCTCAAATGAAATGGAAAGCTGGCCTGCTTCCAGCTTTCCACGATAGCAGTTTAGCACAGAATGCTTGCCCCATGTGTATCATCACGGCTTCCGGTCGTTCAGGATGGAGAAGAACGCCTTCTTGGCGATGAAGAACGCATTCCGGTTTGATGTCGGCATCAGCACCGGATCGATGTCGAGGTAGCGTTTGCGAAGGCACACGTGCTGGATCAGCGCGGTATACCATCCGCCGCCCACCTGGGCCGCGCAGCTCTCGACCAGGTCGATGTCCGCCGACACCTTCATCCTCCGCTCGGCAGCCAGGGCGACCGGATCAGAGACTCCGGAGCCGTGCGGCATCCCATCCAGGCGCACGCCATGGGTGCCAAGCAGGCTTGCGGCCTCTGCCTTCCACTTCGGATACTGCCGGCAATAATGCAGCAGCTCCAGGTAGCGGTCGCGGTCGATGCCAATACTCTGCCATTGCGGAACATACTGTCTCAACGCCGCCGCACCTCCTCCGCCGCGGAAATGCAGATCAGCACAGCCAGCGCCACGATCAGGATCCACGTCATGCGCTCACCTCCCATCAGTCATCGTCCTGGTCATCGTCCACGATCTGGAACCAGCTGACGGCGCTTTTGTTGACCGTCATGATGCCGGGCTCCGCCGGAGGCACCGCCGGCAGCTCATCCACGAAGCGCACCCGCGCTGGATCCCATTCAGCGGTTCTGCCGTTGTTGAAATAGATCTTAAGCCTCTCCATCCCGTTCCACCTTCCCGTGCGTGTCCATGATCGTCAGGATGATCTGCAGCGCGTCGTGCGCCATCGTGCAATGCTCATCGTTTGCATAAGGGCAGCCATCGCAGAGATCCTCGCTTCCGCAATGCCGCAGGCCGGCTGTGACTTTTTCAAGCATCGGATCCATCCTGCACCTCCATCCTGTCCCCAAAATAGTACCGCTGTATTCCGTCCACTCCGACCCAGTGCGCGAAGTCCTGTCCAAACCAGCTATCCACCAATTCATTCGGCACCACGATGATGCACGGTACATGACGCTTGATCATGTCCTCCTTGGTGTAGCTGCAGTTATACGCACCTTCGCATGGCTCGATCACAAGATCATCAAACGGGAATGCGATATCCCGGTGCCCACTGACATACTGCTCATATACTGACCCAGCATTGCAGTCATACGGCGCATCGTCCCAGTCATCGCCCCACCATTCCTGCAGATCGTCTGCCCCAAGCCAGAACCGTACAACGTTGCCTTTTTTCTCGAAGTCAATGATTTTCATCCCAGTCCACCTCCCGTCCGCATCTCCAGCAGTACGCATCCCGGCATCCATTGGCGATCCTCAGCCCTGCGCCGCACATCCCGCAGTATCCCCATCGGCGACCGGATGTTTTGGTTTCGCCTACAATGCGCGGCTTCACTGGCTTTTGAGCCTTCAGCGCCTCCATGCCCATACGGCATGCCTCCTTCACGGTTTCAAGGCTGTCATACCGTTCCCGGTGTTCCGGGTTGAGGATTTCAATTGCGCGGTCAATCGTCACTTTGCTTCACCGTCCTTTAATCGTCATCACACGTCTTTCCGATCAGAAACGCAACCGCGAACAATTCTGTTATCCAATAAATCAAATGCCACCATTCAAAATTCCAAACGCCAAAGGCATCCCAAAAAGCGATCACAAGCCCCATAGCAATCGCAACCGCTCCAGCAAGGACAAGCGCACCCATTCCGATAACTCTTAATCCGCGCAAAAGCGTTTGTAAAAAAGAGCCCGTCTTTTCCCCGTTTCTCGCCATTTGAGTAGTTATGTCATTGATAGTCAATTTAAAAGGCGAATCATATCCCAGGTGTTTCATTTCCACTTCACCACCCTTCCACATTCGTGACAGAATCTGTCTCCTTGATTGATCGGTGTTTTGCACCCTCCGCATACATACCAGTTGGTTCTTCCACCGTCGCTGTCCACAATCTCTACTCTCTCAGGCTCCTGCTCTTTCAGCAGGGCAAGGGCATCAAATACATAGTCCGCATAAAGTTCATGCTCCATGTTGTCAAAAGCGTCCCAGACCTTTTTAAGCCCTTCGATTACCTCATTCCTGTCAGGCATCATTATCCGTCCTTTCTCCGTCAGCGCAGTACCAATCATCAGAAATGAAACAACCGCCACAATTACAATGCATCGTCATATAGTGCTTGCAATCCTTGCACCGGACAACCGTTTCCTGCTCTTTCAGCAGGGCAAGAGCGTCATATACCGTGTGTGCTGCCCCACCATAACCCCTACTATCAAGGAACGGAATAGTTTCCTCAAGTGCCTTGATAACCTTCTCCCTGTCAGGCATCCCCGCTCACCTCCTCCGGTAGCTTTGGTATCGGCATCCAATGCGTGACCATTGTGACTTCGTAGAACCCGCACCATTCTGTATCCCACTCAAACCATCCCGGTTCGTCTCTGCCCTTGAACACGTCGCGGTCTACGTCCTCAAGCGTTTTAGCGAACGGCACAACCATCAGATGCGTTTGGTTTAAGCACACAAGATATTGCCCGTCCTTCTCTGGCAACCGATCCTTGACGCTGATCCATTTGCGAGGGACATTGATGTCCGTAGCAACGGTCGGCATCTGTCCCACGATCCGCATCGCGGCGTCCAACCCTCTGCACATGGCGGCTCTCTCAGCCGCAACCTCTGCCGTATCTCTGTCTGACGGGCTTGTCGCAAGCCAATGGTCATTCAGCACCCGGCACAGCGCGTCCGCATCAATCAGTCTTGGCATCTCTGTTCCACCTTCCTGCTTTCGTAGAATTTCCCGCCTTTGCGGTAGTGTTCGCTCAGACTGTACGTCTTACAATTGTTCCGTTCATCGGGCCAGAAATACCTGATGTGAGAGCCGTCCAGAGTGCAATGATACGGCTCGTAATGCTGACAGGTAACGCACATTTTAGGCACTCGTTTCAGCATCCCCGCCCGCCTCCTCTTCCTCACGCTTCTTCAGCGCTTCTATTGTGTACGGCGCCTTGTCCACCAGTTTTTTCAGCTCCGCCATGGTTTTCGCTGTGGCATTGTAAGCGCTGATGATTTCTTTTCCCTTGTCGTCCGTGATGCTCATGCGGAAGTATTCCTTCCCATAGCATTCATGCGGATCGTATAGAGCACCGCGCCAGCCGTTCTTGGATTTGTATTCAATCATGCTTACGCTCATGTTCCGCTCCTCTCATCCTCTCCCCGCACCACGGGCACATGGGATAAGGGCAGATTCGCTCGTTGCTTTTCTCGCCCCGCGTCGCCTGCGGCCAGTAGACCATGTTGCCGCAGGCTGAACAATGGAAGCGCCAGCTGTAGTCGTTCTCTTCGATGTGCGCCCAGCGTGCCATGCGCTCACCTCATCCGATCAGGCAGCCATCGCCGCCGACTGTGTAATACTTCCCGGGATAGTCCCGGATCGGCTTCGTCTGCCGGGTGCCGTCCGTGTCCCGGTAGGCCAGCACTTTCGCCTTCCCGCTCTGCACCAGGGTGCAATGCAGCTCTGTACTGTATCCGTGCCTGTCCCGCCCGTGCAGGATCACAGGCGTCCCCGCCTCCAGCTTCCGCACCTCCGCGGCCGTCAGTTTGTCCTTTACGATCACGATCATGTGATCTCTCCTTTCTCGTACAGTTCGTGCCAGGTCAGCTCGCTGATCACCGGCGCTTCGGCGATCGGTTCCTTCTCCAGAAGCGTGACGGTCGAAATCGTATAGCGTCCGTCCTTGTCCTGCACGGAGAATCCGTTCTCGCGGACATACCGCGCCATCTCCCGGATAGCCTTCTTCCGGTCTTCGTCCCGGAAGACACACACGTCCGGCCTGGATGATCCTTTGAACCTTCTCAGCATCACGTGATACTCGACCATCGTCTCACCTCTTACGGAACCGATGCGAATGCCGTGCAGTAATCGCTGCAGCACCGCATCCCGTGTCTGTTGATGTAGTAGTACCGCCTGTGCAGGTAGACTTCCGGATAGCAGTATCCGTAGTATTTCCGCCACACACACTTACCACAGTCGAATCCGTCCGCGATGCCGAGGTCAAACAATGTCATCTGCTCCGCGCCGTTCCCGACCAGTTCATTTGCTCTCATGCGTTTTCTCGCTCCCACCGGATCGCCACTCTCTGCTGGCCTTTTAATCCGGGCTGATAGATCTGTCCCGCCGATCTGGCGGTGGTCATTGGTTCGCTCTTTGCGCCAGCTCCTGCAGCACCCACTCGTGCGGGATGGTGGCCAGGTATTCCACGGTGGTGGAGCGGGCCGATCTGCAGTAGATGACGCGGGGCTTGGTGATCTGGCGCTCCCGGATCAGCGCCTGATAGGCCCGCATCTTGGCTGGCGTCAGCTGCTCAGGAGGCCAGTAGTCGATGCAGAGGATCTCCGGTTCAGCTTTCTCCATAGCGCGCGCTCCTGATCGGTTCGCAGGTGATCTCGATGCCCGGGTCATCGCTCCAGATCTTGCTCACCAGCTCACAGCACACCCGGCTGTCGTCCGTCCAGTAGCCCAGGCGGGTCATCACGTCCTTCAGGGCCTTCTGGAGGTTGTCGGTGTCCGGTCTGCTGATCCGCCACTCGCCATCCCTGTGGCTTTTCCCGCGGGGGAATCGCCACAGCGTCACCAGGCGGATCGGGCCGTCGAGCGGCTGATCCGGGCGGAAGGGTGCGAGCGCTGCGGTCAGGGTGGCGAAGGTCTGCTTCGCGCCTTTTGATTTGTAGTGCATGATCCGGCCGTTCACGACCGCCGTCTTGTTCTCCTGGCTGGTGGCCGTCGGCGGGATCAGGTGCAGGTCGATTTTCATCAGGAACCCCCTTTCACGGTTCCTTCCGTCGGGGAGGAGAGGAAGCGCGCGCTTTAAGCGCTTCCCTCCCTCCCGGAAGGAACTCTGCCATATTAGGAAGGAAATCTCTCTATATAAACTGAGGTTTCCGCTTTTTCCGCTTTTGGATCATCCTTCAATGTCCCTCATCCAGCTGCGAATCGTCCGGTCTGAAACTCCAAATTCTTCGGCATACTGTCGCTGTGTTTTCGGCTTTCCTGCGATATCCACATCGCGTCGGATCGCCTCCGCGAGATCTGCCATGTTCGCCGCTCGTTTCACCTTGTTGGCGATGCTGCCCTGCTCTCTGCCGTTTTCCATGCTCCGCTCGTTTTCCTCGAGGTTCGCATTCTCCAGCAGGCCGGAGGCGTCGATCTGGTGCAGGGGATAGGCGAAGAAGAGGTTCACCGGGTCGATGCGCTGGAACTCGCGGAGGGTGGCTTCCAGGCGCCAGGCGGTTGCCTTTTCGCCGAACTCTTCCTTCGCTTCCTCAGCGCTCTCCTGCGGGATCCGCAGCTCGATCATGTCCAGCAGCGCGTCGGCGTCCCTGGCGAAAACCCCGGAGCCGGAGGCCCTGTCCATGCTGGCCTTGCTTCCCTGCTGCCCCTTCGAGTGATGGTGCGCGTAGATGACGGAGACGTCATTGTTCGCTACACGGTCGATCGCGTTGCAGAACGCGGTCACCTGTTCGGCGGCGTTTTCGTCGCCAATGCCGAGCTTATAGATCGGATCCAGGATCACCGCCGCGTATTTCTGCGTTTTCAGCGTGCGGGTGATCTGCGGCACCAGCTTGTCGAGCTTCTCGATCATGCCCCGGAGGTGAACGATGTCGATATTTTCCGGGTGAATGTTCGGAATCTCGAGCGCCTCATAGACGCGCTTCATCCGGTCGTCGAAGCTGGCCTCGTCCAGTTCCATGTTCAGGTACAGCACCCGGCCCTGCCTGCAGCGGAAGAAGTCCATCCACCTCCGGCCTTCCGCGATGGCGATGGCCAGCTCGATCAGGGCGAAGGTTTTCCCGGCCTTGCTGCTGGATACCAGCAGCATCTTGTGGCCCAACCGCAGCACGCCCTCGATCAGCTCCGGCTTCAGCGGCGGCATCCTGTCCCAGATCTCCCCCAGGTTGACCACGGTCAGGGGCTCCACCAGCTCGTCCTCGATGTAGTGCTGCCACTCCACCCAGTCGCTGCAGCCCATGTCGCGGCCGACAATGTACTGCCGCTTTTCGCCGCGCTGGAAGCCAGGCAGGCGGGAGAGGCGCGAGGGGTTCTTGTCCTGGGTGTCCACCTGTAAGCCATGCTTGCGGCAGATCGTGTAGAGGTAGTCCACCCTCTCCTGGTATTGTTTATAATCCACCGCGTCGATGCGCACGATGGCGTGCAGGCTCTTGCCGCCGGAGTGCACAAGCACCCGGATCGGGAGGCGGAGATCCTGCAGCAGCGCGTACTGGGTGTCGAGATCCTGGCTGTCGCTTTCCACCAGCGCGTACCGGTGCGCTGTGATGTTCCGGTTGTTCCGCCCGGTGCCGTCCACGGGGTTGAAGCAGATCCACGCGCCGGCGGCGGGGTTGTAGCTGCCGAAGGTATCGGTCAGGCTGTCCGGGTGCCTGCGGAGGTTGTCCAGCAGCTCGCCGCAGGTGCGGGAGTACACGCCGCCGTAGGGCTTCAGCTTGCCGTCGTCGTCCTGCATGGAGGTGGTTACATAGCACACCTTGTCCTCCGGGTCGAACAGCGCGGAGAGGTAGTCGGTCACGTCCTTCAGCGCGCTGTAATTGTCCGCCGGAGGCGGCAGCTGCAGCACCGTGTCGTCCTTGTGCCAGCCGCTGGTGTCGATGCCGTCGCTGGTGATCCAGTCGTCCCAGCCGTAGGTCTTCAGGCTGGGCGTCCAGCCTCGCTCCTGGGCCATGTGGTAGATCGTGCCCATGGAGACCTCGGTGCCTGTGTAATGCCCGAAGGTGCGCCACTTGCGTTCGCACTCGCCTGGATGGTAGCGCGCGCCGTCGGTGGCGCTCCATTCGTCCCACAGGCTGCAGGGCAGGCCCTCCTTGTGGAGGGCCGCGCCTACGTTTGTCCATTCCTGATAGCTCAGGCTCGCGCACGGGATCGCCCGCAGCAGCTCCCGGGCCTCGCTGGCGTCCATCAGAACGCCCCCTTCGTGAACGCCTTCTTCGCGACCGCCTCTTCCTTGTCGAAGAAGTTCTTCACCCGGTTGCTCTGCTTCGTGGTGCCGTCCTTCCCGGTGTACTCCTCGACGTACACCCGGCAGCGTCCGGTCTCGCCGTCACAATGCACCAGCTGGCGCCACTTCGTGGGCTCGCCGTGCTTTTTCAGCCCGATGGAGCGGAGGAAGGCCGCGGCCTTCCATTCGAGGCGCTCGATCAGGTAGATGTTTTCCACGCAGAGCGCCTTGCCCAGGCTGCCACCGTCCACGCGCAGGAAGACCTTCGCCATGTTGCAGGCCGGGATCTTGGCGCTGCCGTTGTACCAGCTCTGCTCCGTCTTGATCACCTCGAAGGGATAGTTGCCCTCGGGAAGCACGACGCTTTCCTCGCCGGAATAGTCGCCGTCGTTCGTGATCTGGTCGTCCCAGTCAATGATGCGTTCGTCCGCCATGATTCAATCCTCCTCAAAACGGTAAGTCGTGCAGTTTGGTCTGGCAGGCGCGGTTGACGCTCTCCCACGCGTCGATCAGCACGCCCTCGATAAAGTCTGTTTCATAGTCCGGGATCTGGGTTGAGAGGTCATAGTAGCCCTTTTCCGCCACAACGCCCTGGATCAGCGCGGGATCCGGCATCCGGTCGCGCATCATCAGCTGCCATAGCTGCTCCAGCAGCCTGTCCTTGTCCGGGTTGTCGCTGCGCATGCTGTCCGGGCGCTCCGGCGCGCTGGGCTCCGGCACTTTCGCCGCCTTCTTCACGGTCGCGGCCTTCGCGGGCTTCACCGGCTTCGGCTCCGGCGGGATCTCCACCGCCTGCACCGGCTCCGCCTCGCCGAACAGGTGCGCGATCTCCGCGTAATCGAACGGCATCTCGTCCGGGAGCCCGAATCGGTTCTTCGCGTCCCAGCACGCGCTGTGGTTGGCGTACATCACGCGTTTCTGGCCGCCGCGCCCCTTCTTCGTCTTCCCGTCGGTATCGGTGATGATATCGGTCTTGTAATTGACGAAGAGGAGCATATCGACCCACTCTTTGATCAGCGGCGCGATGTTTTTCTCGTTGAGCTTCAGGGTGTAGCGGTCGTAGGATCCCATCTCATCCGGGAGCTCAAACTTGCGCACGATGCTGTGGCACACCAGCACCACGTTGACCCCGCGCTCGATGATGATGTCCAGGATGTCGAGCAGGCTCTGCATCTTCTGTTTTGCGAAAACGTAGCCTTTGCCGTAGCCGATGTCTTCGATGTTCTCGATGTGCTTCTCCTCGCACACGGCCTTGAAGATCAGGCGCTCCAGCCAGTCCACGGTGTCGATCACCACGGTGCCGACCTGATCCGGGTGCCCCAGCACCCAGGTCAGCTGCTCGTGCACGGCGTTCAGGCTCGCCGGCGGATCGAAGCGCGCCACGTCCATGGTGCGGGTGCTTCCCTCGGTGTCGATGAACACCGCGCCCGGGAAGCGGCTGGCGAAGGTGGTCTTCCCAACGCCTTCGGTGCCATAGATGCCGACCCGCAGCGCGCTGTGGATCGGGCCTCTGGTAATGTTCATTGAATCCTCCTTCATTCTGTGCTATACTTTCTTTGGTTCTCTCTCATCCGGGCCGGTGATGCTGCTACATCGCCGGCCTATTTTTCGTCCACGCTGTCCAGGCCGAGCGCGATTCCCGCATATTTGCAGTCCTGCGCGTCGTTCCCCGGCACCTCGTGGGGAAGTGTCTGCTCGATCAGCTGCCGGTATGGGCAATGCCGCGCCTCCGTCGCGGTTTTGCTGCAGAACAGGCACTCGCTCCCGAGCAGGTAGCTCAGCAGCTCGTTCAGCGCCTTGGTTGGCACGCAGCAGTAGGGCTGCACCGAGCCCGGCGCCCAGCTGGGCTCCACCTTGATATAGCAGCGGGTGTTGCCGAGATCTGTCTTGATCTGCTGCAGTTTGTTGTATGGCACCGTCGCCAGCAGCCGGTCGGTCACGCTGGCGGCCTTCGTCTCGATCAGGCGGAGGTCGCGCCAGGTGCCGTCCCCGGCCTGCAGGGCGCGCTTGTGCAGGCGCTCCAGCGCTGCGCTGAACGTGCTCACGATCCCGAAGACCGTCTGCATGGCGCCGTATTCCTTACCGCTCAAGGGCGTCCTCTGGGCCATAGCCACCACTTTCCTTCCATGCCCTGTAATGCTCGGCCTTATGCTTCAGGATCCACCGCATCGTTAGCCCGGCCTTGAACCTGTCCGGGATCCGGCTCTCCCACAGCTCATCCACGGCCATGTGGTCGAGGTTTTTTTCGTTCACGCCAAGAAAGTCCGCCATAATTTCATACTGCCAGTCATAGTCCCACACGTAGCAGAGCACTTCTTCATGCGTCAGCGTGGAATCAGGATCGGAGCCGAACAGCTCCCACCACTCATTGACCGCCACAGCGTCCATTCCGCAGTAGCTCAAACGCTCACCCCCATCTCATGCCAGGCCCACTCTGCGGCGAGCCTGACCGCTGTCTCTTCGCTCATCCCGAGCGCGTCCATGGTTTTGGTCTCAAAGTCCCTGCTCCACCGGTCTGCCAGGCTGCAGGCGTGGTAGACCGTGTCGTAGGAATAGCCGATCGCCGCCGCCAGCCAATGCTGATTCAGCCCCCGGTTCCGCAGCACCACGGCGATCCAGGGCCCGAAGAACGGGATGGTGCACGTTCCGCGCGGCAGCCCCCTGGGGCGTCTGCTGGCTTCCGGCTTCGGGAGCTTCTCCTTCGGCCTGTGCCAGGCTGTGCTGCGCTTCATCCGCCGGAGGTATTCCAGCCCCCATTCGCAGGGGCTCTTGCAGTCCTCGCAGAGCTGATAGCCGCCCTCCCGCGCCATCCGGCACATATGGATCAGCAGCGTGGATTTGTCCCGGCATTGCTTCGGGGTGATCTCCGGCGCCGGCACGGTGGCCGTCTCCACGCGGGTGATCTTTGTGTAGATCTGATCCTCGCGCTCCGGCATCACGATGTGGATGCCTTTCACAGGATTCTCCATTAATAGATCCACCCTTCCACCTTGGTGGTGCGGTAGCCTACCTGGATGGTGCCCTCCGCGTTGGGCACGATGGCCCATCGGATCAGCGCCCACTTTAGCTTGCGGGCCAGGTACCGGGCGTGCCCCCACCAGCTGGGGCGCGGTTTGATGGGTGCGCACCAGTAGAGCTCCTCCACCCACCAGGCATAGTCTTTCTTCATGTCGTCCTCCTTAGTTGTCGTACCAGCGCAGGAAACCGATGCGCGGGATCTTCATCCGGGTGCCCACGAACGTGAACGGGTAGCCGATCCGCTCCGGATGCAACTTGGCCGTCAGCCGGATGGTCTGCGGATCACTCCCCAGGGCGCGGGAGATGTCCTGCGGCGTCAGGAACGCCTTGTCGCTCGCCCTGATCTCCTCGATGGTCATGATGCGTCTTTTGCCTCCTTGGTTTAATTTAAATTAACTTTCAAGGCAAAGTCAATAGCCTCCAGCGGCATCTTGTAAAGCCGGGCCAGTTCGATCGCCTTGTCTACCGTCGGCGAGGTCTCGCCATTCTCCCACTTGACCAGGGTGGCCTTTGAACAGGAAACGCTTTTGCAGACTTGATCCTGCGTCATCCCCGCATTAACTCGAGCTGCTTTCAACGAAATCCTTAGAGTATTGGACATCCGTTTCACCTCCTTATGAAATTGTGTCCGGGTGAGGATTTCACCCTCTGACAGTATAATCTAATTTAACTATTCTGTCAATACTGAAATTAAACTTTTCTTTAATTTAATTTGACAAAAGAAGCATTTTGGTATATTATCGAATTGAAAGGAGGCTTCCGCAATGACCCAGAGAGACATCTTCAAAAAGCAACTCCCGTATTATATGAACCTCGCCAGGGTGAACCAGGCGGAGCTGGCCGCCGCGATGAAGGTCACGAAGGCCACCGTCAGCTGTTGGGTGTCCGGGCGCGCGTTCCCCAGAATCGATAAGATCCAGCGGATCGCCGATGTGCTGGGCTGCACAACAGACGACTTGCTGAAAGAGCCGGCGCTTGTGCTTGGTTATCCCAGCCTGCCTCTGCGTAGCACGATCACGGACGAAGAGCTGATCCTCGTCCAGGCCTACCGCGAGGCGAAGCCGGAGTACCAAAACGTTGTTCTTGAAATCCTTAGCAACCACAAAAAGGAGGAGTAACCATGACAAGAACCAAATCTCGCGGTAACGGACAGGGCTGCGCTTACAGGCGCGGCAGGACATGGGAAGCGCAGGTGGTCGTCGGGTACCGCCTGCCGGACGATCCCAGCAAACAGCCCATTGCCATCAAACGCCGCAAGGGCGGCTTTCTGACCAAGGCCGCTGCCATAGCTGCCTGTGTTGAGCTCATGAGAGCCTCTGACAGGCCTCAGCGTGTAACCATGGATCAATTGTACTCTGAATGGGAGAAGGGCTACAGCGGCCGCGTAGGAGTTTCTACGATGAAGTGCTACGAATCCGCATACAAACACTTCGCACCGCTCCATCACACCTACATCGACCTGATCACAGCCCGCGATCTGCAGGACTGCATGGACGCCTGCCAGCTGGGCAAGCGCACTCATCAGCTGATGAAGGTCACCGCACGTCTGCTGTGGGCCTACGCCTTGGATGCGGAATACATCCAGCGCGACATTACAGCAAATCTTTACACCGGCAGCGGCGAATCGAAGCAGCGCGAGCCGATCACAGAGGAGGAGCTGGCCAGGATCCGCGATGCCATCCCGCGCGAACCATATGCCAAATACATTGTTGCAATGTGCTTCCTCGGCTTCCGGCCGGGTGAGTTCCTCCGCTTGAAAAAGACAGATCTCCGCCAGGTGGATGACATCTGGATCCTGACCGGCGGCAGCAAGACAGACGCGGGCCGTGATCGCCGCGTCCCCGTCCCACCTCAGATCATCGGCATCGTACTGGATCAGTTGCAGACGCCCGGAGAGATGCTTTTCCCCCGCCTTGACGGAAAGCTCCAGGGGCAGGAGATCTCGGATGGCTATTTCAACAAGCGTATCTTCCAGCCGCTCATGGCTCGCCTGGGCATCACCGGCAAGGTGCCATACTCCGCCCGCCACACCTACAGCGACAAACTAAAGGCCGCTGCAGGTGACGAAAAAGCGAAGGCAGCCGTCATGGGCCATACAGATTACGCCTTCACCAGGGCGAAATATCAATCGACAACCACCAGCGACCTGAAGGCCATCGCCGACAGCCTTTCCTGACGTGGGCAATAGTGTGGGCAATTGATCGCATTTTTCCTCAATTCAGATCAATTTTTCATAACAGCCCCAAAAATGCAGAAATCCCGGGAACCCTTGTTTTTCAAGGATTCCCGGGATTCTTTCAGGATGAGCCCGGCGGGATTCGAACCCACGACCTTTTGATTCGTAGTCAAAGCACACCCATTGATTTATAAGGATTTCGCGCATTGTTGCGGGCAATATGCGGGCAATTAAAGCCGGTTTTAACCCTCGTTTTCCGCCCCATCAGGCGGCTTGACTTCCCCCTGCCCTTCCTCCAGCACCCACGCATTTCCGGCGTTCGCCGCGTCGATCAGGCCCTCTCCGATGATGTACGCCACCACGGCCGCGCCGGCCATGATCAGCGCGGTCACCTCTGTGGCCGTCTCCTGCTCGCCTCCGAAGGCAATGATCAGCATGGTCACAAACTGAGCGATGGCCGCCCAGAACTTCCGGCTCGTGAGCTTCGTCTTCCAGTCAATCATGCTCTTTTCTCCATCCTTTCCAGGTCATCGATCCGGTGGTTGGCCACCCGGATCTGTTCTTCCATCACCGGCACCCGGCTGGCGAAATCATTGTGTTTGCGGACTTCTCGCGTCAGCTCCTCCAGCTTCGTGTCGGTCACAGCCTGATGCTTCTCAAGCTTCGCGTCCAGGCGGATGTCGCTCAGCTCGCTCTTTTTGTCGAGCTGCGCGATGGTCTGCCGGTTGGCCACCAGCACCGTGATCACCGTCCCGATCAGGCTGAGGCCCGCCGAGATCAGAGCTACCGTCACGGCTTCACTCACGGTCATCTCCTCCCATCGTCGCGGCCCTTGTCGCTTTATAAAGCAGCTGCTCGATGGAGGCGACCCGCTTCTCCAGCGCCTCGATGCGTGCCAGGCTGACCGTCTGATCAGCTGCGTCCACACCTTCATCCAGATACGCGGCGACCACGAAGCCGTCGATATCGCCGCCGCCTGGCCTGTGATAGCGGATCCAGTACCATTGCACATCGCTGTCGTCCAGCACGTCCACCACCGTACCGTTCGGGATCAGCGCCAGGCGCTGGCTGCTGGTCGATTTCGCTGCCCGCAGGTTCAGCACGCCCCCGTTGGGCGTGCTGACCGTTGCCTGTTTGGTTGCCTTCTCTGGCATTTTGTACTCCACCCCCCGGATCAGTCCGTAATGCGTCCAGCTTTTCAGCTTGCTTTTGACAACACCTGATTTCGCTCCCTGCGCCTCAACAACTCCGTCACCCACGAAAATTCCAACATGGTAAAAATCGGAGCCGTTGCGGAGTTTGTACACCAGCGCACCGACCGGAGGCTCACCGGATAGCTTGCCTTTCTCGCGCATTTCGTTCCACATGCTGTTGGAACCGTGCGGGAGCCTGATCCCGTGCTTGCGCAGGATGTAGCAGACCAGCCCGGAGCAGTCTGCAACCATATGCCCGATCCATTGCGCCCCATACTGGATGCTGTTCGCATAGTCCGGGTCATCCCACCGGGTGCGGGTGATCTCCTGCTGTCGGGATGCTGTCCATTTCTCACCCGATGTGCCGTAAATGTAGCCCCAGTCCTGCGCGAGGATGTCCTGCGCCATACGGGCAATGTCGATTGCGTTAGTCATTCGATCCTCCCATTTCGACGATGGTCGGTAGGGAAGTAATCACTCAGGCATTCTGAACAGACCATCACATTTCTTGCATTTATATACCCTGTAATCATCATTGACCCGTTCTGCAACCTCCTGATCCAGAACCTCCATGAAATTGAAATTCGCTTTGCAATGCGGGCAATGATACCATTTTCCATCATCGGACATCGGACCGTAAAGCACATCAAGAATCTTATCCATTTTAAGCCTCCTTATCAGACCGTAAAGTCCAAATCGCCCATTTGCCCAAACGAGATAATATGAACGTTGCTGTCATCGCACACAAACATGTTGAAATGCGCTTCGGTAATGTCACCGTATGTACGGCTTCCCATGGTTTCGTATGGCGTATCATCATATGTCCGAATCGTCACTTCTGGCGATGGGGAACCAGTTGTAGACCATACGATCCCGTTATCTTTGAATGCTCCGAATGAATGGGAATGTCCCGAAACCTGACACAGCACCTTACCAGTTCTGTTCGCGAAGGAATATGTCTGCCCCCCGAATGTAACAGACCCACGGCTGTTGTAGGCAATCATCGCCTGATTGACGGCTGTATAATTGTGATCTGTGCTTTTTTCCCAAGCTGACATCAGGTTTTCGTGCGTACTGTAATGCCCCGTCACAATAATACGCTTATCGCAATTCAGAGCATCAGTCAGCAACCAGACAATCTGATCGTCAGAATAACCACGCCATACTCCGTCACCTCCAACGGCGTGGTATTTCACCTGTCCGTTTTCGATCACCCACGGGTAATCAATAAAATCAAGGCAGATGATTCTTGTGTTAACAGAATCGAAGTCCTGATAATAATACGTTTTGTCAGGCGCAATGGTTTTCCCAGCGAACGGAGCAATACAACGGGCATAAAATTCGGCTCTGGTGACAACCCTTTCCGGTGTTAGTCCAGCGTAGGAATTGTCATCATGGTTCCCTCGAACGATCATGACCGGAACACCAATGCGCTTGAACCGCTTTGTAAACTCTGTGAGTTTATCAAGAAGCTGTTGTTTGTTGCTATATCCTCCGTCCGTCAGATCGCCGCCGCAAATCACAAAGTCAAGTCCGTTTTTCCTGTGCAAGTCTCGGATTGCCATGATCTGTTTTTCAACCGTTTCGGACAGATGCCACAGGTCATTGTCATGCAAATCAGTTATCATGGCGAATTTAACAGGATTGTGACCGATTTTGGAACACGCCGTGTTTACAGTTTCCTTCATTTCCGCATCGTAATAGAGCGGATATCCATTGTCTATTTCCTCGCCAAGCGCATTCTTGTCGATGGACTCAACGACCTTGTACAACGTTCCAGCATACCATTTGGAGTTGATTTCTTCCCATTCTGCTTCGCTGAATGTAGAGGTTCTATCCAGCTTCGCAAAAATCACGCTAATATACCGATCCCGAATGTGAACGGCTTTGTCTGTCGTTCCATAGTCCGTGCTATAAGTGTACCAAGAATAGTCCTCGCTTGGCGCACCGGACAAACTTGTAAACGCAGCTAAATCGTAGCAATAGTTTGGATCAAGAAATTTAATATACGCGTCCTTCACGAAAACACGTTTCGACTCGCAGGTGCGAATGCTTCCAACGTATCCAATTTCACCTGTTGAGCTGCTTATTGTGTGATTTTTTACAAGCCCATTGCCAAGGTGCAGATATTGTCCTAATTGCCGTGCCGTTTCTGTTGTTATTGTCTCGGTTTCATGACCTTCGGGCTTCGATATAACTATTTTGAAATACGGGTAATTTTCCTGCTTTATCGGTTCGCCGTTCATCATCCATTCGGAGTCTTTTACAAAGTTAAAATCGGAATCATAATATTTTAAAAAGAATCGGAGCAAATCGTTTCTCCCATTATACAAAGGCCACGAACCGTCTGTGTTTTCATAAAAAACGTCCGTTGTGGCGCGGGTGAGAACATCAATGATTAAGACATGATCAATATCGGAACGACCCTGTCTAAAATCATTCGGGGAATATTCACTTGCTTTTTTTACAGTGATATATGGCCGGATGATTATATGCTGTTTTGCGTATTCATATTTCTCAGATGTCAAATCTGTCGTGTCGTTCGACCAATCGCACACCCAGATCTTCATATATTTTGCGGTAGGGAAATTAGATCGGCAAAAGATGATTTTTTTAATGTGAGTTTTCTGACCAGGAATCGCATCGCCTAAAACATTTAAAGACTCATCATACAACTCAATATTGAACGAAACAACACCTTCGTCCTCATCAAGGAAAACCTCAAAATCTTTCGTGATCGGGATGAAGTCAGTTGTCATTCGCCTTGCTACTCTTACCCCTGCGGAAGATTTGCCAGCGATCAAAGGCAACGTGGAATCGCCTGCCAGATATTCCATCGTGAACAAGGTTTGGTTATTCAAGGCACTCTTCAAACCATTAACATCCTGCCGCGACTCTGCGTCCATGATCATGTACGTTTCGCCGTTCACAATTTGTCTATCGGTTGTTTTTGCCATCGCTCACACCTCCATTACCGATTCGGCACAAAATCGCCGTTGTACTTGTTCGACCAGCGCATCTGAAAATTGTCCCCGGACACCTGCTCCATCGTGCATTTGATTGTCGCGGCATAATCAGCCGCCCCTGCCGCCCGGTTATATCCAGCGACAATCCGTTCAATGTCTCGTTCCGTTGGTGTAGCCATTAAGTACCACCTCCATCATTAACCACAATCGCGTAATTCTCGCCGCTGACAAGTTCCGCATGGACATCGAACTCAGCGATAGCATCTGCCGCCGCCTCCGCTCTGCCAATCACAGCCAACAGTTCATCCAGATCAGGGATCACCCCGCCCGGATCGACAGGCGAACCGATCACGCTGTCAACGACCGTACCGTCCACAACGCGCATTGTCCCCGTGACCCCGCCGCCGACCAGCTTTATAACCAGTGAAAACGCACCGTCGTATGCATAGCAAGCGTCAGGGAGCGTCACAAACGCCTCCTGACCGGAGAACAGCCCGCCGCTGATCGTGACAGTATCCCCACGCCCGTGTCTAATGAAATAACCCATGCATTGAGAGCCTTCAGCGGTCACAGGCTGACCGGATCGCCACAGACGCACTCCGTAGCGGTTCGCGTTCACGTCACCCTCGCTCAGCGTTCTGTGAGCGAATGAGCGATGGACTGTGCCGCTGTCCAGATCAATGTCTACTATGTCCGTATGATATAATGCCATTTCCCGTCACCTCCACCCAAAATCACAGGATACCATACAGCCACACTTGCGCATTTGATGCATTTTGTGAGGATTGTACTGTCACATGCGTATCGTTTACATATTTAACCTCGTACCACCGTTGCGTGTTAGTACTATCGACCTCTGTGAGCGACATTGCAACATTGGCATCAAACAGCACTCGTGGGATGTACATTGTAGTCCTGTAATAACTTCCGCGCCGCACAATCGCCAACAAGTATCTATAGTCAGACAACTTTCTGCCATCGTACAATGTTACTGTGGCAACAGTCGAAGAGGCAGTTTGTGCATTTACGAGAGTGAAATAATCGTTTTTGCTGTTCAATATCCGTCCCTGATTCGCGCTCAACGCCGCCGTGGTGCTGGTGCTGGTCAGGTTGTCCACAACATCCGCATCAGTCAGCGCGGATGCGAGTTTTGTTTTCTCGGCTGTCGTGTAATCGTTTGTGCTCAATCCCTTGCCCGTCTCTTTGTCTACCTTGGTAGACATATCAATCCCGGCAAGCTTGTTCTTCTCAGCGGTGGTATAGTCGTTACTTGACAGTCCCTTCCCAGCGACTTTGTCAACCTTGCCGTCCACCTGATCCTGCAACGGGTCGATGGCTTCCCAATGCGCCGCCGTCCACGCCTCCGCTGTGGTGATCGCCGTGATGCATCGCCATGTCTGATAGCCGTACCGCACCCGGTCGCCAACGGCATAGGTGGCACTCGCAGAGTAGACAGGCGCATCGCTGACCATCCCGTCCACCAGACTGTTGAGGCTGGCGGGTGTGAGCGCGTAACCCGCGCTGGTGCTGGTCGCGCTGGTCAGCAGTTTGGTCATGCCGTAATATGTTGTGGTCGCCAGCGCACCGTCCGCAATCAGAAAATAAGTCCCGTTAAACACCAGCGTCAGGGTTTCCCCGGCTGACCACTCGTACCGCGCCGCATTGGTTCCGGCAACCCTGCGGATGTTGTGCGCTCCCAGACTGTTAATGTTCAGCGTAGGTGCACCGTTGTAGGTCTGGGCGTTGGTGAACGTAATCACGAAGACATCATTTGCTCTGATCTCCGTCAGCCCGGAAATGGAGACCGTCTTTGCCGCCTTTGCCGCCGCCGTTGAGCATTCTCCGTGCCATGTGCGCACATTGCCAGATTCGGACGGGGATGCTGGCATCGTCACATGAAGCGCTGTTCCCTGCACCGTGCCGACCGTGCTTTGCTGACCCCATGCAAGTGTGGGGTTGTTGTCGGAGACGGTGACCACCGCCGGACGGGTGGCGTTCGGATCTGCAAACTCCGGCATCCGGTCGATGGCAGCCTGGACGATGGCGTCCGCAACGCCGTCCTTCAATTTCTCCGACCCGATGGAGGCGTTCGTCACGTTGTAGCCCGTCACCGTCCGGGCGATGCTGGTGATCGCGTTCGTCAGCTTGACGCCGGAGATCTTTTCTTTGACGAAATCATATTCCAACTCAGAGACCACCAGCTGCGCGTCCAGGTTGATCTCCGGATCCTGCACCCGCACTGTGTCGTAGAGCAGCACGCTGAGCAGGTCTTTCAGCGCGGCATATTCCACCGTGTTTTCCAGCTGCTCCAGCTGCACGGTGATCTCCAGCACCGGTTCGTTGACCTTGTCCACGCTGTAGCGGTCGCCCGCCCTGGCGCGCATCTCGGCATAAAGATCCGTATCTGTCCAGACCGTGCCGTCGCCGCTGTCGTCCTTTGCCTTGCCGACCTGGCCGTTGACGCGCAGCGTCTCCATGTAGGTCACCGGGAACTGCCCCCGGTTCGGCGCGTCCACCCATTTCTCTGGCAGGTACAGATCAGCGCCTCCGGCGTCCTTGGCCACCGGCATGATCCTGGTGATCAGTCCGTCGGTCTTTTCGACCATATTGATGCCGTTGACGTTGTTCCCATACGTGATGCGGTAGCCGGTATTGCGCTCGGTCTTCTTCATCACGAACAGATCCCAGTTGTCCCGCCGGAACTGTGCGTCGAAGGCCGGCACAATGCCGGTGTCGGGATCCAGCAGGCAGAAAAGCCCGTTTTTCCCGTTGAAGCTGCCGCTGTAGGTGCCCAGGTTTTCGCCGTAAAGGTTGGAGGCGATGGTGCCTCTGTATTTCATCCGCAGCCCGGAGGTGACCTTGGAGATCGCCATCGCCGGCGACACCTGGTTGACGGTCACGTTTTTGACCAGGATGCCCTTGAGATCGTTCGAGACATGCACCCCGCTGACGCTGACCTGGTGGTTTTTCCGATCCACGGAGACCGTCTTGATCCGGAAGAGCTGATCGGTCACCACCCTGGGCGGCACCTCGCCGGGCGAGATATGACGCACGAATTGCACCGAATCGACCTTGATGTAACCGATCACGCCACTTTCGGTGCACAGTTTGATCCAGCCGTCAGCTGCGGCTTCCACCAGGTACAGCAGCGTGCCCTGCGTCAGGGTTGCCAGCACAGGCGAGCCGCCCGTGGTGCCGCTGATCTGCGTCCACCAGGCGCTGTTGCCCGGCGGCACCATACGCTCGCCGCTGGCCGCGTCGAAGTAGGTACAGCGGTAATTGCTGCCGTTGTCGCTCACTTTTGAGCCGACGGTGTAATTCGTATAGCCGTCCCATTGGGGATAGCTGACCTCGGTGGGCTCGCTTGGCCCTTCGCGCAGCTCGCCGGTCTCCACCGTCACCTCGTACAGGTCAGCATCCACGCCGGTGAAGGCGCTGTCGATTGTTTCCCGCGGCACCGGCAGCCGCACGATGGCCTCGCGTTTCAGGTTCTTCCATTTGCCCCATGGATCCATTGGATGGATCATCTCAAAGCTGTACTCGCCGCCCGCCACCTGCCGGATCGTGCCGGAAAGCGGCATCAGCGCCGCGACGCCGCTGCCGTCGAAGGCGCTGGCGAGCGGATCATAGACGCAAATCACAGGAACCGCTCCCTCCTCTCCACGGTCGCGGCGTTCCATCCGGATCCGCCGAAGGCGGTGTCGCCGACGGCCAGCACCGGCCAGTAGCCGGTGGTCTTCGCCATCAGGCTGGTGCTGCCGGAGGTGACCATCTGCGAGGCGCTGTCAATGACCAGCGCGGTGCCGTTGCCCGCGCCGGTGATCACCAGTGACTTCCCGCCGACCTGCAGGGTCACGTTGGCGGCGCTGGCCACCAGGTGGATCAGCGGATACTCGGCCACGTCGCCGTTATTCCGCAGCGATCCGCCTCTGCTGACGCTGCTGGTCTGCTCGCGCAGCCGTTCTTTTAACGGCTGGCAATAAAATTGCACCTCGCCCTGCCAGATATCCAGATTGCGGCTCAGTCGGTTGAGCGTGACCGCGCCGATCACCCGCGCCATCTGCCGCTTGTCCGGTTCGCCGGAAAAGGTCACGTACCCGGAACCGCGCAGCCAGGCCTTGACCTGGCGGCAACGGTACGCGCCCAGCACGGAGATGGTCGCTGTCTGGATGTAGCTGTTGTAGATGTTCTCGCCCTCGACCGCCGTCAGGTCACCGCTCCGGCCCGGGATCTGGATGTGCTCCACGCGCTCCTCCGGCCATACGATGGGCACCGGCCCGCGCAGCCTGACGCCCATGCTCCGGCAGTCGATGCCGTTCCAGATGAAGTAGCTCTGCATAAGATCAGCTCCCGAAACCGGCCATGGCGCGCTGGTTCCGCGCAGCGATGGCCTGCGCCAGTCCGGCTGCGTCCATGCCGTTGTTCATGTACATGGATTCAACGTAGAGATTGGAAGAGAAGCTCCGGCTCGCGGCCTCGCGCGCGCTGACGATCTGCTCACCCTTGTGCAGGATGGCCGGATAGCCATCCCACGGCACAAAGTTCAGACCGTTCGCGTGCATGAAAGCCTCCGTTCCGGCGGTAAAGCCGCCGCCCCATCCGGGAGGCGTGTCCAGCCTGACCGGGATCGTCACGGTGCCCACCTGCGCGGCGATCTGATCCGCAGCGTCCGGCGCGGCCTCCGGCTCAACCGTGACAGGGAAGGCTTCCTCGCCGAAGATCTCGGACAGGTGTCCCTTGCCATACAAGTCGTAGCCGTCATCCAAGCCCTGGCCTTTCAGCCCAAGCCGACGGCCTGCCCTTGTGGGCGTTCCGTCCGCGTGATAAAGGTCGCTTTCCTCGGCATCCCCGCCGCTGGGCGTCAGCAGCACAGCAGCGCCGGCAAGCCATGGCGCGGCCTTCGCCGCGCCGGCAAGCAGATTGCTGAAGAAGTGCCCGCCGCCAGCAGCGCCAGCCGCAGCGCCGCCGCCTTCGACCAGCCCCGTGCCGCTCAGGCTGAAGCCTTTCACGCCGTTGACCAGCTGCAGCACCTGCAGCGCGCCGCCGGTGAGTTTCAGCCCCGCCCAGCCGATCACGATGCCCTTCAGGGCGCCGATCACGCTGTCCTTGTTATCCACCAGCCATTCCAGACCGTCGACAATCGTATTGAACACGCCAACGAAACCATCGACCACCTGCGCGGGGTCGATCGTCGCCAGATCCTCGAACAGCCCGGAGACCGTGGTGCTCAGGTTGTCCAGCATCTGCTGGCCCTCTTCAGTTTTCAGAAATTCGTTCAGGTTGCCCAGCAGCTGGCTGATCACGTCCGCCGCAGCGGTGAACGCGGGCGCCACCTGGCCGATGACCTCGTTCTTCAGGGTCTCAAACTTCTGCTGCACCTGCGTGACGGTGTCGTTCAGCTCCGCAAGGCTCTGGACGCTGTCCTCGCTCACCGTGTCCTGGCTGTCGAGCGCTTCCTGGTAGGCGTCGCGCCCCATCTGGAACATGGGGATCAACTCGTCCCACTTGCGCCCGAAGATCTGCTGCGCGTACTCCTCGCGCTTGTAGCCGTCCTCCATGTGCAGCAGCGCGTCGCCGACGTCCCAGAAAATGCTCTCCCAGTCGCGGAGCTCGCCTGTTTCGCCGTACTTGCCGCCCATGACTTCGTAGGGGCTGACGCCCAGGCTCCCCAGCGTGTCCTTCACATCGTCGCTCATGTCGCTGAGGTTCTTCTGGACGCGCTTCCTGGCGGCCATGATCGCCTCCACGCTGGTCTCTCCCCATGTGTCGGCCACATTCTTCACGCGCTGGTACTCGTCGATGCTCATGCCGTTGATCATGGCCTGCGTGGCGGTATCATCCGCCCATTGCGCAGAGTCCATAATCTCATTCCAGATCGTCTCACCCAGCTGCACGGCCTTCTTCGCCGCGCTCTCCAGCCCGGTCGTGATCTTGTCGATCCCGCCGATCACCGCGTCCAGGCTGACCTTTTTGCTGATGCCGTTGACGCTGGCCGTCAGCTGGTCGGCGGAGCTGGCGGCGGTCTGCTGGGCGCCGGAGAGGTTGTTGATCTCGGCGGTGGTGTTGTACATCGCCGTCTGGGCGGTCACCAGCTGCTGCTGCATCCGCTGGTAGGCGGCATCGGTCGGCTGCACACCATTCTGCTGCAGCTGTTTCAGCGCAGCCTGCGCCTGCTGGATCACGGTTTTCTGGCTCTTCAGCTTCTGTTCGAGCAGCTGGCTCTTCTGGCTCATGTACTGCTCTTTGTCGCCGGTGGCCTTAAACTGCGCTTCGTTGCGCTTCAGCTCCTGGTCAAGAGTTTTGACGGAGGACTGCGCCTCTTTCATCGCGGCCTTGTACTGCGCGATGCCGGTCACGCTCAACCGCGTGGTGATGTCTGCCATGCTCTGTCACTCCCTCCTGATCCCGAAGCGGATATCGTCATAGTCGCGCTTGTAAATAAAATAGTCGAGGATCTCCCCCGGAATCATGTCCTGCATTTCGCTGTACCGCAGCCCGGCGATCAGGCCGTAGCCGATCACCTTCCGCGCTGTCAGTCGGTACTCTCTTTTTTTTTGCGGATCTCCTCAAGTCCCAGGTCGCGCTCGCCCTCGCTGCTGCTGTCCGTTTCCATAAACCAGCTCGCCGTGATCGCGGCCATCAGAGCCGCCCGGTGGGCCTTGATGTACAGCGGCGGGATGTTCTCCAGCAGCCAGTTCTCGGTGAGATCCGCATCCTCACCGGCGGCCTTCAGGCCCTCGTTGCCCAGGATCCTGAGCGCGTGGATCACCACGCCGCTGATCTTTTTGCTCTTCCGCAGCTGATCCATCAGCTCGTTACAGTCCATGTCCATCTCGCTCTCGATCTGGATCTGGACGCGCATATCGTATTTCAGGGGGATCTCGCGCCCGCCAATGTTGACGCTCACCCGGTGGATCATGTTCGGCAGGATGCCGCCCGGCTGATCCTTCGCCTGCTCCTTCAGCTCAATGTTGACAGGCGATAACTGCTCCTTTGTCGCCATATGCCCTCCGATACGAACCATGGGGAGAGAGGATTGCTCCCCCCTCCCCGTGATTCATCAAATGTTCGCCTTGTTGTCCAGCCATGTCTCAGCGTCGGCCACCGTGGCGAACTCCTTCACGATAAAGTATTTCGCCTTGCCGCTGGCATCCAGGTAAGCGCCGAAGCCGGTGATGTTGCTGGTATCATGCTGCCAGCTGATCTGGCGCTCTTTCGTGTGCGCGTTGGCGTAAGAGCCAGGCGTGATCTGGGCCTTGTGATACCAGAAGGCGCGGATCTTCGTCGTGCCGTTGTTCAACATTTTGCGGACATAGCCGAAGCCGACCTGCGGCGCGGCGCCGTCGCTCGCTTCGTACTCGACATTGTCGCCGGTGCCGCTGGCTTCCCATCCGTACAGCTTCGCGGCGTTGGCGGCGTTGATGTAGTTGTTCTCGAGCGTGCCGCTGTAGCCGTTGATGCCGTTGTCGTTGTCCTGGATGATGTCCTCGCCGTAATCTGGGTTGTCGTTGTAATTAAACGTGATGGAAGCGTCAACCGCAGGGCCAACCAGGAAGCCCGTGCCGTAAGTGATCGCGGTTCCGTCGGTGTGGCTGGTGATCGGCGCTGCCACGAGGTGTAACATGCCCACAGCTGCCATTTGTTCGTCCTCCCGTTATTTTGTAATCTGTTCGATGCGCTCCTCCGCGGTTTTCCGCATCGCTTCCTCCGCGGCCTTGCGCCCCTTGCTGGCCGCCCGCCGGAAGATCGGCTGCTTTTTCATGAAGCTGGTGCCGCTGTTGATCGAGCGGGCAATCAGCATGACAGGCTTGGTCTTTCCGGCCACGTCGGCGTAGCCGTCCCCGGTCGGGCCGACGAGCGTTTCCACCTCGCTGCCGCTTCCCTGAAATTTCGCAATGCCGATTCTGCCCTGCAGCGCGGCTTTTTCCTCCGGGCTTGGCAGGCGCTGGTGGCCGTTGAAGGCGTAGCGGAACGGCTCCGTGCGGATGCTTGCGATCTCTGCGGTTAAGGTATCCGCCAGCGTTCCCGCGCCGTCAAACAGGGCAGCCTTGCTGATCCCTTCGATTTCTTCGGCGAGAGTTTCAAACATCTGCAGCTCGCTGTCCAGCCCCATGGTGACCATCTGCCCCGCCATCAGCCCGCCTCCGTTTCAAAAACGTACTCGCGGTGAAGCATCCGCGTCGCGCTGTCCACGCTCTGGCTGTTCAGGTACCATGCGCTCTCGCAATGATCCTCCAGGATCGCCTCGATGGCATCCCACAGCGCCGGGCGGTTGCCATGCGTGTAAAGATCTACAGAGCCCTGCAAGACCCGCGCTTGCTTCAGGTTGTCCCCGTCATCGCTGGGCGCTTCGAAGTCAATCTGCACGATGCCGTAATCGCCGCGCGGACGGGTGGCCCATTCGTACTCCGCAATCGGGATCTGCCCATTGTTGAGCAGGTCATCCCTTAAATCTTCATACACCCGGGCTCACCTCCACCGCGTTTCCGGTCACCCGCTGCAGCGTCAGCTCGATCTGGTCGCCCTCGTTCACGTAGGAGCGCAGCACACGCCAACGCTCGCCGCGGAAGTCCACCAGCTTCTCGCCATGGTACTCGAACGCGTGCGCAAGGATCAGCTTCAGCTCAGGATTCAGCCCTGCGGCCTGCGCCTGATAAACCTCGCTCTGTCCCACGCTGCGCACGTTGCAGTACACCCGGCGGGTGATCTCCTCCGGCGGGTCAAAAATCCCATGGGCGCCAGGATCCTCCGCGATCAGGTCACACACATCCGCCCGAACCATCAGCCCACCTCCGTCTCGAAATTGGTGTAGCCGGAGGCGTGCATCATGGTGACGATCTGATTCTCCCAGCTGGCGACAAGCCTGTCATGATCCGCGGGGCTTTGGAAGTTTGCGCGGGCGTAGGTCTTCACGGCCTGCAGCAGCAGCGCGTCCCCCGCGTCCACCAGTTCATCGACCAGTATCCCGCGAGTTCTCATGTCCGCCAGCGCGGCATCGATCAGATCCATGATCTCGCTGTCGTAATCGTCCACCGTCACCGCAAGCGACAGCTTCACGGCGTCCAGCATTGTCGCATCCGCCATTCTCCTCACCCCCTAACGGACAGGGCGGAGGCATTGCTGCCCCCGCCCGATTTCATCAGCCTATCAGGAAGCCGCCTTGGTGTAGCGCACCAGGCCGACGCCGGTGGGCTTGCCATCGCCCAGGGCCATGCCGCGGAACACGGTGGAGCCGGTGCGGAAAGCCACAGAGGCGTCACTTTCAACCTCGACGTCCTTGGCGAAGTTCCAGACATAGCCTTCCTTCAGGTCGCCGAAGATGATGTCGGTGCCGACACCGTCCTCGATAATGACCGGGAAGCCGAACACGTTGTACTTCGCGGGCGCCTGCGGATCGGCGACGACCACGGGCTGCTTCTGGGTGGTGGTCACGTTCAGCACGTTGCCGTAGAACGTGGCGCGGCTCATCACGAAGCAGGCGTTGGGATCATACTGAGCCGGCAGGCTGCCGATGATGGTCAGCAGGTCGGCGTAGGTGATCGCGGCCTTGGTGTAGGTGCCCGTGGCGGTGATGGTAGCCAGGCCGGTGGGCTCGTTCGTGCCGGTGCCGGCGGCAACCTCGGCAGCCACCAGGCGGAAGAGTTTGTTGGCCAGGCGGTCAACCAGCCACTCCTCGAAGGCGGGAACAGCCATGGCCTTGACGTCCGCGGTGATCTCCACGGTCTTGATCAGCTTGTAGGCGCCCAGGGAAACAGGAGTCAGGGTGTCAGCGCCGTCGGTGGCAGCGGTACCCATGGCAACCACGCCAGCGGCGTTGATGGTGCCTTCCACGGGCAGGATCACGTTGCCGGGGATGTGCATGACGTCGATGGCGTTCAAGATGGGATAGAGCTCCATCTTGCCCCAGATCTTGTTGGCGGTCTCGGTGGGGATGGCAGCGGTGGCAACGACAGCGGTGCGCTCTTCAGCGGTCAGCTCCTTGCCCTGCAGGTTCTTCAGGAAAGCCTCCCGGTATTCGGGAGAATTAACGGCAAAACGATTTTCCATTTTCTTGTCCTCCTCAATGATTTTCCGGCCGTCCAGTTTGGCGGTCTCTTCAGCCTTCCGCGCTTCCTCAGCTGCGGCGGCCTTGCGGGTTTCCATCTCGGTCTGGATCGCTTCCATCTCGGCGATGCGCGCCTCCAGATCGTCATTGCTCAGCGCGTCCCGCTTCTCCGCGCTGGTCTCGTCGGTCAGCTCCGCCAGTCTGGCTTCAAGCTGCTCGGCGTTGAGTTCGGCAAAGTTCATTCTGCTTTGCCTCCTTCCGTCAGTTTGTTCAGCCGCTCCAGCAGCGCCGTCCGGCGTTCCTGTTCAGCCTGTGCGGCACGTTCTTCCGCCAGCTTCGCCTTTGCGCTCTCCAGCGAGATCCTCGCGCTCTCCAGCGCGGAATCTTCAGACGCGGCCTGGATGTCGGTGCCCTCATACGCCGGGAAGGCCACAGCGCTCACCTCGAACACCCGGGAGATGCTCGTGATGTGCCGCAGCGGCTGATCCGTGTCCAGATCGTCCCAGCTATCTTTATCAACGGTGAACATGAAGGACATCCCGGAAACGTCCCCACGCTTGACCGCCGAATAAAGCTCTTTCGCCCGCGGGTTCCCCTCAATGTCGAGATCCACGCGGATTTCCATGCCGCGCTCGGTGACGGAGAGCTGCATGGTGCTGTTTTCGTTGTTGTTCCGGCTGCGCGCCAGCGGGATCATGCCCGTGTCGTGCCCGACGAGGAAGCGCACGTCCCGGAGATCGGCGTTATCCAGCGCGCCGGGCTCGATCACCTCGCGGATCCAGCCGAGATCCGTCACCTGATTAAAGACGATGGGCGTACCCGTCAGCCTTCCGGCCCGGTCTTCCCTGCCCGTCTCCTCAGCCCGGATTTCAAAGTCCAGGCTGCGGACTTCCTTATTGTTCATCCTCTGTCCCTCCGTCCTTGCCTTCGTCGACCATGTAATATTCGCCGCGGATTGGTGCGTGCTGTCCGGCGCCGTCCGGCAGCGGTTCATAGTTGAACAGCTCGCGGATCTCATCGATCATCAGCACGCCGCGGTCGCCCAGCTCCTTGGCCATCTGGATCTTGCTTCCGGTGGCCATGTACTGCAGCCGGTTCGCCGTGAAGGTGATCCGGTTCCCGCCGTTCAGCTCGCGCTGGGTGAATGTCATCCGGCTCATGGCTTCCGACATCTTGATGGCGAAGACCTCGATGCAGCCGTTGAAAAAGGCGTCCAGGTCATCCCCGGATGCCCGATTCTGCAGCACGGCCTCGCTGACCCCGAAATAATTCATCACGTTGTCGCGGATCAGCTTCATCTGGTCAGGATCGACTTTGTAGCCCTCCTGCTTGATCTGCTGGATGTTCGAAAACTGATTCCCGAACAGCAGCAGACCGCCGGAGCCCTGCTGGAAGTTGTTCCGGTCGAAGCGCTCGCGCTCCTTTCGGAGATCCTCGTCGAAGGTCTTCCCGACCAGCTGCGCCATGAAACGGAATGTTGCGCTGTTCTTCACGCCCTCCTGGATGCCCTGGTTGATCATGTTCACCAGCTCCATGGTGGGCTGCAGCGCGCCGTTCTTCTCGCCGAAGAAGTCATCCGTCAGCTGATGCTTCACCACCAGCCCGACGCGGTTCAGCGGGATGCTGCTGCTCTTTCCGCCGATAAACTGGAACTTCAGCCATGGATCCCCGCCGCGCTCGATCACCTCGCAGGAGCTCGGCAGCGCGGGGAAGAATCCGCTGACTTCACCGTACTCATCCAGCAGCGGGACGATGAACAGATTGTTCTGCACCTCGAAGATGTTTGAACAGCGCTCCAGAAACTGAGCCCACGTCATCCACGGATTGGGTGCGGATTTCGTCAGCGTGTAGAGCTTCGGTCTCGCGCTGCCCTCCATCCGGTATTGCAGCTTCGCCGCGTGCCGGGCCTTGGCGTCCACCGCCGCCCGCACAAGTTCGCTTTCATAGATCTGACCGCCCCAGCTCCGGAATGCGGGCTGATACGCTGTCAGCGTCTGATAGCCGACACCATGGCCGTCAGCCTTCCGGCGTCCGAATATCGCCTCCAGCAGTCCCATTTTCGTCACCTCGCATTGCTTAGCTGTGCAGACAGCTCTTCATAGTAGTTATGGCGCATGCAGATTGCGTCGCTGAGCGCCGCCACGCCGTCGATGTGCGCCCTGGAATGCAGCTTGACCAGCCGGCGCCGGTTGGTGCCGGTCTCGTATTTCAGGGCCGCGTCCATCATGTGCGCCTTCAGCAGATCATTGTCCTGTGCTGAACGTAGACGGCCATCCTTGATCATGCCTTCCATGTCGATCAGCACGCCGGTCAGGTTGCTGCCCTGGCTGACGCTTTCCATTTGGTAGCCGTCCGCGCTCATTTCCTGCACCAGATAGGCGGCGCTGTATCGGTCGTATCCGACCTTCAGCATCAGGATTTCATAATCCCGTTCCAGCATCCGGAACCAGTCATGGACGGCGTGATAATCCACGGTGTTGTCGCCGCAGAGTGTCAGGATCCCGCGCTGCGCGTACAGTCTGTACGGCAGCCCGTCCCTGGCTGTCGCGTCCTCGACCTTGTTTTCAGGCATGAAGAACTGGCAGAGCACCCAGCTCACGCCGTCCTTCTCGATCACGGCCACCGCCGCGGTCAGGTCTACCGCCATGGACAGGTCGATCCCGCCGAGCGCGTAGCTGTGCCGGAAGCTCTCCAGGGGGCGCTGCTCGGAGAAGCACAGCGCCACATCCCGCGCGTCAAGCCACGCCTGGCTGCTGTTCTGCTTGACACAAGCAAACTTCGTCAGGAACTCGGCGCGGTTCGCCAGGCTCTCCTCCGCCTTGGCGATCTCCTCGAGGATATAGCTTGCGCTGACCGACACACCCAGATTCGGCAGGCTTTTCTGCAGCTCGCTCAGGTCGTTCCACTTGTCCGGAGCATCGATTTGGTACAGAAAAGGCAGCAGCCGTTTTTCACGGCTGTTGCCCTGGAGGAAACTTGTCCCGCGCTTGAAAAGCTCGTCGTAGATTCCGTCGTTCACATAGTTGGCCGTCGTGATCGACAGGATCATGGGCTGCTCGCGGCTGCCCAGCGCGGAGGTCATCACCGCGTACTGTTTGATGCCCTGGTCTCCAACCCATGCGGCGACCTCATCGCAGACTGCCAGGTGCGGGTTGAAGCCGTCACTCTTCTTTTCGGAAAAAGGCACCTTTTTGATGCTTGTGTTCGTGCTTTCGATGTAGATGTCCATTTTGCGCTTCTTCGTGATCTTCATCAGATCCGGCTCCGCGCTGATGCTCTGCCAGAAGTCATTGAAGACGATGTCCGCCTGGTCGAGCTTCGGGGCGAGAAAATAACAGTCCGCGCCGCGCTCCCCGTCGGCATAGGCCATGTACTCCGCAATGCCGGAGGCCAGGAGCGACTTCCCGCACTTCCGCCCCATCACCACGAAGATCTCGCGGTACACTCGGATGCCGTTCGCGTCCACCAGGCCGAAGATGCAGCTAAGCAGCGCCTTCTGCCAGACCTCCAGCTTCACCAGCTGCGGCGCAAGCCTGCCCTTGCTGTGATGGCAAAAGCTCTCGAAGAAACGCACCGCACGGTTCGCCTTCTTCTGGTCGAAGAAGTATTCCTTCGCTTCCAGATCGGCGATGATCCGTTCGTACAGCATCCGGATCCAACGCCCAACGGTGACGCTCCCATCCTCGATCTGCTGATAGTATCGCAGGATCCAGTTTTCCGCGCTCTTACTCACTCAGGAACTCACCCAGCTTATCACCGGCAGGAGCTGCCGTCCCCAGTTTCTGAATGATGTCCAGCATCACGGAGAGCGTCTTGTTGGCGGTGTCGTTATATTTCGGGAGCTGGGACACCAACGGATTGGTGTCGATGTTCGTGTCACCTTTGACATTGATCCGCCCAATCATCAGGCCGCGCTCACGCAGGTCTTCCTGGATTCTCTCGATCAGCTCCAGCTGCTCGGCGTATCTCTTCGAGGCGGAAACAAAGAGCACGTTATCCTTGACGCCGTAGCTTTCCGCCATCTCCATGATCTCGTTGAATGTCGGTTTCTTTCGTGCCATCTTTGCCTCACCTCCCCGAAAAAAATAAAACTTGGCCTTTTAGAGTGAAATTTGCTTC
>Ga0326512_10000615_pt1 | contig 30933 bp, 40 predicted proteins | sample 1_2617_0518_D_FD_203652 | JGI IMG/M metagenome (GOLD analysis project Ga0326512, IMG submission 203652) | Bovine rumen microbial communities from UC Davis, California, United States - 1_2617_0518 | ecosystem: Host-associated > Mammals > Digestive system > Stomach > Rumen | place: USA...
AATCAAAGCCAAAGTTGAATCGCTTTGATTGATATACAAATCCGGAGCAAATGAACGGATAAATGCAACGAATATAAACAAATCAAAGAAGTTCAAAAGCGTTGCGGAAAGATTCAACATGACAAGCGAAATGCTTGCTCTCGCTGTCATCGAAATCTCAATGTCGGATAAATTCCGAGCTTGAAAGATAACAAATTGCGAAATGATTTATCGTCATTATGACAAGATCATCAACAATTGAATGAAAATGCAAGCAATCAATCAAAATTCAATTTGAGTTTTACCATGAGCATAAAATCATGAACGCAATAAAAGAATACAAGCAATTGACTTGCATTAGGTTGAAGAATTGAACGATTCTCAACACTCCGGCAAGCATGGAAGAAGTTGCAAGATTGCTCTCCGATAAATCAAAAGATTATATCATCGTTGATTGAGTCGGATTCAATCGTTTGACTTCGGTTGATGATTTCTTCCCTTTCACTCCGAACGACATGGATTTATTCATCTTGTCGCAAGACAAGGAAGTTCAAAAGAAGTTGAGAGAGATTTTGAACGAGAGGGAATCAAAATGACTCAAAACAAATTGAACGGAACATTTGTGGAAAATATATGAAAGCAGATTTATTTCAAACGACAATTAAAATGACGGAAACAACTTCAACAACATTAAATGGGAAACTCATGGAGTTTCAAAAAAAGAATATCGTTATCAAAAGGAATGCAACCGCAGACGTTCTCATGAAGAGCGGTTGAAAATATAGTTATTCTTATTCAAGCTACGATTTTATTTGGGAACAGATTTGAAAGGAATTAAATGAATTGAAGATTCTTGTCTCTCATGCAATTCAAGACTATTCGGAAACATTGTTCCTTGAAACAACAATCACGGATCTTGAATCATGAGAAACAAAGCAATCAATGATTCCTTTGAGCAAAGATATTGATCCTCAAAAAATGGGATCTGCAATAACTTATTTCAAGAGATACAATCTCGGAGCTTTGTTGAATCTTATCATCGAATGAGAAGACGACGACGGAGCAACTGCAACAAGAAAGAATGTTGCAAAAAATACAACAAACACAAAGAAGCCGGATTTTCTTGACGCTAATTTCGAGAAGTTCAAGACATGGACGGCATGAAAGAAACTCGATGAGATCATTGCAAAGAAAAATGAAATCGTCGTGAAATATACGATTTCGGAGGAAATGATTTCAAAACTCAATGACTTTTTATCTTCTTTATAAACTGCAAGCATGAACAAGCTTTTAAAACTCGCACTCGATAATCTCAAATATTGTGAATGAATCAATGTTTGAGAATACACAATAAAAAATGAATTCAAATGACAATTCATTTATAAGGACGACGCAATTATTTGAGTAATTGCAAATTGAGAAATTTATATCAATTGACGATATAAAAGGAACTCATTTGAAGTCGCTATCCATGACAATCAAAATTCTTTGATCTCATTTATTGATAAAAAATTCGATGAGCAAAAAGAAAAAATAATGAATCTTGAATCCGAAAAAACAAGACTCGAAGTTAAAAACATTGAACTTGAAAAAAAACTCGAAGACAAAGTTGTTCAAAATACAATGAACGATTTATTCCCTAACGATAAATAATGGCAAAAAAAATAAATTTATCAAATCGATCAATAAATCTCTTGAAATGAGACAATCGTCAATGGTTTAAATGATACGTTCTCGGAGAATGGGAAAACGATTTCAAGCCTTATTTCGCAATTGGAGAAGCGTTTGCCTCTTGCATGGATTTTTATTGCAAGTTTGGAGATTTCAACAAGGAGTTCATTCTCTGAAATATGGAAAAAAAGTTCAAAGAAAACGGAGCAACGGACGAAGAAGTTGCTCTTGCTTCTTTGAGCGTTTCGGAAGCATTGAACAACTTCAAGACATTGGATCTTCCAAAGCCTATCGAATCGGAAAAAGAAATCATCATCGAATTGAATGATAAATATAATTTGAAAGTAAAGTTCGACGCTTTTTATTGAGATTATATTCTCGATCACAAAACCGTCTCAATATTCACAAAGCCGGAAGAAGCTGTCGAAAAATACGGACAACAAATGAAACTTTATCAATTCGCACGATATAAAAAAACGGGAGAAAAACTTCCGGCATATATTCAAGAAATAAAAAAAGGACGTGCAAGCGTTCCGAAAGAATTATTGAAAGCAGATTTGCAAGAACTCGTTCCGGATTTCATGAAAGAAGCAACTGTCAACGATATGAAAGATTGGTTGCGTATAAATCCGCCAAAAGAACGAATATGAAACAGAATTGAATTTGCATGGGACGATTCAATCATTGAAGAAATTGAGACGCTTCTCAATCGTGCAATGAAAAAAGCGGACTATTTGCAGACTTTACAACTTGACGACATTTTATAAATGAAATTGCTTGTTTCAATCGAGAACGGAAGAATCGAGAATCCTCAAAAACTTGCAGAATATATAAAGACAAGGAAAAACGGAATTTATTCAATCAAAATCACAAAACACGGAACAAGATCTCTTCAACAAAATTCATATTATTGGGGAGTCGTGTTGGAATTGATTGAAGAATCAACCGGAACAGAAAAAGAGGAGCTTCATTATTATTTCAAGAGAAAGTTTATTGATTGAGACGAGTTCCCGTCAAGCAAAGAACTCAACAAGAATGAGTTCTCCGAATATGTCGAAAAAATCAAAGATTTTGCGTCAATGGAATTGTGAATTTATATTCCGGACGCTGTGAATTAAAACTTTTATTCTTTACAAATAAACATGAACGAAAAAGCAAAAAACATTCTCACAATTATTTTAGGAATTTTATTGATCATCTTCCTTTGATGATATCTTGTTCTCGCATGAGAACTTCAAACAACAAAAAATGAACTTTATGAAGCACAATGATTTCAAAGAGACGTCGAAAGAGTCGGAATCATTCAAGAAGAAATCATCAAGAATTCACAAGAATGGAAAGTTCAAGAATATCTTCGTCAAGAAGAATTAAAAAGCGTCAATGCTAAATATGACACAAAACAAGCAGAACTTCAATTGAAAAACAATGATTTGAGAAAGGAAATGAAAGAGATTCAAGAGAAGAATTTGAATGATTTGGGTTTATCGATGAGGAGTCAACCTCAATAAAAAATCAAGTTCATGAAGAATCGAAAGTTGAAGAAATTATTGATCCAATAATTCAACCAAACACAAATCCAAATGAAGAACAGAATCCGGAATTCAAAGCAAACTTCAATTGAACAATTTGGCATGAATGATTCATTCCGGAAGACGAGAAACAACAAGCCGTTCAATATGCTTATAAGCTTTGAGGAATGGAGCTTGTTTCAATAATGGAATGCGAAAACGGAAATCGAGACGTCAATGCAATATGAGACAACGGACACGCTTTCGGATTATGCCAAATGAATGAAAGATTTCATAAGATTCCGGAAGAATACTTCGGAAATCGAAGAGTTCAAGTCGAATATTGTTATCAAAAACGGAAATCATGAACGAAATTTTATTGACCGGATAGGATCATCAAGGGAACGAATCAAAGGTGCAAGAATTATGTCAAAAGTCGTTTTACAATAACAGAATAAGCATGAAAACATTTCTCAATATTATCAAATTTTGAATTATTATCATTTGTTCAATTGCAATCACTCTCGCAATAATGGGAGCGATTGCGATTGTTCGGGCTGTGTTTTAAATTTATTATTAAATAATGAAAGCAAAAGCAACAGAAACTCAAAAGGAATTGAAAGAGATTCCGAAGAGAAAACTCATCATCAAAATTGATTGATGATTGGGAAGGAACATTGCAATGACCGGAGCAATCACGGAAAAAGCAAAGCAACAAGACGTTGAAGTTATTGCGTCTCGACCGCTTGCATTTTGGGGGAATCCGTTCATCAAGAAAATTCATGGACTCGATGATCGCAATTTGTTTGAAGACGTTATCAAGTGAAACGATTATATTGAAATTGAGCCATATACAGATCCGGAATTCTTCAACAAATGAGTCAACCGGCTTGAAATCGTAAAGAGACAACTTTGACTTGATAAAATTGCAGAGCCAATTCTTTATCTTGCAGAACATGAAAAAATTTGAAATGTTCTTGAATGACAAAAGCCAATATTGTTCCAACCTTTTTGAAGCACTATGCAAGCAAACGGAGCAGATAAAAGTTATCGTTCAATAAGAGTTGAAGACGCTCAATATCTTGCAAACGAACTAATCAAAAAAGGTTTCACGGTTTACGTTGTCGAAAGAAACGATCAACCAAAATTGCAAAATTGCGTTTCTTTGGATATGCCGGACATGAGACGGATCATTTCACTTTGTGCAAGATATCCTTTGTTGGCTTGTGATTCTTGTCTTCATCATGCAACAAAAGCATTTTGAAATCAATCTGTCGTTGTTCGAGCTTGAACAGATTTTGAACGTTATTGATATAAATCACACATAAATTTGAGAGAGTTCCCAATGGTTGAACATACTCCAATGAGATTGCCAATGAATTCATTCGATTTTGATATTTCCAATCAATACACGAATAAATTTTCAAGAGAATTCTTGGACAAAATAATAAATTTATTCCAATAATTAAAAACAATGAATCCAATTCCAACAAAGAAAAAAACAAAGCTATCATTTATTGAACGATTTTTCTTGATTGTTGTTTGTTTCCTTTCTGTTGCAATTCCTTTGATTTGCATTGCAACGATCATCAAACTTGTTCGATATATTCTTTTTGTTCTTTAATTCCTAACTATACAAGCAACATGAAACAAGAAAAACTGTTCGACGCTCCCGAGAAACGATATAAAGTCGCATTCTCAAAAGCTATGAAAGAAAACTCAATTTTGAGAGACAAACTCAAAAAACAACAAAGTCAAATCAAACGTTTGAAGAAGATTGAAAACAAGAAATCATTCCGAAGCAGAATTGCAGATTTATTCAAGAAAAAGAAGAAAAAATTTGAATCTCGTCCATTAAGAGATCCAACAATTCAAAGACAATTCATCGCAATGATTGAAAGTTGATATTCAATCACGGAGATTTGAGAAATATTTTGAGTCAATCGCCATAATGCTTTGCGTTTTATAAGAAGACATTCTTTAAAATCAATTGTTAAGAATCGAAATTAAATAATTTAATAATTAAATATAAGAAAAAGCCTCCCACGAATGAGAGGTTTTTTTCTGCATTGAAATGGTCTTCCAATACTACAAGCAAGAGTCTTTTGACTCGTTTTTAGTATATAAAAAGCTCTCATATTTTCAACAAAAAAACTTGAAAATTGATTTAATTTTGTTTAAATGAAAAACAATTTTATTCACTACAAGCAAAAATCATGAAAGAAAAAAAGAATTGTCCTTTCTGTTGAGAAGAAATCCTTGCAACTGCTATAAAATGCAAGCATTGTTGAGAATTCTTGAACAAAGAAGAATCAAAAAAAGAAGAAACAAAAACAGAAACGCCAAAAAGCAAAACAAAATGGCGAGAATATATTGTTTTTTGATTTATCATCATCGTTCTTTTTTCTTTTATAAAATCTTGTTTGAATACTCCAATGCCAACAAGTTCAACAAGACATTCAAGCACGATTCAAACTCAAACAGTTGCAGAGGATTCATCAGTTCCAAAAGAATATAGGAATGCTTTGAAAAAAGCTCAAAGATATGCAGAATCTTTATATATGTCAAAGCAATGAATCTTTGATCAATTAACTTCCGAATATTGAGAATGATTCGACAAAGAATCCGCACAATATGCGATCGATAATCTTGATCGAGATTATAAAGCAAACGCACTTCAAAAAGCTAAAAAATATCAAGATTCAATGAATATGTCAAAACAGAATCTTTATAAACAATTGATTTCCGAACATTGAGAGAAGTTCACGGAAGAAGAAGCACAATTTGCAATTGATAACTTATAAAAAAGGAAGGATATATCGAAATGATATATCCTTTTTGCTATTCTAAACAGAAAGCCAACTTATTTGAGATCATGTTTTTTTCTCAAAAAATTTGCCAATTCTGAATATTTTTCTTGTTCTTCTTCTCATGCAAATTTCCATGAATATGAGAGAATGTCAACGATTGCTTGATAAACTTTTTTTTCTTGATTCTCTTCAATTTTTCTTGCGTCTTTATATTCGTCTCTCAATGCTTGTGCATAAGACGATGAAAGCTCTTGAAATGCTTCGTCCATGTCTCATCGAGTTGAAGTCAAGACTCCGATTGTTGCGTTGACGGCTTTCATTCTTGCAATCCTTGCTTTTTCTTCTTCAATGCTTGTTTTCATGCAAGATTCCGGCAAAATCAAATATCAATATGCGTAAACTCAATTATTGATATATTTTTTCAATTCCTTGAACGCAAAGAACTCTCAAATTTGTCCGTGATAATTGTCAACGGCTCATCTTTCCGCCTTTGAAATGTCCGCTCATCATGTCGCAGAAATTCGATTGACTCATGCTCGATTTAATCTGTGTCCGATGAATTTCGGATATTTATCACGTCGAATCAATCATTCAACTTGATCCGTTCAAAAATTCACGCATTTTGTGAATCAAACAATGTGTCATTTCTCCAATGCTTCAATGATTTTTGGATCTGAATAATATAAACGATTCCGGAAAACTTTTTCTTTTTTAAATGCTTTGAATCCGATTTCATTCCGTCGTTTACAAACAACATTGCAAGCTGTTGGCGTTGCTCGTCCTTCTCCGATAATATATCAATATTTCTCACAATATTTAACTACTTCAATATATAATTTATTCGTTGTCTTTTTATCCAAATCAATTCAAAACAAACGGATCAATCCGTTGACGGCTCAAACTATTGTGCAAGCGGATTTTGTCTCCGTGTTTTCTCATTGATTCCCATGAGGTCGGATATTATGTTCAATTTTTGGAATTATGAATTCAACGTCGTTTCCGAATGCGTATTCGTCCCCATAATCCCATGCGGTGCTTTTTCGTTCCATGATTAGTCTTTTGCAGTATTTAAAAGATTTATTAAATGATTTCTTCTATTTTCCAAAGAATCAATTCTTGCTTTTAAAACTCATTTTTGAGAACACAATTCTTTCATTTCTGCATTTTTTTCAACCTCATCGATCTCGTCGATTTGTTGTTGAAGGATCTCGAACTCATTATTTAATTTCACAAGCTCCCTTGTTATGTTTTCGAGTTCGTCTCTGAATTTTTGTTTTTTTTCTTCTTGCATTTTATCAAATCAATGTGATAAAAAACGTCGTCCGGAAGGTTTAAAATATCAAACAAAGCATTTTTGACTCACGGAGAGAGAACGGGCTTCCAAATATCAAGCATGAAAGCAAGTTGTTTTCTCGGAGTTTGTTTGTTTCAATATAAACGATTCAATGCGTCATGGATTCTCATGTTTATTTCCATTTTGTTTCTTTCATCATGAACATTGAAGATCTCTTTTTCCTTCCTTGAAATAATATGATGAATATTTGTTGCCGTTGCGTCAATAACTCTCATTATTTTCCGCCTTATGCCATTATTATCAACAAAAACACGGTCAACAGTATTCAAAGAATTATTTTCCGCCATTTCATTTCGTCCAATGAACAACTAAAAGCAAACGATTATTTTTTTTCAAAATCTTCCTCTTGCTGTCAATGAGAACTGTCATTTCATTCTATTTTTCAAGCGTTTTGATTTATCAATCATTTAAAAAGCGTTGAAAGTTTTCAAATCAACATTTTAAATGCGTCGATCTCCGGAAGTTTTTCTTTCGTGTTTATTGAATATATGTGTCAAATAACTGAATAAGCTTCGGAAAAAACAATAATTCCGAGAATTGCTGTGATTAAATTATCAACCGGAAATCACGTTCGTTTCAATGCTCATGCAACGATGAAAGGAAGAAGCCGTCTTGTGCATTTTTTTACGAGTCAAAGTCGCATTGTTTTACTTTCAACCTTCCCACCTAATATATAAGCGGAAGCAACTCAAAAGATCCAATCAAGAATCAACATGACGCTCATGATCACGAATCCGTCATGAACAATTCCAAAATAATCAAGTATTCATGCAAGACTCAATCATCAAGCTATTCCAAAGAAGAGTCATTCTGTTTCTGTCATTTTTCTGAATTATTTTTTAAATTTTTTTTCATTTTCTCGTAGTTGCAAAGCACTTCGAACAAGCATTTTCTGCAACTTTCAATCTGCAATCATTTTTCGCAAATTCTCAAATCTTGATATTCATATTCATTTTTTGTTTCCATTTTCTTTCAATAAGAACTGAATTTTCTCTTTTATATTCTTAATTTTTTCAATTCATTCAAGCGTTTTTCTTTGCTTCGTGTCATTTTGACGTTTTAATTTAATAAAAAAACAAGGAAGGAATCTCTCCCTTGTCTTCTTTTTTATGCTGTTTGTGTGATTGTGAATGTTCCTCAACTTGTGAATGTGTGAACAACATATTGAACTCAATTGATTGTCGAAGTTGTTATTGTTCATCATGTTGCACATTTTATTCAATAACTACAATCTTTTGGATAACGAACAATAACAAGTCAAGAACCTCATGCTCATCATGACGCTCATGATCCGAAACCTCAACCACCTCATCATCAAGTGTTTGATCCGCCCGCTCATCAAGGACAATTTCCTGAATTAAGTCATGGAAGCCCTCATCAATAACAAAGACCAGTGTTGAATCACATTGCTTGTGGATTAGCTCATGGATAAATATAACAAGAATCTTCTGCATAACAATTAGTTATTCGCGTATAGCATCATCAACCTCATCAACCTCACCCTCATAAATATCTATTAGTTCATCAAAATGTTGTATATACTCATTTTCATCAAGTGAATCACATAAATTGACATCATCTTGATATGCATATTCATGTATAAAATCAACCTGCTCATCAAGCACCTCAACCTCATCATCACATTCAAAATCGATTTCAATGTCAAGACCTTGATCAATTATGTCAATTTAATCAATTTCATAGTCAAATCAATGAATAAGTTTTTAAGTTGCTTGTTGTATTTCAAGGAAATCCACCTCAACCTCAATTTCATCAATCGCGTCATTTTGCAACACTTGCAGTTGGACAATCTCAACCTCAACCTCATCATCAAAGCGCAACAATAACTCAAAAAACTGAATTTCATCAATTTGATCACGCGTTTCAATATGTTGAAGAAGTTCATCAACTTCATCAATTTCATACAGACACTCATATTGATTTTTTTAACAACATGAGTCATTCAATAATTTTTAGTTCTCATGCACCTCAACCTCAACCTCAATCTCTTTCTCATGAAACAGTTCCTCAACCTCAACCTCAACCTCATCATCAAACAATCATGACGTCAACTTTCATTGGCTCAAATGATCAAGCGTTTTCAAGAGCTTCAATTCTCGCTTCTTGGTCATCAAGATTATATTGAATATTGATTTTCGTCCATTTTGAAGAGTCAAAATCTTCCGGAGTTGAAACTGCTGTTGTGCAAGTGTATCTGTCCCCTTGATAAACAACAACGTCTCAAACTGCATAAGTTGTTGTGCTGTCATAAACATTCGCAATTGAATCTTGATTTGATTTTGATTCAAGATTGTTTTGAATGTCTGCAACTTGTTCCGCTGTCCAATAAAGAGAGATTTTATCTCATGAATAAAAAGCGTGTGCTGTGTTGTCTTGCACTCTGTTTGTTGCTGTGTCATCTTGAACACAGATTCAAGCAGATCTTTCAACTGTGAAGGAGTTTTGATTTCATGAAACAACTTTCACGATTTCACGAAGAATAACGTTTCCGCTTGCGTCCAAATGCTCCAATGTTAAGAGGAATGGATAGGAAGAAGGAAACAATGATTGATCTCAATCCGTGATCAATATCGCTGTTTGGCTTGCTGTAATATCCGCAATAAGCAAAGAACTTGCATTGTTTGAATTCTTGTATTTTACAAAGCTCATTTTGAATAAATAAATTAAATAAATCTGTTTTTTGTTTTCTGTTTTTATTTTTTTATGTGATTATTTATTGATAACGTCCCAAAGTGTTTCATTTTCTTCCAAAGTCAATGTGATTCTTATTGGCGTGTATTGAATTTTCTCAATCAACAAATTTTTCACGCTGTATTCTGTATTGACGACGGAAATTGTATCTCATGGAACAATGCTTTCAATGTCGTATTTGTTATTTATAACAACAGAGCTTGCATTTTTTGGATCTTTATTTTGTGCAATATAATTGTTTCCGAATTCGTCTTGTGTTGATTGATTTGCAATTGTTGTTTCAACTTCAAATGCTTCTTTGATTCAATAATTGTTTTGAGAGGTTGCGTCTTCATAAGTTGCCATTGTCCCTCATGATCTTTCAAGATATAATTTGTTGACGATATTCTCAAACGAATAATTCAAAGACATTGTTTCAACGGAATCTTGATTTGCGACAATGTGATTTGTTTGAGTCATTTTTTCACGGAAAAAGAATTTTCATTCCGAATCAACAAATCGATAATAATTCGAAGTTTTTGAAAGCATATCAATTGCCTTTTTGCAAGTGATAATATTATCAAATTCAACTGAAACGCTTTCCGGATAATCATCAATTTGTCCTATTGTTATCAATCCGGAATAATTGGAATTGAATTTGTTTATTATTTGAGTCAAAACGCTTGTAATTGTTCAAGCATAAGATCCGGAGAAGATTATTTTGTTCAACAAAGAAGCAATTCACAAACAAGTCAATTGAATATATCCTTTATTTGCGTCATATTTTCTTGTAATTTGTGAAATATATCCGAAATAAATCTGTTTTCCTTGTTTATATCTGTCATTAAACAAGATAACCTTTATCAAATCTCATCATTGAAACGAATTATCCGCAAACGAGAGAGCAAGATTCAAAAGCAATTGCCCTTGTCCTCCGTTCACGTTTTCCGTGAATGAAATATCATTCATGACGCAATTTGGATTGATTGTTGTCTTGAATGTTCCGTCTTTGTTGTATGTTTTTATGTCATATCTTATCATTATAAATATAATTTTTTATAAATATAAACTACGTCATAATTTGCCAAAGCTCCGTCATTGATTCAAAGTTCAATATTGTTCAATCATGGCTCAATTGCCGGAAATGGTCAAGAGTATTCAACCGGAGTTCAATTGATTTTTGCAAGTTTTGTTTCTCAATCAATGATCAAGAAATCTCACGCATTCAATTCATGATCGATATTGAATAAATATCCGTTTTGTTCGATTCGGAAGTTATCAAGTCAAGATTGAGAGTTGATCATCACATAAATTGTTGGATAGCAAACAACCTTTCATGAATAAAGAAGCTCGATTGCATAATTTCATGATATTCATGAATAAGTCTTTGAAATACTTGTTAAATTGAATGCAAACGGATTTATGCAATCGAATGAAAGTTCAACGTTTTGAATGAATGTGATATTGTGTCCCTTCCTTCCGAATTTTAATCAAATCAATGTTGCTTGCCGTCTTCTCACAAGTCAATTGATTATTATATCAAGATTTCCTTGAAGCCCGCTTGTTGCAAATTTCAATTCATCAATTAAATCGTTCAATCATTCTTCCGTTGCGGATTTCAAAGTCATCTTTATTGTGATTCTTTTTGTTCTGTAATATTTGGAGATTGCGTTTCCTCAATCTGCTCTTGAATAATTATAAGTTTCAAAAGACATTGTCCCGAGATCATCATGATCGGAATTATTCACAATTTTCGTGATTCCGTCGTGCAAGTTGTATCCATTAAAGACAAATTTCCCGCTGTCTTTGATTTCTGTTCCGTTTGATTTCGGAGAGTTTCAAAGCAATTGAGAGTTTAAAACAGAATTATTCATTGTTATTTTAATTTGTTATAAATTAAGAGATTCAAAATTGTTTTTCCAATTTGATTTGACGGATCATTTCATTTGCAAGAGCTGTGATATCATTATCACTTCTCACGCTCACTCCGGAAATATTCACATTGATTCTCGTTCATCACATGATTTCATCGTTTGGAATGATATTTCATGCAGAATTCGGAACAAAGACTTCCGGTCAACGTTCTCCAACAAGAATTGGAACATTTCATTGAACGCTTCAACCATTAGCAAATCCGACAAGAGATTTTGCGGAGTCGTATCGTCCGGCGATTGTATCTCATGCACTTGATATTCATGAAGACAATTTCTCCGAGATCTTCTTCAACCAATTCCATGCGTCTTTTAAATATCAAATCAATTTATCAATAATTGGAATCACGTCTTTTGAGATTGAGATTGCCCATTTCACGAATGCAACTTCTCATTGATGAACTCGATATTCAATATCTTGCCAAATCTGTCTTGCGGAATCAATTGGGTGCATAACTTCATGAAATGTTTGAATGAAGTTGTCTTTTAAATATCCTCAAAAACTTTGATGAGACGCTTCACATTCTGCAATTTTGTCTCTCAACTCTTGTGTTTTTTGTGTGTATTCTTCAAGAGGAATCTTTCAATCTTGATAATCAATCGTCAATTGTTCAAGTTCTGCTCTGTATTCTCAAATTTTTTCTTCATTAGTTTTCAACTTTGAGTCAAGAACTTGCAATCATGCAACGACTCACGCAAGCAATGCAATCCGTCAAGCCGGTCAAGATAAGAGTCAAACAATTGTTGTGATTGCCGGAATAATAGTCGTGCAAGCAAAAGTCAATCATGCAACTGCTCACGCAACAAGGATAAGATTTGCCGTCAATTCAGGATTCTCTTCAATCCATTTTGCAACTTTTTCAATAATTGGAGTGATTGCCGTCAATAATTTATCAAAAACCGGAATCAAAGCGTCTCCGATTGTGTTCTTTGTGTTTTCCCGTGTTGCATTTAATTTGGCGATTTTTTCTTGCATGGTCAATTGAACTTCTCATGCTTCCGCAAGTTCTTTTTTTCATTGTTCAACAACTGCGTTGACGAGAGCTTGCTTTTTTTCTTCGTCCGTCAATTCCTTAACAGTTTTTCAAATGCTTTGTGCATATTTTTCGTTTACTTCTTCCGCATTGACAACGATTCAAAGATTATCAAGGATTTGTGCGGATCATCTTCAAAGTCATGTTGTAATATCTCCGAGAGCTTCTTCCATTGTTCTTCCCATTGCTTGTCATTTCAAACGAGCAATTTCAATCATTGTTGCCATGTCGTCCGTGTTCTTTACAATTCACAAAGCATAAGCCTTGTTTGCTTGTGCCATGAGATTTGTGTCCGCAACTGTTCCTTGACTTGCCTTTCTCATTGCGTCAAGCATATCTTTTGAAGCAATTCAAGCGGATTCGGATAAACGTTCAAATGATTTCTGCAATGGCTCGTTTTCAATTGAAGCGTCGAGGAACTTTTTTCAAAGAGCAACAATTCAAGCGGAAACCGCACCGCTTGCAATCTTGATCGTGTTCAAATTATTTTTTATTTTATCTCAAAGCGAATCAAATGCCTTGCTTGCATTGTCTTTCGCATTGATAACGATATCAATATTCTTTGTTGCCATTATCTTCTTTTATTGTTTAAAGCAATTTTTCTCTTTTTTTCCGCTTTGGAATCGGATTGCCGTTTCAATAATATTATTTGAATCACATTTCGAGGAGTGTTCATGAACTCATCATGAGTTCGATGATATTTATCAATGAATAATGTTTCCAAAACTTCAACATTTCATCAATCAAACTTCCCCGCATTATTTATCTTGTCAAATTCATAATTTATCAAATCTTTTTTTTTTCGTCCAATCCCTCCGCAAATCTTGTTTCAATTTCTCACATGACTTCCGTCAATTCTGTGAAAATTTTTAAATCTGTTAAATTTTCAATCCATTCCCTTTTTTCTTGTTCTGTCTTTGTTTCTCCGTTTATTTTAAGACATAAAGTTGGGAACAATTTGAAAGCAAGTCAAATTTCATCTTGATCCTTTTGTCGTTGCTTTGTAGCAATTGAACAAAGTTGAAAATCTTTCATTGTGATTAAATCTTTGAATTCAATCTTTGTTTCTCAAAATGTTTTTTCCATTTCAATATATTATTAAATTATAAAACTATTATTCAACAACCGGAAGAATCACGCAACGACAATTTGGGTGCAATGGAGGATATGGAGTGTTGGAATAATCCAATTTCATCTCATGTCCGTCTGCTCCGATTAAAACGTTGCCTTGATCGAAGAAGTTTTCTTTCAATCAAATTATTTTTCAATTCATCGGTCAACAAAATTCGCAAACTCTTTCGTCCAATGCTGTATATCGTTGTTTTTTTTCAACGACTCCGGATTCTTCCCAACCAATTTGAGATCATCGATTTCATGCACGGATTGTTTCTGTTCTCACGATTAAATCTGCCCTTGTTGTTTTTAATTCATTAAATGTTGAAAGAATCAAATCCCTTCAATTATCGAAAGACAATCATCTTTCTAATATTTGAGTAAAGTCTGCAACGAGTTTCTTGTTTGTGTCTTCGTCAATGCTTCATGCAAATTTTTCAATGTTCTTCATGAGTTGCTTCTCCAATGCTTCGGAGATTATGAAATCACGAACAATTCAAACTTCAATCAATGCTTGTTCCGCTTCCATTTTAACGAGGTCGTCTTGTGCGTCTTTTAAATATGAATAATATATCATGCCTCGTTTTGCCATTGATAGCAAAGGGAACTTCAATTCTGCCTTTTTATTCACTTTCATTGATTTTCATTCCTTGACGTTTGCTTTGTATCGTTCCTTGTATTGTTTGAGAATTTCTTTTTCTTGTTTCTCAAATACTTTCTGAATTTTTGCAAAATATATTTCATCAAATTTGTTGTTTCTTTGGATCTTTGCTTCCCAATATTTTTGATTGTATTCTTCCGTTCAACGAGTGTTTTCTTTGATAGTTTTTCAAATTATGTGATGAATTTTTTCTTTCAATTCAACGTTTTTCATTTCCGGAATCTCCAATCATTTATCGAGATCAACGATTTCTTGTTCTTCGTTTCAAGCGTCGCTTCATGCTCCTCAAACTCAAAGGATATAAGCGGAACGCAACTTGTCTCAATCTGCAACCGGTGGAAGATTTCTTGTTGCACGGAATTCATTTAATGTCATTGCATTTGCCAACCAATCTTGCCTTGTTGCTTCAAGATCTGTTGGAACAATGTTCACGAATTCAAATCGAACTCATTCTCCGAATAATTCATAATTGAAAGCCTCTGCGATTCTTGTTGCAATAGGTTTCACAACTTCTCTTGCAAAGATTCCTTGAAATGAACGAACATTCAAAGCGTTGTCTCATTCTCAAAGTCAAATCATTGCTTTGGGAACACGGAAGAATCAAAGAATCTCATCACGATTGAAGCGTCTTGATTCAACGAAATCCATTTCTTTTTGACTTGCGTTGATTTGTTTATATTTCAAGCCTCCCGTTAAGATTCAAACTTTGTGCGAATTATCTGTTCAACGATATTTTTGCTCCCATTTATTTTGAATTTGATTCACTGTGTCTTGATTAAGATTTTGTTCTGTTTCAAGAACTCCGTCAACGCTTGCATTATTATAAAAGAATTTCCAATTCCATTTGCTTGCTTGATAATCTGCGTCAATTGCTGTTGCAATTGCTTGAACGTCTGAAAGTCATTCAACATTCAATGGATAAGGGAAACGAGGATTGAAATTCTGAATTGAAATGATCTCATCAACTTCAAATCTTTTTTTCTTGTTTGGTCAATAATTATATTCGTAATATTCAATTGCTGTTTGAGTATCGTTCAAAACGGCATGAACTAAATCGGAACGAAGAACGTGCAAAGCAACGATCTTGTTTCAAACTTTATTTTTCCAAATATAAGCTCATCAACTCAATTTCATATAAGAAACAACGTTCAATAATAAATCATAAGTTATCAAATCCAATAATGGATCATTTATTGGTTTTCATTTTCAATCCGTTGTTTGTTTATCCAATTGTGCGACGGCTTGTGCGATTGTGTTTACTGCAACAAAAGCTCGTCATTTATAAAAATTCAAATAATCCGTTTTTGATAATTTATGCAAATCACGGCTTGAATATTCATTATAAATGTCAACAAACAATCATTCATTGATTCCGTTTCATGTGTTTTCGATGAATGCTTTCTTGTTTGATTGAAATATTTTGCTGAACCAACTCATTTTGATTATTTTTTTGAATTAAAACTTTTTTTCTTTGATTCCTTTTTTTCTTCATGATTTTCTTCCTTCGGGATTTCATTTGATTCAATTGTGTTTTCTCTGTCTTTTATCCTTGGAAAAAACTTTTTTTCTTTCATGTTGTTATTTAATAGGAACTAAAACACGACAATTCAATTGGCTTGATAAATACAAACAAGGTCATTTTCACAAATCAATCTCTCCAAAATTCCCTTGTGTTGCGTCAACTTGATTCACAACTCCTCACAATGTGAAATCTTGATCGAAAGCGTCAATCATTTTTTCGAAACAATTGAGAACAATATCCATTGCGTCGCCTCTTGAAATTTGATTCATTTCTTGAACGATCACAATATTGAATATAAAATCTCTGTAATTGTTCGCAGTATCTGCAAACTCGCTTTGTAATTCAACCGGCTCGAACATAACAAAAGGGAATCATGAAACGTCTTGTGTGAAAACGTTTGAATTTTCTGCAAAACATTTTCATTCTCATGTCAATGAATCGAGCTTTGTTTTTATTGCATTTCTGACGTCTGTTATTTTTACAATCATTAGTCTTTGCAAATTTTATAAATCATTGTGTCAATTTCTTTTTGGAATATTTCGTCAACTTGATCTTCTCATCTTTCAACCGCACGCTCCATGAATGGATTTGCTTTTGTTCATCTTCTCATGATTGAGATCCAAACGCTTCACGGATTCAATCAATGTCTCAACGCCCATTCTTCAATCTTGTTCCGAGGTGCTTTGTGCGGACGTGTTCATTCATGAACAAATATCGCATATTCAACCGGATTGAACAACCTTCCATAAAATTTCTTGAATTCTGTTTGAAATCATGCACGCAACCTTCATTCATCAACCGGAGTTTCTTCCATTGCATATCTTTGAAGCAATGCAATTGATTTCTTTATTGACGTTGAAAGCACCTTCACAACGGTTTCCGTTCAAAAATATTTATTTATATCGTCCAAATGCTTCTTGTTTATTTCAACGTCAATCATCTTTTATTCATTCTTTGGAAGAACTAAAACAACACGCACACGGTCAATCCTTATTCATTTTGCACGAGCAAACGATTTCACTTGATAATTTGTCCCATTGATTTGAACAATGTCGGATTCTTTCACGTCGAAAGGATAATCACATTCAAAGTTCCAAACTTGCCCAAACCTATTCAATCAAACGTCTTGATTGTTTGGAGACGACGGAGACAAATATCATTTTGCTGTGGTTTGTGTTGCTTCATATGTTGATTTTTTGTTTCCGTTTGAATCCGTTGCATATACAAGACGCATGACGGTTGCCGTGTAATAATCGAGCTTGAATATACTCATGTTTTTTATATCGCAACAATTAAATATTTATTCAATAATGCTTGAACATTGCTTGTCATTGTTGAATGATCAAACGTGATAGTTGTTCAAGAAACGCTTTCACTATTGATTCAAGTTGTTTTTTGAGATTCAACAAGATTCCCAACTAATAATGCAAGAGCAGTTTTCAAATCTGAATATTCTCTCGGAATATTATTGAAATCTGAATAAATCAATTCAAATCATATTTTTATATTGTTATATCATCTCGGAAGAGGATTTTTGAAAACAACTTGTCCGTCGTCTTTCAATAAATATGAATATTCTTCAAAATCTTCTCGATGAGGATATTCTCGGGGATTTTCATTGTATTGAACGGAAGTCAATTCTTTCACGCATTTTCAAAGGAACAAGATTCTTTGTCCCGCTCCGTCGAATTTTGCTTCTTGATCTCATAACGCAAGCAAATCAACTCACGTCATTTCATAAATCTTTGCAACTGCGGATTGAATATAAATTCAAAGAATTGTGTCTTGATCTGTTCAAGAGATTCACAAAATTTGTTTCACGAATGTGATTGCATATTGAAGATTTTGTTCATCGGTTGTTTGTGCCATTTTATATTGAATCTCAATTTAAAAAACGTCTGCAAAATATTTTCCTATTCATGAAAACTCGCAAACGTCATCATCTTTTTTATTTATTTAAAATCTCAAATATTCCGTTGTAGTTTTTCAAAACATTTTCCGAGATTTCATATTCTTCTCCCTTTTGGAATGATCCGTAATTGTTTTTTGCAACAACATGGATTCTTCAAATTGGTTTTGTTTGAACTTTTGAAACGAAATCTTGCTTTGTTTCGTTTGGTTTTGTTGTTTCTGCTTCGTTGTTTTCTTCAACTGCATTATTCTCAACAACAACATTTTTCTTGTCTTTTTTTGCCATGATTCAATCATTTAATGAATAAAATCTGAAACAATATTCATGAGAGCGAATTGCTCCGCCCTCATTATATTATAGCAAATTCATATTCACATTATGACAAAGACTTTTTGCAAAATTAAGCACTTGCAACACCTGTCTTCAAAACTCCGAATGCAGTTGGGAAGATAACGTGTCCGGCAATTCTTTCACTTGCTTTGAGAGATTGAATATCTTTTTCCCAATTTCATGAAATATATCATGCAGAAAGAGAAAGTTGTCTTCTATCTCCGAATGCCCAATGTTTAAGATCTCCAAATAAAACGAATGCTTTTGAAGCTCCGCTTGTTGAATCTCATGGCATAACGTCAACGATTTCCAAAGGATATCAAAGAAGATAATTCTCCAATTGTCCGTCTCTTATTGATCTTGTTGAGAAGAAAATTGGTTGTCCGTCTTTATCCTTTAATTTTTCAATATATTTCACAATATCTTGACTCATAAACCAACGAGGTTGTCCCTTCTTATATTTCATTGGAACGCTTCTTATAACGTCAATTAAGTAATCATAATTGATTGCAGAGAATTCTTCTCATGTTCACATTGTTGTGATATTCACATTTGTGTCTGCAAGAAGTGAAGTGAATTTTGAAGAAGCAACAAGAACGTTTTCGTCTTCAAATTCTGCGATTTTTTCTCCGATAAGTTCTGACATAAGAGACCAAATTTCTTGATCTGTCATGTTATCTTCGATCAATTCGTTTGTTGCAGAAACAAGAGCGGTGATTTTATATGCTACAAGTTGGCAATTTCAAACTGTTGGCTTGCTTCAAGTATAAGCACCGGCTTCATCTGTCCAATAAGCAACGATTGAATTTGTGATTGTTGAAATATTCTTTGTGTCTGTTCACATTGGAATAATTCTTGCATATTTTCTCACAATTCCGGCTTCTGTTGCAACTCTGAAAACCTCTCTTGCGAATTCTTCTGGCACCATATAACCTCCCTCGTTGTTTGTTCCTTCATTTAAATAAGTTGCCTTTACGCTTGCAACTTCTGCGTCGTTATGACATTTTGCAAGAGCTTTGAAGAATGCTCCCATTGTTTTCTTTGCTTCATTAAGATTTGTTTTTTCTTCATCAACTCATAATTTGATTGAAGCATTCAAATTTGAGATTGCTTTTTCAAGATTTGAAACTTTTTCGTCCATTTTAGCGTCAACAGTTGCTTCAACTACTCATGGAAGAACTTCTTTTAAAGTTGTTTCAAGTGTTGTTTGTAATTCTTTTTGATCCATTTTTTAAAAGAATAATTAAATAAAAGATTTAAAGTTTGATTTTATGCAGAACGTCTGACACAACTTTCGAAACATTTTGCAATGCTTCTTTCTGCATTTTGATTTTTGCGTCCTTGTCTTCTTCAAGTTCGCCGGCGTTGTCGTCCGCCTTTCTATTATTAGAAATAAAATCCTTAATTTCTGAACGAAGAGCTTTCACTTCTTCAAGAACGTCGTTCAATGAAATAGCTTTTTCTTCGTCTCCTTCGGATTCAACGTGCATTTCTGCTTCGTTTTCTTCCGCTCACAAATCAACAACTCCTTCATCTGTTGCATTTTCCTCATTTTCTGCTCATGATTCTTCATCATGTGCAATTTCTTCGGATTCTTGCTCATTTGTTTCTTCTTTGATCAATAATCCTTTTGAAATTAAATCCTCAACGATTTCCTTTCCTAAACTCAAAGCATTTGGATTGCAAGGAACGGGAACGAAACTCACTTCAAGCAATTCTGCTCTTGTGATGATATTTCTTTCGTTTGGATCTCTTTCTTTTGGAATGAATCAAACGGAAACGGTCTTGATGAATCCGCCGTCATATAATGTTTTTACGTCTTTTGCAAGTTCTGTTTCTGCAAAGACTCATTCAACGATGAGTTTGTTATCTTCAACATAAACGCTTGTTGCCTTTCCGATTATGTTCTCAACTTTGTATATGTGATTTGCAATGATAACCGGATTTTTCATGAAGTTTCATAATTCCCAACCGGAAATCTTTATCACTTCTCCGGCTCTGTCGATTGTTTCATCACTTGCAACAACCTTGAAACTTCCATTTTCTCCGATTTCTTTTATATCGAATCATGCAAGTTTGTTTGAAAGTTCTTTTGCAAGTTTTTCTGTCAATTCAAACATTTTCGATTCATTAAATATAAAATTTTAATAGCTTGATTTTGTGTTCAATAATTTTGCAGAGATCATTGAAGATTCTGTCATTGAATATAAAGCTTTAAAGTTGATTGATTGTCTCACAAGAGCATTGTTGTCTTGTGTTTTTGCAAATTCATTCATGATAATGCTTGCAAGATCAATCGTCAATGTCGGATTTTGAGAAGTTCCGATTGTGTTATTTGTATCAATGATTTTTATTCTCATTGCTTTTTTAGCTCCGTCCATGAACATTGTTTTATATGTTGCGTCGTCCCAAAGCATTTCAAGACTTCCTTCAACAGAGAAGAATGTGTTGCAAAAATCATTTGGCTCAATGCTTCATAATACGTCAACGTCTTCAAGATTCTTGTTGATAGTCAAAGAAACGCTTGTTGCGTTGATTGCTGTTGCAGAATCCAATCATGCGAGATCATCTGCAAGGAATATTTGAACGTGCTTTGCTAACATTGCATAATCTTCGGAATATGAAGGAGTCAAACTTGCGTTTGTTCCTTTTTTACTTTTGAAAGAAGCTGTTGCTTTTGCAAAGTCTCAAACCTCACAATTTAATTCAAGAGAATTAAGCATTGCAAGAGGGAATTCCTTGTCTTGTGTATCATCTGCAATTCCTATTGTCAAACTTGTGTGTTGATTTGATTCGTCAACTGTGAACTCGTGTTCATAAGCTCAGTTTTTGCTTGCACTTGAAACAGATCCGAAAACGTTCAACAATAAATATCAAATCAAATTTGCATAAACATTGCACTCGAAATTTCATTCTGCATATTGTTTTACAACGTGTCCGTCAAAGCTGTCTTCGATAACTCCGATTGAACTCTCGTCAATCACTTTTTCGGATTTTTCCTCGAAATCAAGACTTGCTTTTGGTGCATATATTGTTGGAGCAACTGCCGTTCCTCTTGTTGATTCTTTTGCGAATCAAACATTTATTTTTCTTCCAATATATTTTGACATTGTTTCTGTTTGGAATATAAAAACAATATTAAAATATTTAGGAATCATCAATTTTCAAGCCGTGTTTTTTAATTCGTGTCATTTTGACGCCTTATTATTTCTCACATTTTCTTTTGTAAACGTTGAAATGTCCTTATATCATCGATAAAAAGTTTCTTCATGAGTTGCTTTTTTGTATATTTCCTTTGATATAAAAATATCAAATATGCTTTTTCTCTCGATTTGAGAGCGTCAAATGTTTTCTGTTCAATGAATGGAGGTGCAATTGTTTTCATGTTTTGATTTTTGATTTAATAAAAGTTTGGCTCTTCCCTTTCTATCAATTCAAAATAAACACGCATTGAAATGGCGTCCGCACAATCCGGAGAACGTCAAATCAATTTCTTGATTTCATCTTTTGGGATTATCTGCAACGGTCAATCTTTCTCAATCTTCCATGCTTGAATTGAATCCAATTCTTCGATGATCCTTGTTTGCAAATCATCATCAATATTCTTTATTGAAAGACTTCCGTCTTTGATTCGTTTTGCAAGCATGAAGAAACATTGTGAACGCAAATTCAAATATGTCTTATTCAATCATTCCTTCTCTTGTTCTGTTGCGTCTTTCGTTGGAATTGGTTTTGATCATCATTGGAAAATTTCACAACCTAAACCGGAAAGCCCTCGTCATAATCAAGATCCGTCATAAACGATATTTTTTAATTTGACGTTGTGTTCTTGCTTTTTCATGAGAATGAGATTCTTGACGGATTCCGGAGTTGATTTATCCTCGACGATTGTCTCAATGATTCTCCGTCAATCAAAAACATAAATGATTGTTGAATCCTTTCATGTTCATGCAACGTCGCAAACGATATATTTTTCCCCTCCGATTCATTCGTTTGTGAAAATTGATTGCAAATCACGATATGAATAAACCTTGTTTTCGTCGTCGTCATATTCTCGATTTCCATAAAAAAGACGTTGTTTCAATGGTCAATCCGGCATGAGAGACATTTTCTTTATATAATCCGGAGAAATGAATGGATTGTCTTGTGCGAGAATCTGAATAAATTTCTTGTGATTCTCAATCGTTCAATTCTTTTGCGGTTTATAAAATTCTTGATAAACTCGATTTTTTCATGGATTACAAGAGAGGAGGAGCATTGGCTTCAATCCGAGTTCCTCGTTTCTTCGTCTTCCGATTCTTGAACTAAAAACTTGATAAGCCTTTGAAGTTATTTGAACGGCTTCGTCGATAAATCATCACGTCAATTCAAGAGATCATAAATCATCGAAATCCGGATCTTGTGAAGGATAATATTTCAAATCAAGCAAAAGAATTTCACTTCCATTGAAAAATTTTAATGTGTTCGGAGTCTGTGGATCATTGCTTCATGTGATTTTGAATTCCTTTCACTCAACAAATCAAAAATATTGTTTCAACATTGTTGTCATTGTTTTGAGAGTTGTGCTTCTCAATGTTTTCATCTTGCTTCTTCCCATTCCTCGACGAGTTCATGGATAATTCAATGCCATTGTTGCAAGTCGCAAATCTCATGTGAAAGACTTGCTTCATCATGCTCCTCATCAAATCAACAATTCCAAAATCGGAGACTCTTGATCTGTTAAAATGTCTCGGACTTCGGTTTGTTTTGGGAATAGTTCAATTGTTTTCATGTTTATTCTTTTTTATTGATATCTGCACGGATAATTTGAACGAGCGGTCAATCTCATGTGATTTCCGTCTTTCATTCATTCTTTGCAATTGTTGTTGGCTCTCACAATTCCGTCTTTGTCATTTCTCGGAGAGTCTTTAAATCTTTGACGGGAATTGTTCAAGCCTCATTGACTTGTCAAAGATATTGTTTCAACTTTACTTGCAACAAATCAATCACGTTTCTTTTTGCTTTCAATAATTCATCAATTGAGATTTCGAGATCCTTTGCAAGTTCCGTTTGCTTCTTTGCAAGAGCTTTTTCAACAATTTTTTCTTTCCGTTCCGCCTTCTCCTTTGCTCGTCCCTTTGTTCATCTTGCGATTTGTCCGTTGTTTGCGGTTTCTTTGTTGTGCCTTTGCTGAAAAAACGCTTGAACGTCATCAAAATCGGATTCAAAGAATTCGAGTTTCAAAGCCGGTCGGTCATACTTCGTTTGCATGGTGCTTTTTATTGAATTAAATGTTTTAATATATGTGCAATAACTTCAACAGTTCGTCCGTTTCAAAGAACTTTATATCTTTGATTCTCTGTGATTCATTCTGTGTAATTGTCCGGAAGAGTTTGAAGCCTTTCACATTCAATCGGAGTCAATTTTCTTATAATTTTATTATAAACACAAGAATTTCATTGTGTTGTCAATGTGTTTGATTTTCATTTTATAACTCTTCAACGTCTTGTTTTCGATTTAGGGAAACTCAAATTTATTCAATCTCAATCATTCGCAACAATGAATCATTGCTTTGTTGCTTGTTTCACTAATAATTCCCCCCCCTCATGAAAATGAGATTTGAAGCTTTTGAATTATATTTTTCACTCACATTGTCTTGAAGAATATCTTTCAACATGATCTTTTTGTCTTCCGGTTGCTTGATTCATGGAATATTTGTTCGATATAATCTCTTGCGATTCTGTGCAGAAACAAGAGAGGAGTTGATTTCGATTGGCTCGACTCACAATTCTTTTGAAATTATGTCTTGCCGTTCTTTTTTCATCTTTACGTTTTCCAAAAGGAAATATTTTGGTTTAACTTCTTTCAAAATTCTGACATATTCAAAGAACAATCAACTTCTTGAATCTTGAAAATTTTTTCCCTTTCATGCTCTTGAAAATCATTGACATGGAGATCATCAAATCAATAAATCAAAAGGTCATTCACAAACGATTCAATCTTCATTCATCAAATATTCTCATCAATTATCCCAATCCGGCGTTGAATATCGAATTTTTTGAACGTCTCAAATCTCAACAATGTCTTCATGATTCTTCTTTGCGATTTTGATTGCATTCTCATCGATCTCACTTGCGAAATATTCATCAACTTTGATTCATGCACGAACAAGAGCTTCATATCCGCAAGCGATTCAATCAAATAAAGACAAAACTTTCATTTATAAACTCGCAATAAATAAAATTAAAACAAGGAATGATAATGATCCAATAAGCAAAAACATAAAATGAAGAATTGCACAAGTTTCCTCGTCTTTGAATAATTTATATTTTGCGTGCAAAAACATGACTCATAAATGGATAAGGAAATATACAACAAGAGTTCAAAGGACTCACAAAATTAGTGTCATTTTTTTTAATTTTAAGGAATAAAACGTTTATCCGGTCGATTATGTTCTTTCAAAACATTTTTCCGGTTTTCTATATCTTCCGCAATTTGTTTTCTCACTTCTTCAACGATCGTTGGATTTTCACAAGTCTTTGAAAGATAATGAAAGCATTGACAACTATCCGTCCATGCAATTTGAAGTCATTCTTCTTTTGCACGATGAAAAATCCAATCGTCTCAAAATCGGAGCTTGATTCTTGAATCAATTGGCAATATTTTTAATAAATCTGACTTTTTCATTGCCCAACAATGTCCGGCAATGCAATCCGGTTTGAATTGTATCACTTGTGTATATGGAATGAAATAATAAGGATTCAAAACTTTCATGTCGCATTCTTTTTCGATGATCTCGTCGAATCATTCCGACATTTCAATGTCATCATTTATCACGAGAATTGTTTCATTTGTTGCAAGTTCTGCAACATGATTCCAAAGTCAATTGATTTTCCCTCCGGTTGTTTGGATAAATGATTTAAATGTTCAATTTTTTTCGTCCCAATTCTTTTGAAACGATTCAAGTTGTGATTTTTCAACTGTTCAAGGATTATCAAGCAAAAAGATAAACTCAATCGGATTCTTTTTGTTTTTGAGAATATTCTTGATTGTGTTGTCTGTATATCGAGTTCGTTTATAAATCGTCATCGCAACCGTCAACATTTTCTTCATCGTTTACGGAATAAAAAGTTCAATCAACGTCATAATGCTTCAAGCAAACTTTCCTATGTGCAAAGATTTTAAAATTGTAATATCTGCAACGTTCGTGAAACAAGAGATCTTCCGAAATAGGAAAGTGAATGATTTTGATTGAGTTGTCGTCTTCATATCTGAAAATTGGCAAAAATTTTGGATATGCTTTTTCGAGTTCAACTCGTGATCATGTTATCAATGGAATATAATGTGCAACCTTGAATTCAAATGGATAATGATTGTATTCTTCCCGCATTGTTTCAAGGACTTCTCTTTTATAAAGAACAAATCACGTCCCAATGTTTGCAACTTCGAACACGTCGTCCGGAACAATTGGAACTTGTTGCAAATTTATATATTCACGGAATCAATGTTTGTCCGGTTGTTGATCAAAAATGCAAAGTTTGTGCGGGAATTGTCTTCAACGAATCAAACCTCCGATGATATCTTTATCCGCTTCCAATAATAATTGCAAAGCGTCTTTCTCCGGTGCATTATCATCGTCGCAAAATAACAAATAATCAAAGTTTCAATTCAAAGCTAATTTGACGGCAAAGTTCCTTGCCGTGTGAATCATTGTTCTCAAAATCACTTTTTCTTCGACTTCGTATCATTCCGGAACAATCATTTCATCGAGAGCCTTCCTCACATGATCATTGATTTCTCATGAATAACATGGAATCGCAAGCAAGATTTTTTTATTCATTGGATTTTTTATCATCGGATAAAATCTGAACGCATTCCGTGAAAACGTATTCCGCAACAATTGAAGCATATTTCTTCACGGATTCGAAAGTTTTTTCGTCTTGATCATTATTTTTGTTTGCTTCTCCAAATATTTTCGCAAATTGTTTTTGAATCTTTGGTTTGCTTTCATATAAAAGCAAGATTGCGTCGAGGTGCTTTGAATCTTTTGCGGATTCAACAATGTTTTTAATCTCCATTTTCTTCAATAGGTTTAAGAATAAAATTTTTATTGAGGAATTTTATGAAAAAATTCCTTGCTTGTTCTAAACTTTCAAAAAGTTCTTTGAGTTCTCACTTATAAGGACTAAATGAAGAGTTTTTTTGTCTCATTTCAAAATTGATTCTCCATTTTTTTTTCTCATTTTTATCATTAAATGGGAGATCGAATTCTTTATACTCAACAACAATGTCAAACATTTCTGTTTGAAACATTGCAACTTCTTTGATTGTTTTCCCTATTATTTTTTCGTCTATAATTTTTCTGAATTTCATATCTCTTAATAATTAAATAAAATAAATCTGACTAATCTATCCTATAATATTCTTTTAATTTTCTTATAAATTCTTTCCTTTCTTGAATCATATTTCTATATCAACTAGCAAGTCTAGGATTTGCTATAGCCTTTCTTTCTAAGTCTTCTATTTCATTTTCTGTTTCTGCAATATCTTTTTTTGCTTCTTCTATTGTTGACATGATAATTTATAAAAAAATAAATAAATCTGACTAATAAATAATAATTTCAAGGAAGTCTGACTCTCACAGAACATGAGTTCGGATTCTCATGGCGTTGCGTTAAGAGGATCTTTTTCTTTTATCTTCATATTTTATACTTCCATGAAAACAGCCTTCTTTCCGATTTGTTTTCTTCCTTGTTGTCTTTTATCCGTAATATTTGACAATTGAAACAAGTTCTTGATCATACATTTTGCAAAAAATCCGGATCTTTTTTGAGACTCTGTCAAAATCTCAATATCGAGTGTTTGTTTCCAAATGATCATGATTGCGTGTTGTTGCAATCCGCATTTCTGTCTTTTTCATGGATCTTATTTGTTAAATTTTAAATATTCTTTGAAGACTCAACAATTCCAAATCTGAATAATCATTCATAAAGTTTTGAACTTCTTCCAATGTGTTGAAATATTCAAATAAATGTTGTTGCTTTTGTCTTGAATAAAACATTCCGCAATATGTTTTCATGATGAAGTATTTTTGAAATATAAAAAGTCGGAATTTCCGATTTTTTAGGATTGTGATTCCTTTCGTTTCTTCCATGATTCGTCTTTGCTTGCATTCCTATCTCGTCAAGGGTGCTTTGCAAAGATTTCATCATTTAATGCTTGATATTTTTTAAATATTTCGGAAAAAAGTGTTCTTCATGATTTAATGAGAGCATTTTTTCAATATTTTTCGACTCGTTCGAGATTCTGAACTGCTTCTTCTCCGATTTTTTTCACTAAATTTTTTCTGTATTGTTCCTTGATCTTCAAAGCCTTTGAGTCTCATCAACTCATTTGTTTATTGGATCGTCAAAATTGTGGTCGAACGTTGTTTTCATCAAAACAAGTTTGATTTATTGAAGCAGAAACAAAGTGTCATCATTGTGTTTCTCTCCGATGAACTTTCTTTCATGTTGTGATCTCTTCAACGATTCAATCATCATTAGCACGAGAAATTTTGCACCGAAGTTGAAATTCTTCCTTTGCCATGCTTTTTGTGATTGATTTTTTTCATTTTATCTTGATCGAACGATTTCAAAACTTTGTTGTTTCGATTCCTTTTTTGATTTGTTTCTCAAATTCTGCTATTGCGTGTCTTTTTTCACGCTCGCATTTGTTCGCATTTGCGATTTTATATCTTTCATATTTTTTAAGATATTTGTCGAGCATTCAAGCCTCTTGATTCACTTTTGACATATAAAGCCTTGTTTTTGCTTTATAATAATTGAGTCTTGATTGTTCGTTTCTTATTCTTCTTTGTTCAAAGAATGCTTCGATTTCTCTTGTGTTTGCAAAACTTTTTTTCATTATAACGCAAAATCTCAATCATATAAATGATTGAGTCTCAATTTTTTCCTTTCACTACGACTTCATATTATAAATATATCAAATAAATTCAAGAGTTTTTTATTTTTTTATTTTTTGGCTTGATTTTAAAAATGTCAATGTTTAAAACAGACAGCCGGAGGAAAAATATCGAGTTGAGATTATTTATATTTTTTTTGATTATAAAATGGAACTCGATATTGCAATTCAAAAATTTATTAAATATAGGATTTATGTTCAAAGAATATCACAAAATTCAAGGAGTTGTGATAAATGAGCATTGAGACGTTTTCATGAATTCATGTTCACAAAATATTCAAGGATCGTTGACGTTGAAGAGATAACATTTGACGATTTTGTTGATTATTCCGAATTTATGGAGACGAATGAATTTAGACGATGAAGAAGTCTCGCAAAAAAAGTGAAATTGTCTCATAATTCAATAGTGAAGCACCAACAAATTATAAGAACATTTCTCAAATGGTGCTATTGCAACAAATTTATTGCAACAGATTTTTGAATCATGAAAGTTTGAAACATTGAGAGAAGGGAAAACATTTCCGTTTTGTCTCATGATGAGATCAAACAGTTTTTTGAAGTTGCAGAACAGAACGAAAAAAGAATTGTTTGAATCCGTGATTCACTTCTTTTTCGTGTTGCTTATTATACTTGATTAAGAAGGACGGAGATCTTGAATCTCACATTTGAGCAATTGCTTTGTGATGATCAATTCCAACTCATTGGAAAGAAAGCAAGAGCAAGAACAGTTTATTTCGATAAAGAATCAAGAATAAAAGAACTCGCACTTGAATTAAAATATTTATATTCAAAAGAATTTTGATTCGATTGAAATGATTTTGTTTTCCGTTCTGTTGCTTATCCTAAACATTGAAGCCAACTTTCAAAATGAAGCGTTTATTTTATTTTAATCAATTATAAAACAAAAATTTGAATTGATCCAAAAAGAAGATTGACTTTGCATTCATTTCGCCACACATTCGCAACGACGCTTCTTGAAAATGGAGCAAATTTGAGAGAAGTTCAATTGTTGCTTTGACATTCTTCAATTCATTCAACTGAAATTTACACACATATTCCAACAATTAAATTGAGAGCTTGTTCTCAACTTTTGCATTTATCGTAAACGAAATATTAAATCAAATGCCTAAAAAGTCGAGAAACGAACAAAACGAACAAAACGAACAAAATCAAAATCACGAAAGAAACACGACGGAAGAATTGAGAAAACTCACGAAACGAACAAAACGAACAAAACGAACAAAACTTTGAAAACGACGGCGGAATGCGGAAAGTTTATAAAAAAACTCCTATTTATATTTATATAAATATATTATATATAAATAATATTATTATATTATATTTAACAAGAAATTATTTTTTTATAAATTTTATATTATTATTTGATAATAAATAAAAAATAAGAGAATAATTTTTTAAAAAAAATAAAAAATCGAGTTTGAATTTTTTGCTTATTTATGCGGTTTTAAAACTTTATTAAAAAAAAGTGTTTTTTTTCTTGCAAAATAAAAAAATATCAATATGCTTATATCAACACAACGGAATCGATCCGGAGTTGAATTGGGAAAACTACAAGCAAAATTATTTTCTATTGAATACTTGACCGCTTTTGTAGAATGTCAATAGAAAATAAACAATAGTTTCTTCATCTTAACACCATTGAAATCGTTGTGTTCAAACTCAACGATTTTTTTTCAAATGCTTGACTTCCTTCCACTACACACATTGAGTCTCAACTCATCAAGCAAATTAAAAATCGGAGTTCGAACTTTTATCCCCTTTACTACAAGCAACATGATCAAAATCACAACAAAGGGCAACAACTTGAACTTCATGGCTTATTTGCCGGATTGAAGAATCAAGGAATGCTTGAAGGTTTGTTGAAGATTCTATCTTGCGGAATTGAATGAACACTTCAAATTGAAGGTTGAGGACAAACCTCTCAAAAAAGAAGAATTTATCCTTGTCGAATAACAAATGAGAAAATGATTCAGATTCGATTGAAGATTGTTGGAGATTGCAAACACAATCAAGGACGATGATAAACGTTTGAAGTTCTTCGAAGCAATAATCAATCTTTGAATCAATGACGAGATTTCGAATGTGCAAGGGATTTCGAAAGAACTCGGAAGGGCAATGATAATTCTTTGAAATGATCTTCATCTTTCGGACGCAAGGGCGGAAGCATGAAGACAAGGAAACAAAAAATGAAACAAAAACGCACAAAAAGAAAACACACAAAAACGATCTGTTTCTTTACAAGATTCTACACAACCAAAACAAAAAACAGAAAAACAAAAGAAAATGGAAAAAGAAAAACACGATGAGAATGTCGATTTAATCGACAAAATCAAAGCCAAAGTTGAATCGCTTTGATTGATATACAAATCCGGAGCAAATGAACGGATAAATGCAACGAATATAAACAAATCAAAGAAGTTCAAAAGCGTTGCGGAAAGATTCAACATGACAAGC
>Ga0326512_10000617_pt1 | contig 30770 bp, 52 predicted proteins | sample 1_2617_0518_D_FD_203652 | JGI IMG/M metagenome (GOLD analysis project Ga0326512, IMG submission 203652) | Bovine rumen microbial communities from UC Davis, California, United States - 1_2617_0518 | ecosystem: Host-associated > Mammals > Digestive system > Stomach > Rumen | place: USA...
GCTCCGGCACCGATCAGGAAGCGGCCTTGCGAAATTCGCTCCCAAGTGCCGCCGAAAAGACTGGCCGGGTCGGTGTCATTGACGCTAAGGTAGATCGAGCCGACCGGATACAACTTGTTCGCTAAATTCGCATTTAACGAACTTATCTGATTACGCAAATCTGCGATCTGTGCCTCCAGCTCGCCCTTTTTATCCTCAACAATGCCTGTGATTTCTTCGCCGTTCGCCGCATGCGCAGTCGCCCCGGAAAGCAGGTTCTCCGGTGTAACCGTGTCCCCTGTAAGATCAATCAACGTATTTCCGGCATACGTTACCTTAGATATGGCCATATCTCACCTCACGCGATGGCTGCTGTTGTTCCTCCGGCAGAATTAGCAGATTCCACGTACGGTATTGCCTTTACCGTGACCTGTGAAATGTAATCTGCCGAGGTGGGTACAATAATCTGCTCTTCGCTTGACGGGGTCACTGTCTTAGCCTCCGCTGTGACTTTCTCACCGCCGTAAGCTCCAATTATTCCAAGGATCGTAATCCCGCTTTTTATATTCTCGGGGATAAGCTTCAGCTGTTCGGCATCTGCAATCTGCACTTTTCCGGAGCCATCGTGATAGCCCTGCGGGATTGTATACGCATCCGCTTTTTTTGCTATCGTACCGGAAACTGCGCCATTGTTGGCCATAGTTCCGGTAAGCTTGGATCCACGTGCATGCGCCGTTTTTCCAGACAGTATCTCACTCAAATTTGCAGTGTCATCACTTGTATCGGAATCGTATGTATTCGTTCCTGCTACAATAGTGCCGTCCGCTTTATGAAATGTAATACCGCTCCTGACATCGCTTTCGGCGACCGTGTCCCCCGTAAGATCAATCAGTGTATTGCCCGCATAGATAACTTTGTTTATCGCCATACTGCCTCCTCATTTATTCATTCGCTATATAAACTGTTGTACCGGTGTCATTACTCGTTTCGCTGTAGGTGATCTTGTGGACATTAACATCCCTCGTAAGATACTTATCAGCGGTTGGAAGGTACTGTTCGTAAACAGACGGGGTCACCTCATAGGACCCGTTGTATTCCTCAGCCAGTACTCTCACAATGTCGCTGCAATTGATTCCGATCCGGTCCTCTTCCTGCAGCGCTAATGTCAGTCGTATATTAGTCTCCATACGTGATCACCCCGTCCATCAGAATCGGCGCGATATTAACTGTCTTAATCGGTGATGCCGCAGCACGGCCATTCGTAGTGATCCACCGTATCTGAATCCGTGCCTCCCCTTTTTCCAGCGACAGGGTTTCCTCCTGTGTCAGGCTTACAGTGACGACGCTGTTGTTGTGGTCTATGTCGGGTGTTATGCCTACCTGTGCGCCTGTTTTGGTGATTAGCAGCTTACCCTGCGCGATCGTAACGAATACTCTGCTGCCGACAAATGTTTCGCCCGTAACATTTATGATTATTGTAGGTGTTGTTCCGCGTCTCACTTTTGCCTCCTATCGCCTTACGTACTGCGCTCTGATCCGCTCGTCCTGTATCGCATTATGCTTGTCCAGTTCTGCCTCGATGTGCTTGTTTCCGGCGTTTACTGACAAGATAGTTCCGGCTAGTGCAAGCGCTCCGCTGATAAGCGCGACGATGATAGATTCCATAAACCTTATTTTCCCGTAATCGACCCGATAATGACATAACTCCCGCCAATCCTGTCAAGCAGTACGCGATCCCCGACCTTAGGGGAATAAGAATTGATCGATTTATACATCTTCATGGTGGCTGTATCTTCGCTGTCAATAATGACAGAGGCAGATCCATCCCCTACAGATGCAATAGTCCCAATTATCATGTGAATACCTTTCTTTCCAAAGTATGCGTTAGTGCCCCGCCGAAAGATAAAGTCCATGCGACTTCCTCGAACAGGGATTCAGCTCCGTCAGAAGAGCAGCTGACATAGGTGTTATACTCATGCGGACCATCCGGCATTGTTTCAAGTTCTATTTTTTCTGTTGCTTGCGTAGATTCAAAATACTTTTGATCAATAATGGCCTTAAGGGTTTCGATATTAGGACAGTCGCTCAGTTCGTACGCGCTGACAACATTGTATCCGCGGGACCAGGTGGACGTCTTCGAGCTCGGATCCGAATTCGTTCGCGTGTATTTTAACGGTTTTTCAATGTCAGGATTTGAAACGTATCCTATCAGTACGTTTGGTATATTGTACAGATCAGTGCTTTTAGTAATCTTATCTATTATCGTTGAATTTCGTTCGGTGTAGGTATAGTCGGCAGAATACTTTACAGTTTTCCGCTGAAGGTGAATGGCACCGTCCCCGCCGGCATGTACCGGCGCAAATGCTATTTCTTCCAACAGCGCGTTTATTATTTGAAGGTATGCCGTACCAGTTTCGAATTCGCGGTCAATAGTAGTACGTAAATCACACTCATCGTGCACGATGTTTGATAGCCCGCATTCCACTAGTAACTCAGTTATGGCCTCTATGTACAGGGTATTAGCGGGGATGTATTTTCGCTCTAAGCATTTAGCCTGCTTAAGGATCATGGTTTCGTCGTAAGCCTCGACATTGTAGTACTCTCTGCCGTTAATAATAGTAGTCGGTGATGCGATGACTACAAAGTCACCAAGCGTAATTTCGCCTCCGCCAGTCTCGATTACCGGTCTTAGCCGATCCTTAAACAGGTCAAATCTCTGCGGCACCCTCCTCCGACTGTTATCTGTAATTTCGATAATGTCCGGAATGCTGAAGCCGTCACAGGGCACCTGACACTGCAGAGAACGCATAACATCCGCGGTGGAGTCATAATGTACCGTACCTGCCTCTGCTCTGGCTTCTCCTATTTTTAAATGCTTTCGAACGATATCAACTCTGTATCTATAGATCGTAGTTGATGGATTCATCATAGTTCGTTCTCTCCAGCGTCAGGGAAATCTCATTGCTGTAATCCCCCGAGTCGAATTTGTCAAAATTATCTGTTTTGGAATACCCGGTAACAACACACCAGCCGCCATTTCCAAAATTATCCGCATAGAATACAGGCCCGCCTAAAAGATCTTCTATGTTCTCTGAACTTGTGAACACAATACTGAATGTCGTTGATCGTGACCCGGAAGCATAATAGGATGGGTATGTATCACCCAGGAACTGCACCTTTTCCATATTTGGACTACTGCCGGTTGATATATCAACGGCATTGCCTGCCCTGCGATTAACGTCAAATATCTGGTTATGCGCAATAATGATCGCGTGCGGGTACAAGGCATTTATGGTTGTCCTATAGATGGATGAGTTATCACTTTTTGTAACGCCTATGACCTCATAGTTCGTTCGGCCAATTGCGTATTTATCCCGGAAAGATTGCCCATCCAGTTTAGCAATCAGAACGCCGTTACGCCTCACATAATATTTTGTAAACACGTCAGACGACGGGACGGTGATATTGATTCCCCCGTTTTCATTCTGCAGAACTGTTGCGTTCAGCGGATCAACCGTTGGTTGCTGATACGCGGCCTCCGACCAGTCAGAGGAATCACCCAGCAGATCAAATACCCGTACCCTCACCGAGTACACGCTGCTATCAAAATATTGATCCACAAAATGCTCCGAATCCCCGCTGTACACTACGCCGGAATCGTAAACAATGCTGTCATCTAACAGCATCTGCAGCTGATAGGCACGCTGTGCAGATGACGTCCATGTTACAATAGGACGCCCCGCTGTTGACGCTAATATGGATGACGGCGGAGTAAGAGCAATTTTGTTTACAAATGATGCGGTGGCCCAGCTGGACGGAGCATCCGACTGATTGTACGTCCTAACGCGCCATTGATATACACCGGAAACCGATATATCCGCGGTTATCGTAGAGCTATCGGATACCACATGGTCCGCAACAACAGTCCAGTCATTAGAAGAAGATTCCTTATATTGCAGATCAAATGCGTATTGCTTTGTGGCATTATCAGTGCTATGAATCCAGCGAAAAGTTATATGCCCGTTTTCGACACTCCCAGAGGGCTCTACGCAGGTGGCGCTTGCCGCGGCGTCCACCGTAGAAAACGTCATTTCGCTAAAGTTCGTGCCCGAGGAGCTAAATATCATGCGCTTGGCTGTTCCGTCGTCTGCCGTCGCGGTAAAATACACATTATATTCAGCGGAACGTTCCAGGCTTGCGCTCGCAGAAATTTTTAGGCCGAACCAGTCGCTACGGACTATTGTGCACGGCACGCTTTGGTAGGAAGAATCCGCCGGTTTCTTAAAGTACATCGTCGCAGAGGACAGCGAATACTGCTCGAACGTCTCTGTTTTATCTATGTATCCGACGAATTCCTGTGTATTTGGATTAATATAAGTCGAATTTGCGTAAAGGTATGGAGAAAAATCCGCCTTCCTATCGTAGTACATAACCTCTGCGACACAGTTATCCGACGTATATGTAACCTTATCGCGCTTGTTGTTCTTAAAATAAACCCTGCGCGGCGCGGGATAAGTACCATCAATACTGTGCGCCTTCCAGTACTGCCAACTGCCATCAGCCTTGAGGAATACATCGTTAACGATTTTTACTTCCCTTTGCTGGTAGTTAAACATGTAGTACGCTATGCCGTCCTTAGATCGGCTGGTACTATAATCCTGGTAATATGGGACATCCAGACGTATGTAATAGTCATAGTGCCTTTTTTCGTGGGAATAGGTAAGATCCTTAACAACATCTATGTCAGTAAACCCGTCAATGTTCTGGGCCATTTAGCTATTCACCCCCATTCGGGATCTGATCCTGCGCTGCTGATTTAGCTTAGACGCTACGGTGCCTGCAATGGCCTCCGAACTTTGGCCTGATCCGTAAACGTTAAATGTGTTTCCACCATAGCTGTTGCTGTACAGCGTATTTCCGCCACCGGTTCTTGCGTAGGATGCTATGGATCCGATCCCGCCCAATGCGCTTATAACTGTTAACGCGCCCGCGATAGCCGTCATGGATATGGCAAGGCCCGCCGCGGGCAACGCCGCCCGGGACATCGCGGAACCGATAGCTGCAATCCCTGTTGCCGCAACTGCGCCATCTTTGGCAAGCGTCTTTACGCCCTCTGACGCCGGTGTAAGGCTCTCCATCATTTTCCCAATTCCGGCCGTCATAGCGCCAATTCCTGCAGTAGCGATGCCGATCCCTGCTCCGATTCCCGCAGCAGCTGCGCCAACGGCTAAAATCCCCGGTGCGGCGCTTGTCAGGGCCGCGCCAAAACCAGCCACAGGCGTAGCCGCCGCTGTGGTAGCAGCGCCAGTTGCGGCGATGCCGGACGCAAGCGCCGGAATAGCTGCCGCAATGGTTTTTATGGTAGAGAAGGCCTCAAATGCCTTAATAAGCGCTGTGGCGCCAGCCGCTGCGGTTACTGTTACTACAGCAACATCGCGGACAGGTTGCGGTATCTTTGCGACTGCGCGTGAAAAATCCATTGCCATTTCTGCTGCTGTTTTCAGAGCCGGAGCAAAGTCGGATAAGACCTGCGCATTCAACGACATTTTTGCAGCATCCCATGCGGCCTTTGCTTCATCCGTCGCATCCTTCGCGCTGTTTACGCTTCCGATCAGATCATTAGACAGGATCAGCCCCATCTTCTGCGCGCGATCCCCATACTCCCGGAGGCTCTTGCCGCCGTCGTCAACAATACCGGCGAGCTCGTTTGCAGATCTTCCAAAGATCTCCATTGCCTTCTGGTCGCGTTCCGTTTCATTCGGGATCTTGCTTAGCGCTGCCAGTGTATCATTAAACACAGACTCGACGTCGCGCATGTTACCGCTAGCATCGGTAACAGAAACACCAAGATCTGAAAACTTATCGGCGGAGGAGCTCATCTGGCGTTCCATCTTTGTCGCCGCAGCTATAATGGACCCGGAGTCAACATCAACCATTTCTGCGGCGTAGTTCCACTTTTGGATCGTAGATGCAGCAAACCCGGATTGCGCCGATTCAGTAGCGAGATCATCTAAATCGGACATGGTCCCCTTGAGCCCCTCATACCCAGCTTTTAGGGCTTTTGTAGCTGCTGCGGCAAGACCCAGCGACTCAACCAGATCTTTAGTTGACCCGCTGAATGCCGTTGTCGCAGTTGTGGCCTCACTGGTCTCGCCGTTCAATACGTTCAATTTTTTCTGCGCTTCAGCATACTTTTGTTTCAGCTGCTCTGTCTGCGTAGAATTCTCTCCCGTCGCGGCGGTCGATTTATCAACCATCTCTTTATAGCGTTTAACAGCCTCTTCCTGAAGCTTTATTTGCTTTTCGAGCACTCTCGCCGCGTCTGCGTTTTTGGTCTCAGCTGATGTATTTTTATCATATCCGGAACGCGTAGCATCCAGTTCAGCCTGCAAAGTTTTCTGCTGCTGATTGATATTGGCAATTGCCTGGCGAAATTCCCGCTCTCCGTCCAGACGGATTTTAGCGCCTATTGTTACCGCCATGTTCCTCTCCTATTCAATCTGGATAGCGTCATCAAAGTCATTAATGCTGTGATCTGGTTCAACATTCCCGTTATAAATTGATAGACAGGTAATCATGTCAAGCATTTCAGAAAAACGCGTAGCAATAATTTCCTGTCGGGGCATATTCAAAATTCTTCCGTAAAATAAAAACCATGATAGATTCAGCACTATTGGCTGTCCGTTTTTTTTCCTGTCGTATTTCCTTTTACGGTTGTTCCGTCCTTCACCCACTCTGTCTGCGCCTCCGCAAACAGTTTGTTGAATGTGTCGTTATCGAGGGTAAGGGCTTCTTCTTTCACAAGTGGGCGGATTTGATAGTCCTCACCGCGCGCACGGGCTTCCCAAAAAGCATTTTGTTCGAAGCCCATCGAAAGGTACTCCATGAACTCAGCTGCGCGGCACTGTATATCTGCGTAGGACCCATTAAAAAAACAGTCAGCGCCGCCCGTGCGATCAAATAACCGCTGGATATCACACGCCGCGCCAACTGTTTTAAGGAAGCATACATTTCTTCCGTGGATAATCATTGTGCGCCTCCGAGAAGTGATTTTATAACCGCTTCTGCAAGATCTTCCGTTGTTTGGGCATCCGCTACCCTGCGCCATTTATGCGTAGCCGAGTCGTCGCGCATCAATGTCGCGGTCAGTTCCTGTGTCTGGAAGCTGATGTTCTCACCCTGCGACTGGGCCTTTAGACCGTCAACACTAAACGACGCCTTGGGAAATACGACAGGAACATATGTTGTTACTCCGTCCTCCATGTACCGCACAATGAATCCGATGCCTACATATGGTACTTTCTGTGTGTCGTCATAGTCGTACACATTAACCTTTGCGGATCCTACCGTGACCTCCGACTTCGTTTTGAGGCCCTGAATGAGCTCGCGAGCGTCATCCTTAAGCCCGTCAACTGTAAGCGTAACCGTTCCGTTAGTAAACTTTCCACCGACATTTTCACCGCTGACATTGTCCGTGTATAGCTGTGTGTTTCCAGATGTAGCTATAGCCAGCGAAACCTGTACGCCACGGGCAAGAGGTATTACGCCGGTGTACCTAGGATTCCCGTCATTCGCGTCATACAGCGCAACATAGGGCTTGGAAAATCCTGTTATCACTCTACCGTTTGCCATTTGAACTAATCTCCTTTTCTGTCCTTTCCTTCATCGCCTTTTCGACGTCTGACCTACAATTCCGTACAGCCTTATCGATCATATGCGTCGCCTGCATGGTCGACGTACCCTTATTAAGGGCATGAGCAATTAGCGCGCGCGGAACCAGTCGACCCGTGTGATCTGTAAAGTACCCGGCCATCGTAATGGCAGCGGATACACCTCCGCCCTCAACCTTAATTTTGGAAGAGCTCAGACCAGCTAAAAGCTCTGCGCGCCCGTGCTGGTTAATGGCTGAGTCATCCAATGCGGATATTTGCTGCTTGATCGCCTCAAACTCAACATGCGCGCCGGAGTACACTGCCATTTTGCAAATATCTAGCATCCTGCCGCTCATCTCATCTAGCTCTGCTATGGCGTCCTGCACGCCTTCCCCAATAAATCGTGCCATCATATCACCTGGAGGGACCAGCTGTGATGAATCAGGTTCGTCTGGTCTTCATACACAGCTCCGTCGTATCTACAATTAATACCGTCAATACAGTTCAGCGCATCTGAAATGCTGTCGGCAAGAGGATCAAAATCCACGTGTGTGAACAGCTCAACGTACACCGTAAGTGCAAATTCTGAGTTGTGGTTATTCATTGATACGCTGCCGGACTCCGCGTCTTCGCGGAAAATGCAATACGGCGCTTTGCCTGTCCTCCAGTAGTGGTATACGGTTAGTCCGTCGATACCAGTCAGCGCTAATTTCACTTTTTTCAGCTTATCCTGCATCGACATCATAATTACCTTCCAGTCTGATCAGGGTAAGATCCACACAATCCCTGCCTATAATTTTCTGATGTTTATCGATTCTGTATTGCGCCCCGTCTACGATCACATATTTTGCGCTAGCCGGAATGCCCGTGCAGTACGTGCGCACAACTGCGTCGATCTGCTGATCAGCGCCGGCAGCGGCGTATAACCTGCGGTACCCGACTGTTCTCTCCTCGTAGTACGCACTCCCGATGGGTACCAGTCTCAGATCCGGCATTGCGCCGTTTTCGGCCATATCTTTGATATCGCAAAGCTTTAGTATGCCCTGCTCGTTCATCCGACCTCACCTATCTTCCTTGTCCCTATTACGGCCAGCCGCTCCTTATAGAGCGACCAGGATGCGGCATCCGGCTCAACCGGATACATTCCCTTGACATATAACACGACCGCGATACAGTCATCGGTATTATCCTCATCGAATACAACATCACAGGACCTCGTGATATCATCTTTCCCTGCCGCGATCAGTGCGTCGATCTGATAATCGAGCGCGGTATTGTCATCTGTAAGCCTTAAGCTCTGCTTACAAAGCCTCCTTAGCTCCTCGTGTGTCATAGTGCAGTCCTCCGGCCGTCAAACAGCTACAGGGAACGCCGGAGCGTTCCCTGTCATCTCATCAGGCAAACGTTGCATATGCCCCTGCGCCATTATCACGCATGCAGCCCTCTGCACGAACATAGCCTGAAATGATAATCTTGTGGTTCTTGATATCCCTGTCTGTCTCAATCATTGTATCCTGTACAACGTTCAGAACGAACTTCTTAGGGTCCAAAACAAAAATGTCATCTCCGGCAGCCGCGTCCTCGCGATAATCTGCTTCATTCATCAGTACGCCGTCACGCAGTACCGGCTGCTTGGCTGTATCGACCATGCCAAGTACGTCGCCATATTTCCGCGCGCGGGAACTGTAAACCTTGAGGTTTGTCCCCCTCTTGACAGATCCGAACAGCGCGGTCAGGTTAGCATACGTAAGGGATGCCGATGCTGCAACCGTTACAGCCGCTGCACCGATATCGCTCTTGATACGGGCAAAAACATCGGCCGCAAGCGCGTCGCCAAGATCTGCAGCAATTTCTTCCGCGAGATAATCTTCAAGCGCGCCCTGCGACATTTTCGCAGATGCATAGGACAGCTCAACGTTCGCGGAGTAGTCATTGCCCGCAAGAGTAACTTTGGCAAACGTATTGGCCGCTGTTGCATTTGCGGCACCTTCAGAAACCTTCTTAGCCGCCCCTGCGGTAATTGCGGTATGCTTGTTTACCTCGAGGATGACGCCTGTATTTTTAATGTCGATATCATTCAAAATCGGATGTACCGTGTGAATGTTATCCCAGATCTTGTCATCCAGCGTTTTCGGGATCTGGACGGCATTATCCGCAACCGTAATAAGCGCGGCGCGCTGCTCATCCGTTGCGGCGCCCATAAGATTTGCATAAAACGCGTCTCTGTATTCTGCAGAAGCGATATCCATTGTCTTTCTCTCCTCTTCTCTCGGTGTTGTAATAACTTTTCCTCTGCCCGCGGCGGCCTGCTCGGCAGCTCTTTCTTCGGCCTCAAGCTCAGACTTGCGCCTTAAAAGACTCGCATAACGCGATTCCATGTCGGCAATCAGACGGCTGCGCTCTTCAATTTCAGAATCCTCGGCCGTTTCTGCGAGCGGTTCAATCTGTGAACGCCTCTTATCCAGATCATCAAGATCTGCGAGAACTTCAGCGTATTCCTTTGTCATTAAGATCCTCCAACTTTTGATTTAATTCTCTGATACGTTCGGACCTCCTGCGGGCACTCTCCAGTGCCTTCCTTGCGCTCTCCAGCGATGCCCTACCACTCTCCAGTGATCGGACATTAATGGACGTCTGCTCGTATGCCGGAAAGGTAACAGCGGACACCTCGTATACTCTCGAGATGCTCGTAATATGTCGAGTAGGATGATCTGCGTCCAGATTTTCCCACGCGTCACCATTAACAGTAAACATGAAGCTCATGCCTGATACATCCCCACGCGACACTGCGGATGCCAGTTCCTGACCGCGTGGATTGTTATCAGTGTCAATATCAGCCTCGACCAGCATGCCCGCGTCATCAACGCTAATTCGCATCGTGCTATTAGCGTTGTTATTTCTGGACCGTGCCAGCGGCAGCTGGTTAGTATCATGATTGACAAGGAAACGTACGTCTTTCAGATTTGCATTATCAAGTGCACCCTTGTCAATAATTTCATCCCAATACCCCAGATCAGTTCGCTGATCGAATACGATCGGACGCCCTTCCAGTGTTGTGACCTTCCTTTCATCATTTCGCAACGCACGTACATCGCAAACCGACATACGCTGCTCAATCGTCTGTTCCGTCATCGTTATCTCCTTCAATCGGTTGATAGTTATTTACAGCGATCATGATCTGATCGCCGCCACGTTCTGCGCCGAGCGGCGCATACCCCAACATTTCGCGGTATTCATCACGCATGAATAGCCCTAGCTGCTGTGTAGCATTAATTACCTGCACGACAGTGGACATCGGCTGGTATTTAACCCTCGCCATGTTGGCCTCAATTTCATTCCCAAATCCACGTTCGCGGTCGGTAAAGAGCTTCGCTGTCATTGCCTGCGTCAGCATTATGCAAAATGGCTCTATCCTACCTTCGTACACGGACTCATAACCGTTAGAGTCGAATTTATTCTGCAGGAAATCCTCGTTAACGCCGAGCAGATCAAAAATTTTCTTACGGGCCTGCTCCATCGTATCCGCATCAACCATATAGGGCTTGCTCTCCAATGGCTGATAGTCGAACTTTCCGTCAAGGACCATCACGCCGCCATTGTTCGACGCCCGCAAATTATCGGATACAAACTTGTCCCGCGCTTTTTCGATATCAGAGTCTTTTAACACGTTAACTGACTTCAGGATTCCACGGATCAGCGCGCTGTTCCTGATTCCGTTAATGATCCCCTGATTCTGCGCGTCCATAAGTTCCGCAGCGGGAAGGATTACGTCATTCGATTCCCCGAAAAGATCATCATTAAGATAATGATTACGCAAATGGATCAGCTGGCTATATGGTACGGAATAGGTGTTGAAATAATTCAGCTGGAACTTGGCAACAAGCACGCCATCAACGTCAACAACGCTGAAATTCCTATAGCTGATTGGCCACAGGCTTATAATTGCCCCCTTTTCGTCATATTCCGGCCAGATGAACACGTTATTCGACGTATAGTACAGGGCAGCAACCTTGTACAAAAAGTCGTATTCTGTCATGAATTCATTCGGCTTTTTGAGGACTCTGGCAAGATCGGACGACCTGTCGACAACTGAAACATCGTCTTTCTTTTTCTGAACTGCACGCAATTCGATTTTTGCAATATTCCGTGCCAGGGCGTCCACGCACGCAACAAAAAGGTCAATTTCGGTCAGATCTTTTTTGAAAGTCCGAAATTTCCAGGCACGAACATTGAACGGGACCACTCTCCCACGACTACGCGTGCCAATCTGCTTTCGAAATCTATCTATAAAACTCATGTATCACCTCAGCCCACAAGGTTCACATAGTCATCCCTGTATTTCACATAGATGACATACGCGTTTAATAGGGATACCATTCCGTCAATACGCTGGTTCCTATGTATTTTGATCGGCTGAATGGACTCAACCGTACCGGAAGTCTTTACAGCCGTATTGGACAGGCACCATTTTAGGATTGGATTGTTATTGTAGTTGATCTTCTTTTCCGCCAGCATAGCGCCAAGTTCCTTCATGGGGGCGGTCCACGTAAATGGCCCCTGCGCGACCTTTTCCATTACTGACTGTCCAAATGTATCCGCCATCTCCACCTGCCAATACCCGGCAAGCGCCCGGTCGTACCCGCATTTCCACAAAAGGATCTTGTGTTCGTCGCGCATGGCTGCAAACCATGCGGTTACATCCGAGTAGTTGACCATGGAACCGGCGCATACAGTCAGCAGGCCTCTTTTTTCCCAGATTTTATATGGGGCCTCTTTACTTGACGTCGTTTCCAGATAGTCTATTTTGCTCTGTGGTAAAAAATAGTGCTGCAAGCAGTAAATTGTGGCGTCATCCGGTTTTCGAATGAGAAGTGTTGCGCAGGTGAGATCGCCGACAGCGGATAAATCACACCCGCCGATCGCATAGGTATCTTCTACATCGGAAATATCAAACGTAGCATTACAGTTCAATTCGTCCCATGTCAGCCAGGCATCGCCGACCACATTTTTAAGATTAAAATCCTTGGTAAGCACCGTCGGGCGGAAGGTACTGTCTTTCTTCGCGCGCTCAACATTATCGGCTAAGAACTGCTGATCTTTGATCGGCCCAAGCCCCGGATTTGCTTTTACCCATGCTTTTGGATCGGTCCATTCATCGGGCGAGTCAAGTTCATAAATCAACGGGAGAAAATGCTCATCATCGATAGATCCGTTCAATACCTGAACCGCATAGTCATACTGGTTATCATAGATACCTTCCCGGTTGTACCCGGACGTAGTAATCATGAACAGGATAGGAGACTGGTTCTGTCTTCCGGCCATACCCTGCACAATAACGTCGTATATATTCCGGTCCTTGATGCTGTGTAATTCGTCAATCACTCCGCAGTAAACATTCAGTCCGTCCAGTGTATTCGAGTCCGATGACAACGGCTGAAACACACCGAAATTGTATTCACTGTACATATCGGTTTTTCTTTTTCGAATATACTTAGACAAAAACGGGCTCTGCGCTACCATGTTTCGAGCCTCATTGAATACGATTTTGGCCTGATCCTTTTTCGATGCTACGCAATCGACTTCGGGGGACCCCTCCTTTGTGCCGATCAACATATACAGCGACAAACACGACAGGATGCAGCTTTTCCCATTCTTCCGCCCCATTATCCATAAAACAATCTGATACTTTCTTCGCCCTGCGTCGTCAACGAATCCAAAAATTGCTTGGATTGCCGCTTTCTGAAAAAGCTGGAGTTCGATTTTCGCGCCAATAACACCTTTTGACTGTTTGCAAAAATTCTCTATGAAATAAATTGGTCTCGCCGCTGCAGAAATGTCAAAATGGTATTTCCAGTCCTTTCTTTTGCAATCAGCGGCAAGCTGTTTATATATCAGCCGGACCTTCTCGGATACCGCCGTCTTTCCACTCTCAATATCCTTCCAGTATTTGAGAATGTAATTCGTCCGATCGTACTTAATCATTTTGACGTTAGGAAATCCGCCATCGGATCGGATGCAATCCTGGCAATCTCTTTATCCGGCGGCGGCAGCAGCTTGACCAATTCGCGAATAACGGCATTATAATTGCTGATCAATTTTGTGTAGACTTGAGACGCAGACCCCGGTTTCTTTCCATGCTGGTTTTCTCCGTTCTGATATTCTTCTACCCATCCGTCGGCCTTGATTTGTTCCTGCAGGTCCTGCAGCGATATTGCCATGAACGCAGCATTCTGAATCAGGCTCGCGCACAAATTACGCTTATCGGGCTCTATGTTTTTAAATATCTTACTAAGCCGCTTCATCTCCGCGGATATCCGATCATTTGACGCCATCTTTATCTACACTCATTCCAATGTTTTCGGTTAGGGTTCTTTGGAGGGGAAAGCCGCGCCGAAAAAATCTTGGTTCTTAAAAATTTTAACTCCCCCCTGTCTCTGTATTATCTCCATCAGTCGTAGCATCACGGGAACTGCTGAACGTCGTAATATCTCCATTCTCGTCAAAGTACAAATCGCTCTGAAGGATCTCGCTCTGCCTGTAGTGCTCCGCGTTGTGATGGCGAATGCACAATGCCTCGAGATTATCCCAATTCAATGCAATCTTAGGGTCGTTTACTGATTCCGCTGTAAGATACTGCTTATGATGCACATGCTGCGCTGGCCTTACAACGCCCTCGCGCAGGCATCTTTCGCAGTATGGGTGTTGCGACAGATACCCTGCGCGGCATTGTTTCCATGCTCTTGTACTATAAAACCAATCCCATTTAGATGTTGAATGACGACCCATACGTAATAACCAATGCCGCGGCATATCCTGACAAGCGGCTACACCGCAGCAATCAGGGAGGAAAACAAACAAATGAGGGCACAAAGCTCAATCTGCTTTTGCCCTCACTCTTTACTGTACATGATACTACGTGGCGCTACTGACATTCACTGACATTTTAATAATTCATCTATCGCAGCGTTCTTAATCCGGTAAATCTGCCGCACATCATATCCCATTTCAAGTGCCACCTGTTCCCATGATAAAAGCCTGCTGTCTAGGTAATACAGTTCGAGCGCATTACGCTGTACGGTATCATTCAGCTTGCCGATCATATCAATCCCCTTTCGATGTTTTCTTGAAAGTGTGAGTATTTTTCGGCTGATCGCAGAATCATACTGCTCTATCTCTGCCATTGTATCCGCCATCACATCCTGCGGAGCGCTGATTTGAACATCTACCTCTTTGATTTTCACGGCCTTCGGCAGCAGTGTGCTGTAAATATATTCACGCTTATTGATCAGCGAATTAAGCTCTGCCTGTTCTTTCCGACAATCAATCAGAAGCTGTCTGATCTGCATTATCTGTACTCCCTTCCGGTCGATCGGTCTCGCAGTGTGATCCGGCCTACGATATCAAACCCAGCGATCGATGCAATAGACCGCATCATGTTGATGATCTGCATTACGTGCTCCGGCGGTCTGTCCGCATGCCGTACCGCGATCTCCGCGGTCGGGTCATTATAGCCCTCGCAGTTCATTTTCCCTCGCCTTCCGCCAGTATCCAAAACGCACTCCGCTTCCTGTTTTCAGTGTCGGAACCCATATCAGATTCCCTCTGCGGTCAATGCCTCTGGCCCTTTCTCTTTCTCGCCCTTCCATCTTGCGGATCTCTTCCAGGGCTTTTCTTTGCTCTTCTCTCGTTAATTCTCCTAGCGTCATTTTCCCATCACCGTTTAAAAATAATAATCACCATTGCCACCGCGGACGCGACTGTCAGCCCGCCGATGACGGCTAAAACCGTTTTGATTACATCAATCATCTAGCATCCTTTCCAGTGCATGTATCATGTGCCGTATACTATCGTCATCGCAAAAATTAATGCACACTTCGACGTGCCCGTTTTCACGTGTGATACATAAACATTTGTTGTTTGTTACCCTTTGCCGGCCGCAAACAGCATATTTGTTAAACCCCTTACCGACGATTATCGGGTAATTGCGCATCTAATCCTCCCAGTAGTGTCGTCCAGCTCTGCCAGCCGATCATTAAGTCTCCGGTATTTATCTTTCTGTTCCGGTGTCATTTCCTGCCTCCTCGTCCATCTTCGCTCCACAGTACGGACAAAAATAGTATCCCATCTCGTCAATAGATACCTGTCGGCTGTCATATACGGTTTTTCCGCATTCCGAACATGTGTGACTATACGCTTTTCCGGTACGTTTGTTAGGATATTCCGGAATCCAATGCGCATGCGCTATAGGTGATCGCTCAATGGCTTCTTCATGCTCAATCATGTCTGCAAACTCTAAACCTGCATCATCGCCAGTAAAAGCATCTGTCCAATGATCTCTAATCCAATCTCTTAGCGTTTTCTCTAACGCATCTGCATCAATCGGTCTCATGATTACTCCTCGTCCATCCTTGCGCCGCAGTTCGGGCAGTAGTTTGCGTCTCCCCTTCCGGCATTCACACCGCCGAAGTCAAGGAAATTCCCGCAGTTCGAACACTTATAAACTCCATGCTTCTGATCAATCCAGTGCGCATGCTTCACTGGTTCTGCTTCAATTCTCCGGATCATGCCAATTACCTGCTGGAATGCCACGCTCTCGTAGTGAACCTGCTCTCCTGAAAGTAAGGGCGCGATTGGAGCCAGTACGAACCGGATCTCGTCCGGGTTAATCAGTTTCATGCTTTTCCTCCTCGTCCATCTTTGCGCCGCAGTTCGGGCAGAAGTTTGTACTTCCTCGTCCTACATTAACGCCGTCAAAGTCAAGATAATTTCTGCACTGGTCGCAGTAATAAACCCTGCCCCATCTTGCTGTTTTTATCCAGTGTCCTGTCTTTCGTTCTGGCTGTGCGGATGGCAACTGCGTCAAAACTTCTTCTAAGATTTCTTTTGCATCTTCCGTCAGCCATTCTCTCTGCTTAACTGCATCAATCGCCGCCTGTCTGCTGATTGTATCGCTCATTCTTCTGTCCTTTCTTCCCTGTATGGCTCCGGAAGCGGCTTCCATGCAATCACCATCTCTGTCCGGTCAAAATTATCCTCGTTCCAATAGTCGCAATAGACTGCTTTATCTTTTGTTGTAGTCAGGTAAAAACCTCTTTCCTCCGGCAATCTCTCACTGCACGGTATCCACCGCTGTTCTGGCTGTGCGGATGGCAACCGTCCAATAGCCACCGCCGCATCAACAACGTCGGCTATGACTATCTGATCTCCGTCTTTCTTCAGGTAATTCCCAATCGCATCAATCGCCGCCTGCCGGCTGATTATGTCCCCGTCATTTATGTCGGGAACATCTGGTAAAGACAATAATCTCGTCACATCCTTCTCCGTGTGTCCGTCCCAATGTTTGCCGTAGTCAAGGATTTCGCAATCAAACAAGTCAAAATACTTATTTTCGTAGTGGTATATGTAGCTTCCTTTTGGAGTGTCGATGCCAACGATGAACCACCCACCGCCAAAGCATAACTCTCCGCCCTCGTGTCTGAGAGACTTCCATGCCTTATCCTTGTTCTGTTTTACGATTGTGGCAAATAACATCATACGCTGATAATAAAGCTGTCTGAATGTGTGAAATCCATCTGATAAATCGTCAATTTCCGCCACACCTGCAACCTCACAGATTGCATTTATTCTTTCTCTTTCCGTATCAGTCATCGGTTCTCCTTTCTGCCCCAGAGCAAAAATCATCAGCGTCTGGTGTTTCGTTCGCATCCCACTTGCAGTTTATGTGCGGATAGCCGTCATTGTTGTCCTGATAGTATCTGCAATCTTTGCATCGGATGATTTCAGGCTGTGCGGATGACAACTGCTCAAGCCGTTCCGCATACCAGCTCGGATAATGCGCGTCTGTAGGCTCGCCCATAATCGCATCAATCGCCGCCTGTCTGCTGATAGCATCCTCACAAGGCTGTTGCTCTAATATATGGCATAATTCTACTGCTTCATCTTTAGTCAACCTGTTATCCCAACATTTGTAATCACCTGCCAGTTTATAGATATGGTCTTTTGCACTTTCGAACTTTTCATAAGGCTTTTGCTCTAGTGCTTTGATAGCAATATCGAGTGCTTCATTAGTTTTACTTGCAGTAACCGCCGCTTTTGGAATTTTGAATTTTATCTTTGCATCCTCTAAATACTCGATTGCTTCTTCGTTTGTCATTCCTTATCCTCGCTTTCTGCCTTGTAAGGCTCTGGTATCGGAATCCATGCGACAACCCCCCATTTGCCGTACCATCTGCCACCGTCAAACTTAAGAATGTTTATTGCTTTCTGCCGTCCAACAACAAGATATTTCCCATTCTTGTCTGGCAACCTCTCACTGCACGGAATCCACCGCTGTTCTGGCTGTGCGGATGGCAACCGCATAGAAAGCTTTGCGGAAAGCATCTCAATCGTATCTGCGGCGTCACTCACAAGCTTTGCCAGCTCGCCCTTGCGGTCTTTGGCATATGCTCGCAGATCATCAATTTGTTTGCTTATCATACTCATTATATCTCTCCTCCCAGCCTTTCCCGTACCGGATAGATACGCCTGCCTTCAGACTTCCGTTGCATCGGTGCGTAATCACAGCTTCGGATTCTTTCCGGTATGTGCTCAGATTTATCACGTTAATTCTCTCTTTCTGCCCATTTTCCGCAAATATCGCTGTCATCCGTCCAATCTGCGCACGCATCGCTGTCTGCGTTTACGCACATCCCGTCGCCGTTGTCGTCGTGGACGTGATATTTACAGTTCCCGCAGCACACATCGTTTTCCATAAACGCCGCTGCAACGCTGATTGCTTCCGATGCCGCTATGACGGTGATCAGCACGCCTGCGGCGACAACAAAAATTACGATCAATGCGATTCTCATCCTTCGTCCCCTTCGATTTGTTCAATCAGATCCAGCATTCCATCACTGATTTCTTCCAGCACATAGCCCCAGTTATCAAATTCATTCGTGACTTTTAATATGTCAGCCAAACCGTTTAGTGCAAATACCTTATATCTCAGCCTGCTAGCAGCTTTTTTCCTACAATCACTTATGTGTTCGTCCATGTTATCCACCTCTCTTGTAGTGCCCAGAAATGGCAAAATTTCGTGTCATTTCCGCGCTATTATGTTTTTAGCGTTAGTTTATGCCTTAATAGCCGTTTTTCTCTTTAAACAGTCTTTCCAGCTCTCTTACAAATGCCTTGCTCAGATCCAGCGTGAAGTCCTTTAACGGCCCTTCGGAGTATTCGTTGCAGATCCGGTCATACCGCGTCAGCATGTCCATAACCCAAACATCATCTGACCCGATGCCGGAAGCATCTTCCTTAAATGCTTTCCAGAATGTATTTATGACCTTATAGACAGCTAATAATTCATCATATTTATGTTTTTCCATTTCTCCTTCCTTCTAAATATGATTGTGTTCCGACTTTTTTCTCTCTTTGTTCCGACTTTTTACCCCGTTGTTCCGACTTTCGCGTACTAAAGTCGGAACACGAAAAAAGCCTATAAAATCAACGTTTTTCGGCTCTTTTTATGGGTCTGTTCCGACTGTTCCGACATTTTTAATGCACCTACGCGCGTAGAAAAATATTTTTTTATTTCTCTCTTCCCTCACGTATAAAAAACGCGTATTTTTTTTATATATATATGTGTGTGTCAAAAAAAGTCGGAACAGTCGGAACAATCGGAACGTGCGACTGAAAATTCTTTTATTTTAGCTAAATTGTCTGACAATACTAGAATGGAACATCTTCTTGTGCAGACAATTCATTAAATTGTGTCTGAATTGTTTCTTCATTTTCGTGCTTTTTTCTCGGCCTTTTTGGCCCGTGATACGAAAAACTCGGAACAGAGTCGGAACAATCACCCGTTTTGCGGAAGGCATAGCAGCGAATATTGAGGTCTCCAGGTATCCGGACACGCCTTTTTATGTTGTGCCCTTCCCCTCGGATCAGTATCTCTTCGTTGTCTGCCCACTTAATGAACTGCTTCAGGCTGAAATTGTGTTCCTTCGCGATTTTTTCCAATACAGACGGGATAATGTCGATCTCGTCTTCCTTCTCGTATCCCCAGCAGCCGGAAGAAAATTCCCCGTATTCGTTAGGATGGAACTTGTTGGAATTGACATTGACTGCATCTAAAATGTAATTCCATGCCCGTATTGGTTCTGACACCTCGTCAATACTCCGCAGGTTTCCAACACACCAGGGAATATCCAGTCTTGTATCATCGCCAAGCATCCGCCCTAGAAACTCATCCGCCGTCAAGATCAATGCCATTGGCATAATCTGCTTTTGCTCCATCTCCTTCCCGTTTTTGTCTGCTTCCTCTCTGATTTTCGCCTCGTACTCATCCATGATGCCCTGAACCTCGTCGCAGTTCTTAATGACGTAATTGACGAACAGCTCACCCAAAAGGCCATAGTTTTTGCTGATAGCTTTTACAGTTCCGTTGCCGTCCTCGAAGATGTTCCCTTCTTGCATTTCAAAGTCAAGTACTCGGTTCAGCGCACCGCCGTTCATGTCTTCGGACGCTAATGGACGTTCCATGTTGGTCAGGATTGCGTTTGACCACACCGCGGAATCACGCATGCTTAACGACTTGCTCAGTCTGCTTTTTTCTCTGCCGGCACATAGTGTGTAAACAAATTCCGTGTATTTGCTGCCGTCACCTTTGTCGTTGATTTTTGACATATCGTCGACCAACAACGGCAGGTTGTTCAGCGTGCCCAGCTGACGAACCAGCGCGTTAACCGTGCTGTTCGACTCGATTTTCAATTCCTGCGGATTTCCCCATATCGAAGCCGCGAAGAGCAATGTTACCGTTTTTCCGCCTCCGGAATGTCCGTAAAGATTAACTATAAACGGGCTGATTCCGACGATCTCAACCAGCACTGACGCCAGCGAAGCGGCAATCACGACGTTGAAATCCTGCCTTCCGGATGACCGAAGCGGCATGTATACGTCCAGCCAGTCGCTAATGTTTCCGGAAGATGAAATAGCCTTTACCAACCGCTCGTCCATCCACGAATAATTCAGCTTGATATCGCTATCGGAATATGGCAGGAACTCGCGCTCGTGTCCTTCCCGCGTCACCCATCCGTAACGCCGCGTAGACATCTGATGCTCAATTGTGTTAGGGTTCAGCACTTCAAAATCTGCAAGGTAGTTGATCAATAGGTTCGCGCTGGAAGACGTAACCGGAACGCCGTTATCCGACAGCTGTACAATCTTTGTGTTTGAAGATATGAACGATCTCGGGACCTGCATGCTCCGGACTACGTTATCTTTTCGCCAGGTTAACTCTACGTCCTCTTTTCCGGTGATCAGGTCCGTCATTGTCCGCGTGATGATAATCGGGTAATTTGATGCCACCAGAGGACCGGCGAAGCCTTCTGTGCGGACTCCATAGCGGTTCACTGACCACTTGCCGGTATTTACTTTCAGCTCGCTGCCATCCTGGAGCTTAAACTGCGCAACCTGCTGATTATTTAAAACCGATGCAGATTTGCTATGCTCCTTTTCGGCCTTTTCCTTGCCTTTAATCAGCTTTTCAAACTCGGCGCGGCAATGTTCCGACCGCGCCTGTAAAGTCAATTTTGCCGTGATTTCTGCGCGCCCTAGCGGGTCATCCTCAAAGTCCTCGTACAATTGGCGGATCAGGTCTGCGGATAACAGTTCTTTAACTGTTAATCCTTCTATGGTTTTGTCATTCCATTCAATTCTCTCCATCGCTTAAAATTTCCACTATTCTTCGTCCCGTCTGCCGCTTGTCGCAGAACTGAAAGTCCACGTTGTATTTGCGTTTCATCGTTGACAGCACTTTAAACAGCCGGTCCCCGTTCATTGCTTTCGGTGACTTCTTCCGTCGCGGATTTTGCCAAAAATAGACATCTTCCAGTGACCGGATATTTCCGCCGTGTTCGCACAAAATGGTTATTTTGATGCCCATTTCCTGCGCCCTTGCCAGTTCTGCCCGAAACCGTTCGTGCTGTTGACAGACATTTCCGCACAGCTCATTCAGATCCTTCTTGCGGTCAACTACATGCCGCGCATTGTCTAACGACATGTAGTCGCCGCAATATAGTTTTGAATGTGCTATTGTTGCCCCTGCTGCAATCAGCTGCGGCTCAATGCGGACCAGTTCTTGCGGCTTCTCCCTCGTATCCACAATGAGTTCCATGAATTACCTCAAAAAGGGATCTCTTCGTCTGTGCCGGCCGGAATATTTGTGAACATGGCAGCCATGTCATTTCCGTTCCCGTTTGCAGTATTTAATCTTGCTTTGTCGTCCGCTGAAAGATCCTTTTCCTTCGGGATATTGTTGGGATCAACCTTATCTTCCGATACGAACCAACGAAGCTCCGGATTCTTAGTTTCTACTAACCCTTCCGGACTGTCCCAAAGTCCATGGACGATGCCGAACGCGCCGCCGATCTTTTTATTTTTGAACTGTGCGCACCATGCTTCGTCATCCTCTACCCACTTTACTTTTGCGCCGTTACTGTTCTCGTAACATGTGCAGAACGTCTTGTATCCTCGTGAAGTTAAACCGTCGTTTCCAGTAACAACGATGTATTGCGTTCCGCGGCGCGGCCATTTCTTGTCTTCCCGCGTGTCCGCCTTGAACGCTTTCATGAAAAACTCGGGCTGACGGTCATTGCTTGCAAAATCGAAGCTGACAACAATCATCTTCTTTCCGGTTTTGGTTTCGGACACCTTCACGTTCTTAATGATCATGTGATGCCCGCCCAGCTCCGGAAGCTCCCTCTCTCCCTGTATCTGTGCCTGCTCATATCCTTGCGGCATATTCATATCTTATTTCTCCTCGTAATTGATTCTGATTTCTCCATCGTCCGTATATCCTGCTTCTATGCTTTCGACTCCATACAGACGGCAGCATTCGTGTTCGATCATGCATCCCCTTGCGTCGCTCCAGTTCGGCGCAAAAACAACCAGATCAGCGGTTGACATTACCGCAATAGATACTCCCAATGCGGCAAGAGGTTTGATATCATCCGCCGGAGCGCAGCCGAAAGCCGTTAAAAAATCAACATCTTTACCGTATTCGTTCTGGACGGCCTTTTTGATTTTCTCTCTCATGTCTTCGATAACTTCGCGCTTCCATCCGCGCATCGGCTGACTGATAAATACCTTCATTTATTTCTTGTCCTCCTTGTTATTTTCTGACAATCCGTAGTAGTTCCGGATTGCCGTATCGACTGCTTTCAGATCATTGGGAATTTCCAGTGTTTCAAACATTCCCTCCGGTGATTTCGCGGTGCTGACTGCATTGTTCTGCGTATAGAACTTGTAGTCTTCGCAATACAGGACAATATCGAAGCACCCCTCGACGGTCAGAACGTTGTCCAGCATCTTCCCGATTGTCTTCGCCTTGTAGCGATTGTTCGCGTCCATTTCACTATGGTGAAGGAAATAGACGATCTTGTTATCGTCAGACAAATTATTGATATTGTGGATAAGGTTTCTGAAATTCAGAGCCATTGCGGAAAACTTGTCGTAGCTCTTTTCGTTGATGCGGTCAAAAACCTCATCGACAAGCAGATATTGCGAATCATCAATCGCATAGCTTAGTGATTTGCCGTTTTTGATTGCCGATTCTATCCACGAATACCGCGCAACGGATATCTGCGCCGGTGATTTAATACGGGGATCCCCTTCAAATGTCGGTACCTTAATAGCTTTCAAAGCTGACCGGAACGGAAGACGCCCCTTCTCGACGCTCATGACTCCGATCTCGCCGGCCTTGAAGTTCCGAAGGGAATACGTTTTTCCGGAACCCGAAGCACCGATTATTAGAACTGGAACAGCCATTAAACTTCTTCTCCTTTCTCTTCCTTTTCGTCAATTTTGCTTGCCCAAAGATCAGCCCAGTGAAGAATCATCAGAAGCGGCGTTTCATGCCCTGGAATGACCGAAAAACCGCCCGTTGTACGCTCATACAATCCGTCGTGATAGAGAATTGCGTATTCCTCGTCCTCTGTCAGGTTGATGTATTTTTCGATGATTTTCACAGACCGGAACGAGTGCGGGATGTTGGTCAGCTCCGGATTGTGCTGATACGGCATTGCGTCACTCTGAATGTACTCGGGTTCCGCATCCGGATCTGACTTCTTATACTTTTTGTTTTTGATCATCTTCGGGACATACAGCGGCTTTCCGTAGTCCCCGCACTTCCCAACATCGTGAAGAATACTCACGATTGTTATAGAATCCTTCATTTTTTCGTAATCGTTCGGAGAAAGAAGGGCCTGCGCGATTCTATGTGCGTTCCGGTAAACATTGAAGGAATGTATGCACAGCCCGCCTTTGCGGTGTTCATGGTTTCCACCGCTTGCCGGAGCATCGAAAAATCCGATCTCCTGTAATTTTCCGGAGAGCTTGCTAATCCCTTCTCTCTTGGTATCCAGCAGCGCATATTTCAGCTCGCTGGATTTTATTAAAATGCTTTCCTCTTTCATTTCCTTATTTCTCCATAAACAGATCTACTTTCGTGTTTCTCTTCCAGTCCCAATCCCAGTCCATGACCTCGCTGAAATTGCTGTCTTCAACGAATTTGGTATCTTCTACAGCCATATTCAGGAACCGATATACGATGTCTTCGGCAATCCTTTTGGCGTCTTTTTCATCAAAGGCTTTAATTTGCGCCATGATAATGACCGGAACGTCGCAGTTATAAACGTTCATTCCTGGCCCCCTTCCGGAGGTTCCGTAGTTACCGCTTCCGGCTCGTCGAACGTCATCCGCATCGGCCTATATCCTGCTGCCGCTTCTAGCCTCGCAAGGAACTTATTGGTATCAATAACGGCGTAATGTTTATCGTCTTCTGTTTCACTGCTGATATATTCAATTGTTTCGACGACTGCATCGCGCAGATTGTGATACATGTCTCTATAATGGTCTGCATCCTTTTCAAGACTCTTGATGTGCTCGTAGAATCTACAGATGTGCTCTTCGTAATCTTTGATATCGATTACTGCATAATTCTTTTCCATGTTTAATCCTTTCAATGATATAATTGGGAAAACAAGTACTGGTCATATTTGTTTTCCTTCTTTGGGATTGCCCGTCAGATTCATCTTCTGACGGGTTATTTAATGTATTCAAACTCGTCGTCTGAATACTCTTCGACCGGAACGGCGATTTCAATTACGGCACATGCCGCCATCAGCACGCCCGCAACGGCCAGAAGTGCCGCACCGATCATCCAGACGTCGAACATTCCAAGCAGACCGCCTACGCCCGCAAGACCAATTGCGGCTCCTAGCAGATAATCTCTAATCATTTGCATTCCCTCCTTTCTTTGTTAATTGCCCTGAAAAAATCTCCTAGCGTTTTGTCGTCCATGTCCGTTTCACTGACGATCACGGCGATTTGCAACGCGGAGAAAGTCTCCGGTTTCCTCAAATGCTTTAAATAGTTGTCGTAGACAATGCCGGTGTGCTTCGCAAACTCCTTGTCTGTCGGTATTCCGGCATCTGCTCTTGCGCATTTAAGGATCTGCGTAGACTTCCGATCCGGCCGTCTTTTCATTGTTCAGTCTCCTTTCCGCATTCCCTACTGCCGCAGAAAGCAGTTCACGAAGTACTGCTGCCCCTTTCCGGTAACCTTTGTTGTTCTTGTAATCCTTGCGGACCCGTCCGGATTCTGGATTGTCCGTTCCTTCACTTCAAAAATCCCCAGTTCCATGCTTTTCTGTGTCGGCATGTTATAGGACGTTCCGCATTTCATCAGATAACCGTTATCCCGCATCCATGCGAACAGTCGTTTCTGCCCGATCAAGACTCCGTTCTGTCGGATCAGCTTTGCGAGATCGCCGATCAGAATGGAAGTATCTGCGGAGGCCACCGCGTCCGCGAACAGAGCCTTCGGCTTCATCTGTTCGTTCTCGGAAGCAAGCGCCTTGTTCTGCTCCGTTAGATGATTGATTTTTTGATCTGCAATTTTCAGTGCCCTTGCCATGATCTGCTCTGGCGTGTTCCAGGCCTTCTCAAGGTCAAGAAAGTACTTCCGAATTTCCTTGCCCTTCTCGGTTCTCTGGATCATGCAGATCTCTTTGGCCATATCAATGGAGATCTGATAATCTGTGACTTCTCTTGTGACCTCCCTGTTACCTTCAAGTTGAACCCGCTCATTTTTGAGCATGTTGAAATCCACGCCTTCGTTGAAGCCGTACTCGCACATTCTCGGGAACCAGTCTTTGAATGCCGTTTTGACGTCCAGTGCGTCATGCAGATCTCTTGCAGAAACCATCATGGTTTCATCGTCTACTTTGATTATTTCGTTCATGTTCCTCCTTTCTCTTCCTTTGTCTTGCACATTATGCAAGTTTGTTCTTAAAAAAAATCGCGCCAGCTTCTTCCGGAGTAAGATTTAATGCCTTCGCTATCCTCTCCATTGAATATGAAGAAGGGCGCGTCCGACCATTGATTATGTCGGAAAGTGTTGAGCGGTTTATGCCTGTAAGCTTGGAAAATTCTTCTATCGTAATGATATTATTGTCTACCATTCTTTTCCTAAGCTCTTTCACATCAACCTCATACATTCATATGCCTCCTTTCTATAGTATTTTCTTGCACGTTGTGCATGTCTCTATCATACACTATTTTGCATGTAATGCAATACCAAACTTTCAAAATGTGCAAGTTAATTCACATAATGCAAGATACAGCTTGCACGAAGTGCTATAAATGATATTATTTAAATACGAGGTGAAATAAAATGATCTGGAACGAAAAAATAAAGTCGTTGCGACTGCAAAGCGGTTTGACCCTTAAAGACGTAGCCAAAAAGCTTAATATATCCGAGGCTACAGCTCAAAGGTACGAGAATTCTAATGGAATAAAAAACATTCCTTATGAAGCAATAGAGAAATACGCAAAATTATTTAAAGTTTCACCGAGTTACTTTATGGGATGGGAAACTATTCCAGATAGTGATGATAAGCAGCCAAGAATTGCCCGTATCCCTGTTCTGGGCTACGTAGCTGCCGGAATACCAATTGAAGAGATTGAAGATGTCGTTGACTGGGAGGAAATCCCCAAAGACTGGCTTCGCGGAGGAAAGAAGTATTTCGCACTGCGGATTCGCGGTGATTCGATGGAGCCAAGAATGTATGACGGAGATGTCGTCATTGTCGAGAAGCAGGATGACGCAGAAACCGGAGAGTACGTCATAGCGGCGATCAACGGAGACCATGCAACATGCAAGCGGCTGATGAAATACAACGACTCAATCGCCCTTTTATCTCTCAACTCGAAGTACGATCCGATGATATTCACTAATGAAGAAGTAATGGAAAAGCCTATTACGATTTTGGGCGTTGTGCGAGAAATACGGGGAAAAATGAAAGGAATGTAAAAATGAAAATGAAGACTGCCTATGACCTGTTTTTCGCTATTTCATCTATTGCCGGACTTCTATAAATAAAAAATCCCCGCGCTGGAACGCGGGGCCGCTTTTTAAGCGGGATTTACGGAGGTCCATAGCTTGGATCTACATAATATGTCCGAATATATTATATGACTTCTCTGAAAATTTAACAACGATTTTCGCGATGTCACGAAAATGCTTGAGTTTAAAAAACCGGACGTTCGAGCGTCCGGTAAAAAAGAAAGAAGCTAAAAACCTATAAAGAAAGGATTAAAAGTATTATATCATGGCTAAAGCGAAAAAGCTACCATCCGGAAAATGGCGTGTTCTAATGTACGACCAAACCGGAATAGACGGAAAACGGAAGTACAAATCATTCACTGCCGATACAAAATCCGAAGCGGAACGTATAGCGAATGCTTGGAAATATGGAAAAGGGAACTCTAATTCAAACATAACCGTAATTAAGGCAATGGAGGAATATATAAAAAGCAAAGAAAACCTGTTGTCTCCTGCTACAGTAAGAAACAGAAACAAACTTATTATATTAATAAAACGAACGTCTATTGCAAATGTAAAAATTTGCAACCTGACGACGCTAAAAGTTCAAGCATGGATATCAGAATTATCTGAAAAATATAGTTACAACACCATTATTGCATTTTATAAATCATTTATCACTGCGGTTCATCAGCAGGATCCGGATTTAAAATTTAAAATTACGTTTCCTCCGAGAAACATTCCAGTAAAACACACTCCCAGCAGCAGCGATATTAAATTACTTATGGAAAACGCAAATCCTACACTTCGGCTCGCTATTTTGCTGTGTGTTGGCGGAAACGGTGCATTACGCCGCGGTGAAATATGTGCAATCAAGCAACGCGATATTGATCGCGTTAAAAATACAATTAATATTCATGCAGACATTGTAATTACAAACAGCGGAAAATATGTATACAAGAACCGCCCGAAAAATAATTCAAGCATACGAACCGTCACCTATTCTCCGGAAGTTATTGCCCAAATACCGCACGGGAACCCTGAAGACTTTGTTATTAATGTAAGCCCCAATTCGTTAACAATGGAATTTGCATATATAAGAAAAAAGCTTGGTTTAGATTTTCGTTTTCATGATTTAAGAGCATATTCTGCATCAATAATGATAACCTTGGGAATTCCGGAAATATATATAGAAAAGTATGGCGGTTGGACAGCTGGAAGCTCGTCGTTCCGATCATTATATTCTCGTGTACTGAAAGAATATAATGATCAATACATAGAAAAGGCAACAAATGAAATGAAAAATATCGTCATATGCAACACAAATGCAACACGAAACCAATAGGAAGCTAATAAAAGCTTATATTTAGTGCATTTTTTGTTTAATTGCGTATTCCTCACTGGAAAACATAATCCTGTATTATCACATGTTGAATCTGCTGTATTATTTCGTTTTTCCCTGTTTTATCAACGTTTTTGCGGTATCCACAAAATAGCGTGAATACCGCAAATTATACGTAAATTATTTAGCTATGCAACACAGATGCAACACGACAGCCGATAAAGCCTTATTTTACAGGCGTCTTTTGTGGGTTCGAATCCCAAATTTGAAAATGATTCCTGCTGCCGACGCGGCAGCGATAATCGTGATCGCAATTATCATACCTACCTCCGTAGTAATTCGTTCACCCGGTGCTGTATCTGCGCCGCGTCGTACCCTGCTTTTTCCAGTCTGTCGATACGTTCTCTTCCAGTCCCCCACTTTCCTGCGATAACTTCGCGGGCTATCGTGTCTACAGATTTACGGTTCTTGCGCTGGACGTATGCCGCTTCAAGGGCCTTTGCAGACTTCGGACCATAAATCCCATCAACTGCAATTCCAGACGCCTTTTGGAACGCACACAGCGCGACGAACGTTCCGGTACCGAAGATCCCGTCCGCGCCGGCTGGGCCGCACGAGTATCCGCACGCAATCAGCATTTCCTGCATGCGTTTTACGTCTGCACCGTTGTCCTTTTGCTTCAGTACTCTTGTGGTTGTTTTCTGCGGATTGATTGCAGCGGAAGCATGATCGTACTTTTCCAGCCCGTAAGCCCTGACGCAGTTCAAAAGGCTGTTTACATACGTGCTGGACGTTGCGTATCCATCTGCCTTGATCTTGTTCGCGAACTCCGCGGCGGTTTTGCATTCTTTCAGATTCCGGTACCTGCTGTTAACGCGCAGAAATTCATAGTACAGGGCTACGCCGGTATCCATGTTGGGGCATTTACAAAACCCGTCGATAATGGATGTCAGCTGTCCGACGCGATATTCCTCATTCGTGCGTGCCTGCACAACGGTAATTTTCGATGCTATGGCAGATCGTTTGACCCAGCTTCCATATTTGATCCCGAAATAATTGTTGTTACGCCGGCTCCATGCATTGCCGAAACCAGATTCCAGACATGCCTGCGCGATTGTAACGGATGTTACGCCGTATCCGTACTGCGCTGCGTATTTTACAATGATCGGCGCAATTTCAGCGATAAATTTATTCTGCTGTTCCGTCATCCTTGATCTCCTTGTAATCGCCGCGCGCGATATGCATTTCCTGCACTGCCGCTTCCACCAGTGCTGACAGCTGACCTGCATTGATGGTTATGCCCGCTTTTTCTAGCAGCTCTGTCGCTAGATTTACGGCAAATTTCTTTCGCGTTTTGCCGTCCTGCGCCCACAATAGCTGCTGGGCGGCATACACCGCTTTCTGCACTGCACTGTCGATCTGTTTATTTTTCATCCACTTCTGTACTGCTGGGATCAATACCGCAATCACTAAAAGTGTCCCAAGTCTCACCAGTAACTCCACTATCTGATACGTTGTCTGACTCATTTCCTGCTCCCTTTCCGCGCTTAATCCATGCCGCGCAAACCAGTTCCACAACTCCTGGCGATAAAATACATCCTTCCAGCACAGACGGCTCTTCGCCTTTCACGATCCATGCTGTAAAAAATGCGACGCTCCATGCCACGATATAGATCATTGCCGCCACAACATACTTGTCCAAACTCTTTGTTTTCTTGCTCATTTTGCAGGATCAAACCATTCCGGCTGCCCGACGCCATTTTTCGTCAGCCAGTTATTAAACATGTTCGTCATATACCAGTCTCCTTGTATATCAACGAAATAATGATGCGCTACTTCCAGTATTTCCGACACGTTTTCGGGATAGTCTGAGAATAGGACGAGCAGCTGCAGCCGCACATTGTCCTTTTCCTCCTTCACCGCTTTGTGTTCTAATTTAACCATCCGGTCGCTGATGTCCGCGTTAATGGCTTTGCCGAGCTTCCGTGCCATACTTGATAAAGGTTTTGCCCTTGATGGCATAATTTCAATGACGACCAGCACCGCAATGATCACAAAGATCAATCGGAACAGTGCGTCTGCGAACCCAGGTGAATTAAAAAGCCATTTAAACGCGTCGTCCAAAAAGTCCCATGCTGTCATGTAATCTTCATACCTTTTCCTTTTGTAAAGAGGCCCCGAGCAAATACATGCCCGAGGCCATCAGAATCATTCGCGCCGCGGCACGTATGGTTCTCTCACTGCTCACACGCCGGCTTATGCCAGCTCCACGCCGACCTGAAGGCTGGTGCTGGGGATTTGTCGCTTTTGTGCTGGCCTAGGCAATACGTTTCCACATGTATACTGCCAGATAAGGCGGCATGTTGTTGTGCTGTTTGCCGCCACCGGTCGCCCCAGTCGTAGTGCCTGCGTCGACTACAGCGTTTGTATCATCA
>Ga0326512_10000618_pt1 | contig 30735 bp, 13 predicted proteins | sample 1_2617_0518_D_FD_203652 | JGI IMG/M metagenome (GOLD analysis project Ga0326512, IMG submission 203652) | Bovine rumen microbial communities from UC Davis, California, United States - 1_2617_0518 | ecosystem: Host-associated > Mammals > Digestive system > Stomach > Rumen | place: USA...
TTTTCAAAGATGGTGAATATCAGGAATCTGGTGTTATTGATGATTTTAAAAAAGTAAAGAATGGTTATGAACGTCTTAAATTAATGACAAAAGAATTATTAGATAATATTGGGCAATTAAAGCCCGATATTATTGTTATTGAAAAAGATGTTGTGTTTGGAAATATGAAAGTCATAGATATGCTCATGAAAATTATTGGAGCGGTCTATGGTTTTTGTTTATTTAATGAAATTACATATTATGAATTTGCGCCTAGTGAATGGCGCAAGTATGTGAAGCTTCAGGCGTTTGGTAGAAAACGAGATGAGTTTAAGAAAGCTTCAATTAAATATATTAAGGATAATCTTAATATGGAAGTAAACGATGACGAAGCAGATGCTATTTGTATTGGACTGGCATATTGCAAAAAGTTTGGATAAAGGAAGAAAAGGAGATTAAATTATGGCAAAGAATACAAATCAGAATCAGGAACCTAAGGTAAGACAGTATTTTACTGCTGATGATAATAACATGATTAAATATGTGACCGCTAAGGATTTTGTAAAGTCGCTGAAGAACCGTTCATCTGATGACGCAAGACGTGTTTATCTTGAGGGCACACTTGCCATTAAAGAATATGAACGATATGAAGTGGTATGCGTTATTTGTGATCAGATTATAGCGGCTAGTTATTTTACAGCAGATGGGCAATTTAAGGTTGATTCTTGTAAGAAATATTTGTTGTATGTGAGTGCGTTGCTTAATACATATACAAATATTGTAATGGATAAGGAAGACTCGTTGGGCGACTTTAACCTGTTGCAGAAATACGGGTTGGTTGATGTGATTATTAGCTATATTCCTGAAGCGCAGGTAGCTATGTTTGATAGTGTGCTTAATATGAAAAGTAATGATATCATGACAAATTACTATGAGCCACATGCTTTTGTCAGGGAGCAGGTAGTAAAATTTGCTCCGCTTATTCATGCTTGGGTTGACAACTTCCTAGGCGCTGCTGAGGGAGTACTTGAGGAAGTTGATATAGATAAGGTGAAAGGACTGATTAAATCATGAGAGATACAGTAAAATTAAAACTTCATTGGAAAAAGGGCGCTACCAATGGTATTGAGGGAGTTGATGACGGTGCTTTAGAAGATGATCTTAAAAAAATACAAGAGACATTCTGTCAAACTGTTGTAGAAAGGGCAATTCCAATCATAGAAAAATTTGCCGCTCAAGAGATGGAAGGTTATTACGAAGAATATGATCCAGAATATGAAAAAAGAGATCAAGAGGGAAATCCTCCAGCATATTTTTATATTAGGACAGGTCAGATGCAAGACCAGTCTTTCCAACAATTTACCAAAATTAATGGAAAAACATATCAAGGTGGCATTGAATTTGATCCAAGTGTTACAAAACATATGGGCGGTTATAAAAGGGGTAGTAAAAAAGCATCAGAACCGGGTATTACTGAGGAACAAATATATACCAGTGTGTGGGATTTAGGATATCATGGACGTACCTCTTATACCTATAGAGTTTACGGAAGTGGAGATGCGTATACTCATGGATATCGTACAGTTACAGAAACAGCTTATATTGCTCGTACTCCACACAGGTTTGACAGACTTATTAAAAATGCGTCTAATCAAAAATATATAAAGCAATTAACCAATGCTGGCATATCAGCGGTGCAAAAGCAAAAATATTCAGTATTGAAATTCGGTTAATAAATGAGAAAGGAGGTGCCGTTTATGCCAAACGGGGGTAAAGGGGCAGTTGCAAAAGTTTATATTGAAGCAGAAGTAATTGATAATTTTAAACAACAAGCAGCAAAAATTAAAACTGGTCTTGGTAATGGATTAAAAGATTTAAAAGATCTTGATTTAAATTTTGGTTTTGACACCGAAGCTATGGCAAAAGCAGCGGGCAAAGAATTAAATACGATAATGGATTTAGCCACTAATAAAAAATTAAATAAGCTTGATTTTAGTGGTATTATGCCCGGTATGATCAGTTTTTTAAATAATAATGAAATTGCTGACGAATTAAAATTACAGATTGTACAAGGTCTGCGTCAAGGTTTAGAAGAATTTAATCAAACAGCCACATCAATTGATATAAACAACTTAGCCAGAAGAGGTGATGGCGCAGATGTTTGGAGTAATTTATTATTTTCCAATGCTACAAAAGATATTGTGAATTCACTTGGCTTAAAGAAAGGCGATAGCAATATATTTCTAAAACAATTCGGGAGTCTTACAAGTTCTAGTATTAGCGGAGACAAAGGTTCTTTTATACAAGACTTATCACAACTATTAAGTTTAAAAGCTACAGCAGAAAAAGAAGAATATCAAGATGTATTAAAATATTTAGTTTCAGGCAAATACGTAGACGGACGTGGTAACGAACAACAAATGTTTGAAATGTCTACGATTAATGACGCTATCAGAATTAATGATTTTTATGAGAAGAGCGCGCAAGGAAAATTAACAAATAAAGATATAAAAGATTTTGCAGGATATGTAGGACGCTTGCAATATTTAACAACCGTATCTGATGATAAAGGGCTTCAAGAAATATATGATAGTATTATAAAGAACGAACATTATGATGAACTTTTTAACAATCAAGATTCACGTGATGAAGGATTATCCAAAGAACAGCTTGATTTATTCCATTCTGTTATGGATAAGGTTTTAGAAGCATCTAAATATAAAGACGACCAATATAAGGCAATAGATAAGCAAGCGTTTAACGCAGATATTTTACAAGCTATAAATGCTTTATTTACAGCAGCAGGTGATGATGGAACGATAGCTAGACTTGCACCTTTGATTCAAGGTTGGGAGCAAAAGAAACCACAATTATCAGCAGATCAACTATTAGCAGATACAATTAAATCTTTAGGTTTAAAGTCTGAGGATAAAGGGCTGAGACAACAAGAAGGGTCTGACGACACAAAACGCGCAGAAGCTGCCGCTGATAGAGCTGAACAAGCTGCTGATCGCGCTGAAGAAGCAAGTGAAGAAGCTCGTGCAATTGCTGAAGATATAAAGGGCACTGTTGAAGAAGGAACTGCTGAAGCCTCAGATACATCAAAAGCAGGTAAAAAATCCAAGAAAAAGGCATCTACTCAAACATCATCTGAGCCAGTTGAACAAATAGCAGATGATGCAGAAGCAGATGCTGAAAGCGCAGAACATGTAGTGGATGCTCTTGAAGATAAAAAGTCCCGTCTTGAAAGCACTATAGCAGAATTAGAAAATAAAAAGAAAGAATTACAAGGATTAAATGATAAGTATCAAAAAGCAATTTCTGGCACTTTTGGAGATATTAAAACTCCTGAAGAAGCACTTGCACTTTTTAAAGAAAAAGCCACTCAATTGCAACAAGCAGATAAAGATTTCGCAGAAATTGTTCCGCAAAGAAATTTTACTGAGCCGAAAGATGCTAAAGAAATAGCAATATTAGAGGAATATGAAAAGCGATTAGCCGCTTTGCAACAAGCTTTAGTTGAGTATAAAAAAGCGGGTGAAACCGCAATGGATAAGGGAGTAAATCCAGCTGATATTCGTGCAAATCAGGTTGATGAAGAACGACTTCAATTAAATTTTGCTGATAGTACGATTGATGGATATATTAAAGGACTACAAAAAGCAATTGAAGATAATAAGAAGAAAATTAGTGAGTATGAAAATTTATTAAAAACATACAGAGGGCAGTTAGAAGAATTTACAAGGCAAGGTTCACCATCAGACGCAAAGCCGAGTGGAGGGGAGCAAACGCAATCCCGTTCAGCAGTAGATACCGCACGAGAAGAAACGGGAGAAGTTCAAAAATCTCGTGAGGGATTACAAGCTGAGCGTGAGAAACTGGAAGCAGAGATTCAGAATAGTGCCCAACTTATGAATGGTGCTGAGGGACAAATAGCAGATATTGACACAAAAATTGCTCAAGTACAAGAGAATCATCAACATAATGAAACTAATATTAGCCAATTAACAGAAAAGAAAGAACAAATTGAGTCTCAAATACAGCAAATAGAAGACGAATTAAAAACAATAAAGGAAAAACTACAAGATGCTGTAGATGCTAAGCAAGCTACGGAAGAAGAAATTAGGGCTTTAGAAGAAAAATTATTAAATGCTGATGGGTCGAATATTTTTACCGCTGATACTCCTGAAAATGCTAGTAAGTATACTGAACTAAAAGCGAAAAGAGATTATGCTGATTTTGAGTTAAATACTATAAATCAGCCTATACTTGATGATTTATTACAAGAACGACAATCGCTTGAAGACGCACTTAATCGTAATTATTCTGTTAAAACAATGGATGAAGCTTATAAGCAAGCGATGCAAAGAAAAAAAGAATATCTTGAAAAAAGAAAAAAATATGCTGAAGCTATAAAAGAAACAGATAAATATGAAATAGGTTCAGCCGATTGGATGATGAAAATGGCAGATAGTCAATCAATTAGTGCTGAACAAGACGCAGCGTGGATAGCTTATTATAAAACTATGCAAGAATTCGAATCTCATGGGGAGGATTCGAAAAGTAAGCGTACTAAAAGAGAAAGATTATATTCAGGTATATCCTCTATGGAGATGCCCGATGAAGAAAATGCAGAGTTAGTTTTATCCAATTTACAAAGTTATTTAGATAAGTTACATAAACAAATAGTAGATAGAAAAAAATTAGTAGAACTTTCACAAAAAGAGCTTGATGAATTACAACAAAAAATAGATGAGCTATCTTCTCATGTTGTTGCTGTTGATGACATTTCTAAACAGCTAGAACAAAAAAAACAAGAACAGCAAAAATTTAAGCAAGAAGAGGCTAATTGGACTGCTCAACAAGATACTAAGCAAGCGGAATTAGATAATTTAAATGAACAACTTAATGGCACAAAGGGTGTTACAAATTATCTTAAAGCAGTTCAAAAAGGACAACAAAATAATCAAGATGAACTCGCCCAACTTCAACAGCAACGTGAAGAACAGCAACGTATATATGACGAAGCAAAAGCAATTCAAGAAGAAAAACAACAACAATTAGCTGAAATAGATAGAATGATCGCTGAAGCTGAAAGTAGAGAACAACAGGCTCCTGCTACGACTCCTGCAACTACTCAAGAAAAACCATCTGCCCCTGTTTCAAGTGGGCAAGCTGGAGAAGAGAGTCCTGTGGTACAAAATGCCAATCAGCAACTTGAGAGTTTACAAAATGAAGAACAACAATTAACAGACAAATTAGCACAAATAACTGAAGAAAAAAACAATATTGAGAAAATTACACAAGATATAAACGATATATTAAGCAAAGATGTATCTGTTAAAACTCAAAAAGAAGCATATAATAAAGCACAATTTGCGTTAATAAAAGCGAGCACTATTTCTGCTGAGCGTTTTGATGATCGTGCCCCTGAAGACAAAAATAGCAGTGAATGGATAAAATGGTTTGAACGAAACAAAGAAACTATTCAACAAGAAAAAATGGCATGGCTTGAATATTATAAAGCCATGGAAGAGTTTGAATCTCATGGGGGTGAAACGGCTTCCAAAATAGCGAACAGGCGTAGACTTCAGCCTAGCGATGCTGTAAAGCGCACACGGGAAGATTGGGGGTTTACGAGTCCCGAAGATTTAAAGCAACAATTGGAGGCCGATTTACAAGCTAACAAAGAATTGTTGTCTTCTTACGAACAACAAGAACAAGAAATACAAAACCGCATTAATAGTATTCAACAACAAAAAGAGCAATTAAAAGCCTCTAATGCTCCCCTCTCCTCTTCTGGTGCAGAAACTGCAAGTGGTGTTCAAGAAGAAGGTAATGAAGCAGGTGATGCTGCGTCTAAAATGCAAGCATTAGCACAAGCTAAGAAAGAAGCACTTGAAGCTAATAAACAACTTGCCGAGTCTGCTAACACGACTACCAACGCAATTCGGAATGAGAGTGATGCGGGAAACTTTGATGAACTTATTACTAAATTAGTCGAAGCCGCCAAATTACTTGCTCAACTTCCTCAATCATTTGAAGGATTTAAAGGTTTTGATTTAGAACCATTAAAAACTTTATCTGAAGCAATTCAGCAACTTCCTAAAGAAGGATTGAATATTTCATTAGGTGACGACTTTAATAATCTGGCGAACAGTATTGATGCAGTATTAAATAAAATTCAAGAACTAACATCTGAGGCCAAGACCGCAGAAATTGAAAGTAATATTGCTCAAAAATATGAAGAACAAATTAAACAGTTAAAAGCGGATGTGGAAGAAGTTAAACGTGTTATTGAAGAATTAAAGCAAACAGAACAAAAAGCCACTGAAGTAGAAAGAACCCCCACTACTGATGTATATGCTCTTATTAAGGAATATGACAGTCTTAAAAAAATACAAGAGGGATTATTTACTATTAGTAGTGCTGATGAGTATAGTGCCGCTTTAGAAAAACGTGAAGAGATTTTACAAAGAATTCTTGAATTAGAGCAAAAAGTAGCTTTAAGCGATGTGGGACAGGCGCAGATAGATAATCTATTAATGGGTTATGGAGATGATGCGTCAAGCAATTTTTCAGCATTGAGTGAAGCACGTAATACCGCACAAAAATCTTCTATTGGACAATTAGCGAAAGAATATGTTGAGCAACAAAAAGCTGAAATTAAAGCATTGGCTGACTCTTTAAGTTCTATTGATATTATCCCACAAGAAGCACAATCGAATTGGAGTAAATCACGTAAAGAGGAATACAATCAAATCGCTGAGGGTGCTCAAGCCGCTTCTCAAGCTATTGAAACATTAAATGCAAACTTAGCTGCTATGGAAGCTAATGGCGCTAGTCCTGAAGTGTTGAAGACATTTCTGCAACTTAAAGAATCTACAGCTCAGATGGTTAAAGATACGCAGGACAAAAGTAATGTATTTGGTGAGAGTATTGAAGCCGCTAGTACGAGATTGTTAGATAGATTATCTAATATTGAGACAAGATTACAGGTTATTAAGCGTGATAGTGGCAAACTTATTAATGTTGATCCTGCTTTGGCGGGTGCTTTAGAGACAATTGAGAAACATCTTAATAAAATACAGGATTTAAAGAATACAGTATCTAACGATCCATTACAAGCTATTAATCCTCAATTTACTAGATCTGTTAATAGTTATCTTTCTCAAATGGAAGGTAAAGGCAAAAGTAAAAGCGTTGTGGAAGGATTAGAGCAAATATCTGATCGTTCTCAGACTGATTTTAGTAGATTAACAGTTAATTATGGGAAATACGCTTCTGCTTTGAAAAAACTATTCGATGATATGGCTCAAGGCGCTAAGGTGTCTATGGGACAATTAAAGACAGATATGAAGCGTGTTAGTTACTTAGCAGAAAAGTTGTCTAACACTACGGGATTAGGTAAAGGCGAATTATTAACAGAAGAATTAAGTGCCAAAGCTGACCCTCGTGTAGCTGATGCTCAACGTGATGCTTTAGATAAGGCAAACGCTGGTTTAGAAAAATTACAAACTAAAATCGATTCTACGGTTACTAGCGCACAAGATAAAATTACTAATCTGTTTGGTGAAAATGGTATATCAGCTTTAAGCGAATCATTTGCTGGCGGGTCTGTAGAAGGATTTGATAAATTCGTCCAAAGTGCAGCTGATGCTGATAAGGCGATGCAAACATTACGACAGGCGTTTGATGATATAGGGCAGAATCCATCACTTGCGACTCAAACTGATAAAGTTCGAGAAATAAATGAAGCGATGGACACTTTAAATAAATCGTTAACAGATGTTAGTAATAATGCTTCTAAATTCGAAATTGTAGATAAAAATGAAATTGGAAAACTTAAAGCATCTACTGCACAATTCCTTCGTTCGAATCCCAATTTGAATATAGATGAAATTAGTGGTATTAAAGATTATCTAGACCAGTTACAAGAAGGTATAAATCGTACAGATTTTTCTGCAATTCAAAAAGGAATTGATGGTATTAAACAAAGTGCCGTAGAAGCTGGACACACAGGTGGTACTTTTGTCTCTTTATTAACAGAACGTTTTAAAGCTTTAGGAGCTTATTTATTAAGTTTTGCTAGTTTCTATAGAGTAATTGGTGTCTTCAAAGATGGTATTAATATTATCCATGAACTTGATGACGCTTTGACGGAAATGCAAAAAGTTTCAGATGAAAGTCTAAGTAGTTTAAGAGAATATCAAAAGAGTACGTTTGATACAGCAAATCAGATTGGTACGACTGCGGCTCAGTTACAGACAAGTACTGCTGATTGGATGAGGCTTGGCGAAGATTTACAGACAGCATCTCAATCTGCACAAACCGCAAATGTACTGTTTAATGTCTCTGAATTTGATAATATTAACGATGCAACAACTGCATTAGTTGCTATGAGTGCTGCGTATGCTGATGCTGAAGAAGGTATCGATAAGATGGACATCGTAGATAGATTGAATTTTATCGGTAATAATTACGCAATAGCAACTGATGAATTGGCAACTGCTTTACAAGATGGTGCGGCCGCATTACAAACTGCTGGTAAACAACATTGCCAGAATTTATAGAAATATAAATTAAAAATCTTATCTAATTGCTGGGAAATCTTTAGAGATCAATAGCTACAACATAAGGATGAAATAAACCTAAGTGTGAATGCTTAAAAATATTGATATTAGATAATCAGCAACGAAGCCTCGAATAGAGGAACGTTCAACGACTATCCCTTTGGTCAATTAAGACAATAGGAGTACGGCTCAATCGCAAATGGAGTGGGTGAAAATCCCTTAAATGGAAATGGTAAGCATCTGACCAGATAATGCTGAAGATGAAGATATAGTCTAAACTTTATGGAGACATAAAGAATAACCAATAAATATATCTCAAACTGATAAAGTAGAGGTGAGATATAAATGTTAAAAATATGCGAATACTGTGGAAGAGAATTTGAAGCTATTAATTCTAAATCCAAATTTTGCAGTAGAGAATGTAATCATAAAAATATGACAATCAAAATTGAATGTATTTGTGATACTTGTGGTGCGAAGGTAATGCGCAAACCTTCGGACTTATGAGGAAAGAAAAATATATTCTGTTCTAAAGAGTGTCATAAGGAATATGCTTATGAAATAATTACATGTAAAAAATGTGGAAAAGAATTTAAAGCTAGAAAATCACTCCATAAGAAATATTGTAGTAACGATTGTAAAAACGCTTGTTTTGGTAAAAGTCAGAAAACAAATCGTGAAAGTATTGTTTGTAAATATTGTGGTAAGGAATTTGAATCTCAAATTTCTAGTGAACGAATATATTGTAGTGAAAATTGTTTTCGGAATGCTCAAAAAACAGGTGTTATTAAAATAAGACCTGATGCTAAAAATAGAATTCAAGGTAAGGATCATTTTTATAATAGCACAGAAAATTAGGATCAAAATATAGAATTATTAGAAGAATATGTAACAATGAATACTAAAATTAAATGCAGATGTAAAAAACATAATAACGAATTTTTAATGGCTCCTATAAAAATGATGAATGGTCAGACGGGGTGTATTAGTTGTATTGCAATAAAATCAAGGGGCGAAGATAGAATCAAATCATATTTAGATTCCATAAAATGTGAATATGATCCACAACATATTTTTGAAGATTGTAAAAATATTAATTGTCTTCCTTTTGATTTTTATATACCTAAATTAAATATTGCAATCGAATATGATGGTGAGCATCATTATAGACCTTGGAAACATTCTAAGAATCAGACAGATGAAGATGCGATAAGGGAATTTCAAGATATTAAAAAAAGAGACAGTATAAAAACTACATACTGTAAAGATAATGGTATAAAATTAATTCGAATTCCATATTTTGATTATGATAATATAGAAAGAATTTTATCGACAGAGTTAGTAAGTTGATAATATATATTTATTGGTTATTTAGAGGTGCTTGCGACACCTCTATAATATTTATTGAATGATTTAGATGAAGCTATAGCTTTAACAACGGCTGGCAACCTCATCACGCAGGATGCAAGTAAGACGGGTAAATAATTTGCCCTTAGATAACTATATCGGTTAAAAGCTGGGGACAGTTAAGACCGAGGTAACTCATAATAAAATGAGGTACCGTAGAGACTGCGGGGTATTATAGGCAACTATAATGCTGAAGTTATCCGTTATTTTAATAACGTAATATACAGTCCGATCTCATGATATAATCTAATAATGAAACGTGAGACATAGCCAGAAATGACTATGCGCCATATTTATATGGTCAGTAAGCGAAAGCTGAAAGTAACAGAATGAAAGGTGTTCGTACAATCGCTCTTCGTTTAACAGGCACAAAAGAAGCGGCAGAAGAACTTGAAGAAATGGGTGAAGATACATCTGACATGATAATATCTCAATCCAAAATGCGTGAACTGATTATGAATGCTACAAAGGTAGCTTCAAATAATTACAAAGGATTTGATATACAAGACGAGTTAGGTCGCTACAAATCAACCTATGAGATAAATAACATTGTCTCTATATAACTATATCGGTTAAAGTCTTAGGGGAAGATAAGACCGAGGTAAGATGTTTTAATTATATTTGGAGGTAATCCAATGTATCAAAAAAGTTTCGATAAGTGGTGTATAGAACATCACAGAGAAGATTTAATTACTATATGGAATAGTGAAAAGAATGGAGATATTACAAATTCTCGAATGTCAGATGGAAAAAAATATTGGTTTACAATAAATCCAGATGAAGAAGATATTTCTTATTCTTTAGCTAATATTCGTTCAAAAAAAGGAGGAGATCCTTTTGATAAATTTAATAATAGTTTTGGACATAATGTTGTAAAAAAATATGGTAAAGAGTATTTATATAAAATTTGGTCACCGACTAATAATAAATCTCCATACGGATTTACAAAAGGAAGTACGTTAAAAATATATGTACGTTGTGCTGACAACCCTGAACACCCAGAACACATTACTACTCCTGATACTTTTATTCGAGGACGTAGCACATGCCCTTATTGTAATCATAAAAAAATTCTACCAAAAGAAAGTTTTGCTCAATATCACATAAATAATACAGATGGAGATTTTTTAACTAAATATTGGAGCAAAGACAATAATGTAGATCCATTTACAATTGCACCACAAAGTAACAAGCCAAAGGTATTAATTAAATGTCAATCAATAGATTATCATATATATTCTATTTCTCCGGCGAATTTTACGAGGGGGCGAAGATGCCCTTATTGTGAAGACGGGAAGAAAAAGACTCATTATTTAGATTCATTAGGACATAAATATCCTCAAATTATAAATATATGGTCAAATAAAAATAGGAGCTCTCCATATACCTTTAGATGTAATAGCCATGAAAAAATCTGGCTAAAATGTGAAAAAGGGAAACATGAGGATTATTTAAGAACTGTTAGAGATTATACTGTATCTGGTGCAATTAATTGTCCAATGTGTACAAAAGAAAGAAAAGTGTCTTATATAGAAGAGAATGTACAGAATTATATTTTATCACTTGGGTATAATCTAAAATGTGAGTATGGATGTTCTATTATTGCAATAAATCCTAAAACAGGATTTAAAATGCCTTATGATAATGAAATTCCAGAATTAAAATTAATAGTTGAAGTTCACGGGATACAGCATTATGAATTAAGTGGATGGCATATTACTCAATCAAAAAAATCTGGGAAAACGCCAGAGGAAGAATTTCAATATCAAAAGCAAAAGGATTTGATAAAAAAAGATTATGCAATAGGTAAAGGATACCATTATCTTGAAGTCCCATATTGGACTTTTGAATCAGAGGAATATAAAGAATTGATCAATAATACAATTGAACAAATTAAAACATCAACCGTAGAGACTGCGGGATAATATAGGTAACTATACTATTGAAGTTATACATATTTTATTTAAATATGAATATACAGTCCGAACTCACGCTATAACCCCAATATAATAAGAAACGTGAGAATCAGCCAGAAATGACTGGTCGCCTATTTTTATAGGTCATAGAAGTAACAGAATGAATGTTAGGTCTCTCCCAAATTTGGGATGAGATTCGTCAAGCAGATTTAAAAACAGGTGATAACCGTCAGAACTTACTACTTGAATCAATTGCAGGAAAGAACCGCGCATCCATTGCTAGTAGTATCCTTCAAAATCCTTCGGTTTTGCAATCCGTCTACGAAGACTCTTCCACTAAATCCGCAGGTTCTGCGCTGGAAGAAAATCAGAAATATTTAGATAGTATTAGTGGTCAAATAGGCTACATATTACAGAAATGTAATACACAAATGATCCATCTAATTGCTGGAACACCCTTAGAGATTTATATACTACAATGCATAGTTGTTATGTATGAATGTTTTAATAAATATAAATATTGGGCAACCAGCAGCGAAGCGCAATATTGACATGTTGTAATTAATATTTTATACTAATATTGCGAACGTTCAACGACTATCCCTTGGTCAATTAAGACAACAGGAGTACGGCTCAATCGCAAATGGAGTGGGTGAAAATCCCTTAAATGGAAATGGTGGACACCTTAGCAGGTTTGGCTGAAGGTGAAGATATAGTCTATTCTTTATGGAAACATAAAGTTAATTGCATATAGTTTTATGGAGAAAAATTATGAAATATAGAAATAGAATTATAAAAAACAAAGTAGAAGAATGGTTTAAAAATCATCCTTCATTTAAAGAATTCGGAGAAAATGGTTATCTTTCAGAAGGAGTTAAAATTATAGATACAGATGGGTATAAATATATTTTAAATCCTAACAATCCTAGAAATAATAGCATTCCCGAAAGATTTCATATCAACAATCCTTTTACGATAGACAATATAAAATTATATTTATCATTAACAAATAGCAATCTAATTTTAGTGTCAAAGGAATATCAAGGCAACAATAAACGAATGAAGTGGAGATGTTCTAAAAATCATACCTTTACCCATACATGGGGTGAAATTCTTACTGGATATATAACATGCCCTTTTTGTGCTGATATTGACAGGCATGACAAAGTTACTCAAGATTATATAGAACGGGTTCATAATTTAGGTTATAATTTTATAACTGTTCCTAAGACACTTATTATTACGTCTTCTATAGATATAATAGATCAGAATGGATATAAATATAGCGCCTATCTTCGTTCTTTATTGCGGGGTAACCCACCTCAAAAATTTAGTACAAAGAATAAATATACAATTCAAAATATTAATCATTTATTTGAACTCTCTGATAGGAAAAATTATTTTTGCAATAATGATGAATATTTTGGAAACACAAAACCTTTAAAAATTAGGCATAAACGTTGTAATCAAGTATATACAACCGATCTCACATTAATTCAAGAAGGGCAAAGATGTCCTTATTGTTATGGTGATTTGGTAGAATCTTTTCATGCTTCTTTGTTAAAGCAAGTATTTAAACATGAATATCCTAATACGGTTTTAGAAGATCCCTCTTGTATTAATCCTAATACTGGCTATTCTTTACCCACAGATATCGTAAATCATGAATTAAACATTGCGATTGAAATTCAAAGTAGTTTTCATGATAAAGAGACACAAAAAATAAAAGATAAAATTAAAAAAGACTATTGGATTAATAGGGGTTATTCATTCTTTGCACCAGATATTAGAGATTATAGTCCAATAGAATTGGTACAATTATTCTTTCCTGAAATAACTGTTATTCCAAAGTATTTTGTTCCTTCTTTTTCTAAAACCATTAATGTTTTATTCCTTCAAAAAGAATTGGATAATGGAAAATCTTTAAAACAAATCAGTAAAGAAACTGGAATTAAGCATGGCACTTTACAACATGCGGTAAAAGACCATCGTTTAACATTACCTAATGATTATAAAGAGAAGCATTTAAATTGGAGGCCGATAGTCATGGTAGATGATAATAATATTATTGTTAAAGAATTTTCAACTTTGGCGCAAGCTAATAAAGAAGGATATAAATCTGGAACTGTCATTCGTGTATTGAAAAAGAAACAAGACAAATCTTATGGATACAAATGGTTTTATAAAGACGAGTTTGTATCTTAACTATATGCAATTAAATATGTATATTGCGAATACATATAAATAACAAGCACCTTGCAAAACTCCAGAACGCTTGGCAAGAACTCTGGGCAAATGCCGCTAATCGTGACATCATCAACATGTTCATTGACTTAGGTACTACAATCCTTAACTTAATTAACGATGTCGGTGGGCTTCAATCGGCTTTTACACTCCTTTGGGGTGGTGCGATCGTTAAAGGATTAGCAACAGCTGATAGTTGGTTAGTTAAGTTTGTTCGTGGGTTAGACGCAGCTAAGGCATCGAGCCAAGGTTTAGGAAACACATTAAGTAATATATTTACTAATTTAACTGGTAGTACAGGTGATACTACTAAAGAAACACGCTGGAAAGGTCTTGCACAGATTCAAAAGGATCGAGAGAATGCAAGCCAACAAGCTACTCAAGCTGTAGATAATGTATCTGAAGCAGCGTCTGATATAACCGCAAAAGCGGCTAAAGACGCCAAGACGCAGTCTACAATTGCTTCCGAAAAGGCAGCTGAACAAGAAGCTATGGCTCAAGGGCAATTAGTATCTTCAGATACAGAGGTCACGGGAGCTGAGGGTGCTGAAGCTACGGCAAAAGCAAATAGTACAGCTGAAAGCCAACAAGCGGCTCAAGCGTATGTTCAAGAAGCCGAATCTGCAAAATTGGCAGCTGATGCTATTAGAGATAAGGCAAATGCTGAGGTCGAATCTTATATTAAAGATGAATCAAAAGGTCTTAGTCGTACAAAGAAGAAAGCACTTAAAGGCCAGCGGGGTGATCTTGTAAACGCTGATATCGAATTTTTAACAGATATTAGACCTGAGGCAGACATGGATTGGACAATGATGTATGCTGAAGGGTTTGAAGATGTTGCGGAAGCGGCTAGTAGTGTTGATGATGTTGTAGTTCAAGAAATTGTCCCGGCTGTTAATGGAGCGACACAACAAATCGGCCTTATGTCAGTTATGGCTGGTCAAGTTGGAGAAGGATTTGCGGGCATAGGCGCTACTCTTGCTGGGCTTGCTGTTAATCCTATGACGTGGCTTATTGGTATTCCAATACTTATTAATGGGATAACTACGGGTATTTCCATGATAAAGAAGCATCAACAAGATATAATTGATCAAGCTCATGAAGCCACAACTTCTTGGGAAGAAACCAAAACTTCTCTCTCTGATTATGGAACACAATTAACAGAATTACGCACACAATTAAATCAACCAAATCTTTCTGATGCAGAACAATTAAATATTAAAGAACAAATATTTGATTTACAAAAGAAAATTACAGCTGAATATGGTAAGGCCGCTGAAGGAATAGATTTTGTAAATGGAAATTTAGACACACAATTACAAAAACTAAGAGAGATTAGTGTTGAAGAAGCTAGGTCTAATTTACGCAATAACAAAGGTTGGGAAAATGCTAGTAATAGGATGAATCAGACAGGTACATATAGAATGCTTGTAGGTAATAATCCTAATGCAATCAAAGATGTAATTGGACAATTTGGAGATACTTTTAAATTAGACGAGCCATATAATGGTGGAAATTATTCTATCGAATTATCAGCGGAATTAAATGTTTATGATGCTGAAAAGAAACTGGAAGAATTATATGATAAATTATATGATTTAAAATCTTCAATGACAGACGAAGATTGGGCTAAGTCTGGATTAGCCACGAGTTTCCTTTCAGTATCGGCTCAATTACAAGAAATACAAAAAATCACAGATCAGAATAAAGCAGATGCTAAAGCATATCTAGAAAATAAGCTTATAGCAGATCAAGATACTACAGGAAAAGATTTATATTATAATTATCAAAAAGCTACAGATGACTATAATAAAGCATTGCTTATTGGCAATCAAGAGGAAATTGCCAAGACAGAAACCGCATGGCAACGATTGAGTGATCAAAAAGATAAATATTTAAGTAAACATTCCGACTATACGCCTTTATTTAATGATATAGATGAATCATTAAACGAAACAGCGATTCGTTCTCGTGAATTATATAAGAAAATGACTTCTGAAGAGGGACGGACAGCAATAGAAGCAACTTTTGGTACTATTAAAGAGAATAAAAAAGTTGGAAAAGACACACAAAAAGAATTGATATCTGCCGCTAAAAACTATTTAAAAGAAAGAAAAAAAATTGCTTCTGGTAAAGATGTTGGAGTTACTGAAAATATAGAAACATTACAAAAACTTGAAACGGCTGCACAAAAAGCTGATATTCCGATTAAATCTGTTGTAGATATGTTAAATAATACTAATTCTATTTCAGGTTTAAAAGACATGCTTGCAAATACGGCTGTTACAGCTGAAGATGTTAGCAATGCACTCATGGGTGCGAACGATGAGGCTAGTCGAGCAATAGCAGGATTGGCTCAAGATTTTGGTCTTGATTTACATTCTCCTAGAGAAGAGATTGATGCTTTTACAAATTATCTTGCTGAAATGGGTCATGTTGTGGCTTCAACATCAAACACATCTCAAGATTCATTGAATGCTTTCTTTACAGACGTATCTGGTAAAATTGATAAGCTTAACACCTTGACATCCGTTGTTCAAAAAGGATTATCACAAACTGGATTAAGTTTTACAAAGCTTACAGATGAAAAAGGAAACCCGTTACAGAGTGAAGTATCTCAAATTATAGACGCTTATAAAAATCTAGAGGGCTATGATCTTGGTTCTTTATTTGAAGAAACGGCAAATGGTATTCAATTAAATATGGATGCTTATCGGGCATTGTCTCAGGAAGAAGAAGCCGAAACTAAGCGTCAATATATGCTTGAAAGGGCACGATTAGAAAACGATTTGGCGCATGCGGCTCCTGAAGATCAGAAAGCTATTCAACAACAAATCGTTGAACTTGATATGTTGTCTTCTGCTTATGATGGTGCTACTTCTGCGCTTCAAAAATATCTGAATCAACAAAATGCTGCTGATTATGGTGATACCTATGCTATGTTGAGGGATACGACATTTAAACGTGGTGATGAATTGTTAAATCAGCATATGATTGGAACTGAAGAGTTCAGAAGTATCGCTCAATTATTTTCTAATAAATCTTTGGCGACTGCGTCCGTTGATGATGTTGTGGAAGCTTATAAAACTGGTACGCAAAATATAAAGAAATATTTTACTGAAGACGCTGTTGACGGCGTGTATCAGTTTGCCCTTGATATAGAAGGATTAGGAGACAAGTTCGGTAATGTCACTCGCTCTATTAATGAACAGGGTGAAGAGGTTTTTGATTTTTCGTACACAGATGAGCAGGTAAAGAATCTTGCCGATCATCTTCAGGTTTCGGTTGATGTAGTCGAATCGCTGTTTGACCAAATGAGAGCAACTGGAGCATCTATTTACAGATGGAGAGATGGCGGTTTTAATACTTTTGATGAATTAAATGCAAATATTAATGCTTCTAGAGACAGCCTCAAAGAATTAGCAAAAGAATCAAATGATCCGAATCTAGTGAACTTAGATATTGATGCCAATGATCTTAATACTGTTGATAAGTTAAAAGAACAAATAGCCAGTATGGAAGATTTAAAAGCAAACTTAGATGTTAATTCTGATGCTTACAAAGAAGCAGAACGTTATATTGATGAGTTAAAAGCTAAGCTTAAAGAATATGAACAAGCTGCTGAAGATGCTAATAAGCCATTAACTGTAGAAGATTATTCTTCTGCAAATGATATGCTTGATCAAATGAAACAATCATTCGCAGAAATTGCCAAATATAAAAACGAGGATGGGACATATAAATTTAATATTGAAGAGGGTGGCAGCACTACCCTAACTGAATTAGCTAATCAGATTGCTTTATTGCCACCTGAGATTCAAGAGGAAATGAAATTTGAGGCTACCACAGACCCTGATGAAATACTTGCCCAAATGCAACAGAAATTTAATGAGCAATATGTTGATGTTCCGGTAGGTGCAGATACAGCCCAAGCACAACAAGATGTTGCTCAAATGACAGACACTATGGCTGGCGCAGATGTTCCAATTGATTTATATGCTAATACTGGGCAAATTCAGCAACAAGTTGACGAAGTAGCCAATTCATCTGGTACTGTAGATATTGATGCTCAAGTTACAGGCGATAAACCTCTTATTCTTCAATGGATAGATGGTATTAAAAGCACACTTGTTATGGAAGCAGATGCTTCAGAAATAGATGCAGCTCGGCAACAGGCCGAACAACCATTAGAAGTTCAAGTGGGTGCTAATACGTCTCAAGCTCAAAATGATATTAATAATTTGGGAACAGGGGAAAACTCGCCCACAATTACACCACAGGTTGATTCTTCTCAAGCGAAAAGTGATTTAAACAACATTACCAATAATGGTGAAACCACGATGATGCATGTTGATGCAGACACATCACAAGCTGAATCAAAGGTTGATGCTGTAATATCAAAAGTCACTTCTCCTATTACCGCAATCGTAGGCATGGAAGTTGAAGCGTCTGAGGTCGAAACCGCTCGTGCTAACGCTGAAAAGCCTATTGAAACTCCCGTAATATTTAAAGCAACTAATAATATGCAACAAGTCGCTAATGGTGCGGGTGCTCAAGGTGTTACGGCTACTAAGACAGAGAATGTTGTTAAGAATGAGCAGACAAATGTAACTGTTAATGCAAACACTGGGCAATTATCTACTGCTCAAGGTGCTATTGACAGATTTAAAGCTAATGATGGCGCATCTATTAATATGTCTGTTGGCGTATCTGGTGTCGATAGCGTTACCCAAGCATCTGATAAGGTAGATGATTTAGCAGCTAAAAATGGTAAAAAGGTTAATATTACTATTGGCGGTAATACGGCAGCATTTAATAAAACAATTACCAACGCAACTACCCAATTAAATACCTTAAATAAAAAAGCAACCAACCCCGCAATTAAAGCAGATAACAGTAAATTAAAATCTGCTGTAAGCGAGGCTAAAAGTAAACTTGACACTATTAAAAGTAAGAGTATTACAATTAGTGCTCATAGTAGCGGTTTTGGTTCAATTCTTTCTGAATATAGGCAACTAAAAAATAAATCAGTTACTATTACCACTAATAAGGTTACAAATATTAGAACTAATAAAATCCCCCCTATTAATGGCTCTGCTCATATGATGGGTACGGTGATGACAAGCGGTCATGCTTACGCTAATGGAACATATAGCGGTAAATGGGGACTCCAACAAGATGAAAATGGAAGTTTGGTCAATGAAATCGGCCCAGAGCTGGTTGTTAATAGCCGTACTGGTCAATGGCAGATTTTAAATAATGGTTATCCTACTTTTGCCAATTTTAAAAAGGGTGATATTATTTTCAATGCAGAACAAACCGAATCTCTTCTTAAAAATGGTTATATACAAGGATCATATGCTAAATTAAAAGGCAATGCATTTGCTGAGGGCACAACGCCTGATTTGGATGAAGAAGATTTAGATGAGGCCATAGGCGATGCGTTCGCTGCTGGTACAGCTAAATGGAATGGACAATTATCTGGTGAAGCGCATGCTGGTCATGTAAAATGGAATCCTAGTAAAGCTAAACGTTCAGGCTCCTCCAAATCTAAATCTTCCGGTGGTCACTCAAGTAAGTCCCACAAATCCAAATCCAAAAAAGGTAAAAAATCCAAATCCTCCAAATCCTCATCTAGCTCTAAAGCAAAGGATTTCCTTGAAACGCTGGACGCTATTGAGATTCAGATTAACCGCATAGACGCTCTGTTCCAAAAACTTGACACTGATATTGGTAAAACTTATACCACATTTGGTGCTCGTACAAGTGCGCTTACAACTGAATTTTCCGCATTACAAGCAGAAATTAAACGTGTGGACGCATCATTAAAGGGCGCTAACTCTTCTACTAACTACTTGCGTAAAGCAACTGATGCAGCTCGTACAGCAGGTCTCAAGAAAGGTGACGAGGGTTATAAAGCTGGCTCCGCAGGTGCATCTGGTGTTGGACTTAGCAGCGCATGGATTACTAAAATCCAGAACTCTGTTAATACAGGCTCTTATATGACACTTAATGACGTCAAGGATGAAGGACTTTGGAAAAAGGTTCAGGCGTATCAGACTTGGTATGAGAAGTATTTGAAACTTCAACAAAAGAGACAAGACTATGTAAATAAGATGTCTCAATTGACAATTCAACAATTGCAGTTAATCCAAACAGAGTGGGAAGCAGTTTTAAATAATCTTAATGCATATATTACTGAAAATCAAAGTCGTGTTGATTTACAAACAGAACAAGGCTATGATGCTTCCGTAAGATATTATAATAATCAGATTAGTTATAATGAGACTCGCATAAAAGATTTAAAGGACGAAGCAGAAGATTTACAAACCAAATTAAATGAAGCTGTATCTGCTGGATATATTACCAAGTATTCTGAAGAGTGGTACAAGTGGCAAACCCAAATCAAAAATACTCAAAATGAAGTTATTAATACAACAAAAGAAATTGCTCGTCTTAATAATGAAATTCGTCAGTTAAAATGGGATAGATTTGATAGAGCACAGGACAAACTTTCTGATCTAGCCGAAGAAATGGAATTCTTAAATGGACTTATTTATGAGAATGATAAGTTTACTGAAGAAGGAAATATTACAAAACGTGGTCGTGCAGCTATGGGCTTAATTGCTATGCAGTATGACGAATATGTAAAACAAGCCAAACGCTACCAGAAAGAAGTTGCCGCCCTTAATAAAGACCTTGCGAACGATCCTTACAATAATAAACTTATAGAGCAACGCAACACATGGCTCAAGGCTCAACAAGATGCTATTGAAAATGCTCGTCAACAAAAAGAGGCAATGGCAGACCTGATTGAAGATGGCATTAAAAAGCAAATTGATTATATGGATGAATTGATTGATAAATACGAAGATGCTCTTGATGCAGAAAAAGCGCAAAATAAATATGCAGAAGAGATGGCTGAAAAGCAGAAGAAAGTCAATTCTATTCAAAAACAGTTGAGAGCCTTAGAAGGTGACGACTCTGAGGAAGGTCAAACCAGACGTCAGAAACTTAGGGATGATTTAAAAGAAGCCCAAAAAGATTTAAAAGATGCCCAAGAAGATCAGCGTCTATCTGATATTTCTGATGCATTGTCTGAGATGCAGGAAAAATATGAAGATGTTCTGAATGCCAGATTAGATAATATTGATAAATTATTTGCAGAAAGTGTTACAGCTGTTAATCAAAACGGTGCCTCGATTGTTAGTGAGATACAGGCAATTGGCAAATCTGTTGATTATAATTTTAGTGAATTGCTTAACGGAATTGTAACTGATAAATCAACTCAAGACAAAGCTTCTAACACCAGTTCTAAAGCATTAGTTTCTGGTACTAATGACACAACAGGCAAATTAACAAATACATCTGCGGCTGCTGTTAAAGACCGTGGCACAGGCTGGAAAAAGAGCGGTAATGACTGGTATTATGCTGATGAATATGGTAATGCTAAAACTGGTTGGGTCAAAGATAAAAATAAATGGTACTATTTAGATGACAATGGTAAAATGACCAAGGGCTGGCAGAATATCAATAATAAATGGTACTACATGGATGAAAATGGAGCCATGAAAACTGGTTGGCACAAATCCAATAATAAATGGTACTATCTAGACAAAAAGACTGGCGCTATGACCACTGGCTGGCAGAAAGATCAGGATAAATGGTATTACATGGATCAAACTGGTAAAATGACCACTGGTTGGCAACAGATTAATAAAAAATGGTATTACATGGATAGTTCTGGCGCAATGCAAAAAGGCTGGAAGAAATCCAATAATAAATGGTACTATTTAAAAGATGATGGTAGTATGGCAACGGGCTGGCAAAAGGTCAGTAATAAGTGGTATTACATGGATAACAGCGGTGCCATGACCACTGGTTGGCAGAAAGTCAATAATAAATGGTATTATATGAACGGCTCTGGTCAAATGCTCACTGGCGTACAAAAGATCGGGAAAGGTAGATACTGTTTAGGTGAAGATGGCGCATTACGCATTGGAAAATTTGTTTTTCACGGAGTTGAATATACTACTGATTCTTCTGGTAACATCACACAAAAAAAACGTGTTGGTATGTACGATTCGATTAAAGCCAAAGGTAAATATGCCAAAGGTACTGCCAAAGTTAAACAAACCGATTTATATCAAGTTGACGAAGAAGGTAAAGAAGTATTTATTAATAAACAAGGTAAAATTTATACCAGACTTGAAAAAGGTAGTACAGTATTGCCTCATGACGCAGCTGTTAATTTGTTGAAAGGTATGACCAATCCTACTGAGTTCATAGCTAACCATATGGATATGCGTCCTAATAAGACTATCACGACAACTAATAACACAAGTGGTAATGTAACCAACTATATTACTTTTAATATGGACGGAGTGACCAATTATCAGGAATTTATGCGTGAAGCACAACGTGATCCAAACTTCACAAAATATATTCAAGAAATTTCAATCGGTAAATTGAATGGCAATAATTCTCTTAAAGGGAATTCTATTCGATTTAGATAATTATTATTATATGATGGGTGCTGATAAAGTGCCCATCATATTTTCTTATTTAAGGAGAATCATATGAATGAAACAGATGAAATTAAAGAGGTTCGAGAACTTGGTATAACCTATCAAGAAGAAATTAAAAAATATAAGAAATTGAATCAAGAGTTACTGACTCTGATCAATGAGATGAAAGTTTTAAAAGAACAAATGTTGCAATTAATACAAGAATAAAATTAGAAAGGGGGTGCTATTTTGAGTGCAGCAGATTTTATTTATGATGGTGTCAAATTAAGTGAATTTAAAAATGGCGCATTCTTAGTAGCTAATTTTACAGCAGATAATACGCCTACAGAGGGACAGCGCAATATTAATCAAACACCTTTATTTATGGGGAAAGAACAGCCTTTTTTATATCAAAACTACACTTCTACTCTTACTTTTACAATAAGCATTATAAAAAATCCTTGCTATGATTCCTTAGGGGTTATCTCTATACAAGATATGGAAGATTTAAAAAGATGGTTGTGTAGACCAGCACCTCACGCTTTCAAACTTACAGAAAATGAATACCAGAACATATTTTGGGAAGGTAGCTTTAATATCACAGAAGAGGTGAGAGGGTCTACGAGGATAGGCGCTACATTAACATTTGTTAGTACACGTCCTTTTGCTTTACAAGAAGATACAATTTTTGCTAATACGGTAGAAGCAGGTGAAACAATAACGATTATAGACACCTCAGTAGAGTTAGGATATATTTATCCAAATATGACTGTGAAATGTTTAGAGGCAGGAGACCTGATTATTACTAGTGATTTTGAAGATCGGCAAACAGTTATTAAGAACTGTAAACAAGACGAAATTATTACATTCTCTAAATATTTGCAGATAGAGTCATCAGATGCAGAGCATGCATTATACGATGATTTTAATTATAAATTCCCCAGAATATGTAACAATATAAATACGAATGTTAATAATATTACTTTCTCATTGGCATGTGAGTATTCTATTATCTATAATCCAATTAGAAAAGTAATTCCAGTATAAATAAAAGGGGGATGATTTTATGAACGACAAACGGATTCAGTTAGATGTCGCTGGACAACCAATAGTCCCCTCTTGTATTTTAGCTAATAAAAATGGTCGTAGACTTGGCGTATTATGTATAGATGAAGAATCATTAACAGTTAAAGTCAGCTTAGAAGATACCTATATTTTACTAGCTGAAATGTCATGTGATGTACATAAATATATTAATACTTTAAAGAATCCTCTTTGGGATTATATTAAGAATTTTAAAATGTTATATGTACCGATACATGTCCCCTATATAAAAGCTAGAGGACTCTGGTTCGAGATAACTGTTACAATTGACGAAAACGATGATACGATTAAGCATTTAACGGGCACTTTGGCTCAACATGCTGAATTAAATCAATCTATGAATTTTGAGATGGAAATTCGTACAGAAGATGATATAGATCGAGATGATTATGAAGATACTACATTTTATAATCCTGATAATCCTAAAGCTTCTATCGTAGATAGGATATTACATGATAAGGCTCGGCATTATTCGATTTATCATGTGGATAAAAGTTTATGGGACGTTAAGCGTACATTTGATTTCGATGGAACAGAGGTTATTGAATGTTTAAAAGAAGTCGCAGAAGAAGTTGATTGCATCATTATTTTAGGAGAGTCGGATGATGAGAGTGGTCGTTTACAACGCACAGTCTCATTTTATGATGCAAAAGATTATTGTCCTGAATGTAAAAAAAGAGGAGATTTTACCAACGGATGTACAAATCCAGATTGTACTCATAGTCAAAAAATAATTCCAAGATATGGACATGACACGGGCATATTCATTAATCGAGAGAATTTGGGTGAAAATATTAATTTATCGGCTGATACTGATAATATTAAAAATTGCTATCGACTGACTGCTGGTGACGATGATATGACAGCTGCTGTTATTAACTGCAACCCATCAGGGTCTCGATATATATGGCGATTTACTGATGATATGAAAGAAGATATGTCTGATGAATTACGGGAGAAAATTAATACATATGAAGAAGAATATAATAATTATAGATACTTTGAAGAAATGACAAAAGTAACCGAAAGTGATGTTAACCAATATAATTCTTATGTAAATAAGTACGATGAATATTCAAAAGAAAAATTAAATCTCCTCGATTTCCCCATTTCAGGATATACTAATTTAACAGCGGCATACTATTATACAACATATTTAAAAGATTTTCTTGAAAATATGATGATGCCTTATTCCCCTGATGTTGTAGATACAACAGCTGAAGAGCAGTTGGCATTATACAAAGAAACTAAAATTGGTGTGCGATCTTTAAGTAATATTAGCAACGAATCCAGTGCAACAGAAGTTAAGGACTCCGTTGGTTTATATGTTGATACATCAAGATATTCTATTGAAATTACTACAAATTCTTATAATACAAGCACACATATTTGGACTGGTATTATTAAACTTGAGTCTTTAACTGATGAAACTGACACTGCACAAAAAACTGCTTCTATTACTTTTAGTCAGGCAACTGGGGATTATATTAAAAATCAAGTAGAGAAATTCATTAAAAAGAAAGAAGCTTTATTAAGCGGCATTGTAAATCTTTTGAAATCTGATAATGCTACTTTTACAGCAGAAATGAAAAAATATAATCTTGTTTCATTATCGAACACATCACAGGTTATAGAAGCTGTTTTAAAGATATTAGATGAGGCACATATCACGGAGCAAACTCAGCCCGATGTTTATGAAGAGATATATAAACCATTAAGCCAAAAGAAAACTATTGTAAATGCAGAATTGGCAGTAAGAGAGACAGAAGTCAAGAATCTTGAAAATATAATTAAGCATATTGATACTCAACAAAAAGAAATTAATTCAGCGCTCAATTTAGAAACTTATTTGGGTGAAGAATTATGGTTAGAATTATTGGCGTTTCGTAGAGAAGACGAACAGGAAAATACTAACTTCATTAGTGATGGGTTAAATGATGCGGAGTTAATGCAGAACGCTCAAGATTTCTTTGACAGGGCAGATGAAGACATTGCAAAGCGTGCTGAATCTCAATATACAATTTCTTGTACTTTAAAAGATTTGTTAATTATGCTACCTGATGTATATGATAAAATGACAGACTTGTTTGATGTAGGTAATTGGTTGAGAATTGAAATTGATGACAAAATATATAAGCTGCGCTTAACAAGTTATGAAATCAATTTTGGATCGTTAAAGAATATTCAAGTTGAATTCAGTGATGCCAAGCGTTCAAATAACTTTTTCTCAGCTTATAAAGGTATGCGAAAAGCCACTCGCACGAATACGAAAACATTAAGTGATTTGTCTAAAAGAACGGATATCAATGATTCAACTACGGCTTTTATTAATAATGTTACTGAAGCAGTTCCTACAGGACAGAATAGAGCATTTATGTATATTAAATCTGATTCTGTAATGATTAATGATGACGAGTCACTTCAAGATTATTTGTCTAAATTGGCATCGGATATAAATGGCGCTTTAAGTATTACCCTTACAAATGAATTCCAAGGAATTGTGACTGATGAGTTTGGACAAGGCGGTGATTATTCCGATTGCACCACAGAAGCACATGTTTTCTATAATAGTACTGATATTTCCGGTGATCCTACTGTTCATTGGAATGTGGTTATTCCACAAACCGTAACAGGCTCATGGAACGCTACCACGCATACAATGTCAGTAACTAATATAGAAAATGATTATGCAATCGTTGAAATCTTTGCTGATTATAAAGATTTGAATGTTAAAAAGAATTTTGTTATTAAAAAGATTAAACAGCCATCTTCTCCTATTGTTGTTAATATTGATTCCAGTGCGGGCAATATTTTTAATAGTAGGGGATTAAATACAATACTCACATGTACTGTTATAAAGGGTACGCAAGATATAACAGATCAAGTGACAAATTTCCACTGGATTAAATACGATAAAAACGGAATTGAAGATACGAGCTGGAGTAGAGAAAACACTCGGATAATTACACTATCTACAGCAGATGTACAAAGCAAAGGGATTTTCAAATGTGAAGTATCATTTGATGAATCGTGATTATAGAAAGGAATATTAATTATGGCTCAAACAACATATGGTTCAATTACACTTGTTGATATTACAGACAGTGGTCAGTTGTCAGTATATCCTACAAGTAATATGCCCCTTTCAATTATATATGATCCTGATCAAAAAACATATACGCCTAACTGGGGCACTACAAATTTAACACTGACACCCGTTATTTATTATAACAATCAGCAATTAACAGGCAGTTCTACTGGTGTTACGATTACATGGAAAAGACGCGAGGGCGTTGGTAATATTTCAGATTTAACAACTGGTGAGACTAAACAAGCGAATGGTAATTTAAAAGTAACAGCAAATAAATTTACTCCATCTTCTACCATGCTCAGTTATATAGTTACAGTAACTTATGATGAACCAGACACTCAAAATACACTGAGTGCTGAAGGTCAAATTACTTTTAGTTTAGTTAAATTGGCATCTTCTGCAAAGACTTGTATTATTTCTGGTGGAACTGTATTTAAATATAATACTAATCAAACTTTAATTGGAGACTCGTCAATTGTCCTTACAGCGAAATTAAATAATGTATCCATTCAAGAATGGCAGTATAAAGATTCTACTGGCAACTGGGTGAAATATCCTGATTCGACTACAGCGGACAGTTTGACAGTCAATGCCTCTGATAATGTGTTTAATAATGATGTTGCAACTATTCAGCTAATTACCAATGACGCTAATGTTTATGACATCCACACAATTACAAAATTAAGAGACGGAGCACCGGGTGAAGGCACAATTACAGCTGTACTGTCAAATGAAGATCAGATGATTGCATTTCCTAACAGTGGAAATCCTGATTATTCTCAGGCTAAAAGCCAAATATATATTTATAATGGCGGTGCTGTTGACACACAAAATTGGACAATTACACAGACCAAAACGAGTAACCTGACTATTACATCTTCTAAGACTGTTGCTAATAATGATACCGTAGCGGTCACAAACATGACAGGAGATACGGGGTCGGTCACTTTCACATGTAAACAAGACGGGTATGCGGATATTATTAAAACATTTTCAGTTGTTAAGGTGGCACAAGGTGTAGACGGAACATCTCCTACTATTTATTATTTAAAATACGAGGCGCTTGCTATTAATAAAACAACACCCTCTGATGGAAGTGCGGCTACTTATAAACCATCGTCTGTTCTAATAAGTGGCTATTCACAAACAGGCAGTGAAGATCCTGTTCAATATGAAGGACGATTTAAAATAACTTCTGGGTCAACAGCCATTTATACTTCGACCACGAATGAAAAGACATATACTATTACCACTTCTAATATTGTGGCTGCATCTATTAACGGTTATATGACAGTTGAACTCTATCAGGCTGGTGGAACTACTACTCTACTTGATACACAGACTATCGTCATTACAAGTGATGGCGCTCAAGGCGAACAGGGTCAACAAGGACAAGCTGGCGTTGACGCAATTAATGTTATTCTGGGTAATCAGGCTGATGTTATTCCTTGCACATCTGACAATAAGCCACAGGCAGCTTTCACAATAGATATTCCTTTTACAGGATATAAAGGAACAACTCAAGTAGTATGTGAAGTAACATCTCCCCCCAGTATATTAGGTATTACTCCCACTGTTACTCAAGCAACTGCTACGGCTGTTGGGCATATTGTTTATAATCTAACCACGAATACTAATGTAAATGCAACAAATGGTAATGTGTCCCTGTCCTTCACATGCGAAGGTAAAACAATTGTTCATACATACAGATGGACACGCAGTACCGCAGCCACAAATGGTGTAAATGCTAGATTGTTCGAGCTGTATACTTTAGGTGGTAATGTATTTACAAGTCGTGAGTCTCAGGATATTACTATTTACGGACGATTAATGGATGGTGCTACAGATAAAACAACTTCTTGTAAAGATTGGACATGGGCTAAATGGCAAGATGGTGCTTATACCACTATCTCAGGCCAAACGGCTAGTTCTATTAAAATTAATAATTCTACAGTTGAGGGATTTGCATCTTATAGATGTACTTGTAAATATAGTGATACTACATATACCGCTTACTATTCATTAATTGATAAGCTTGATCCTATTCAAGCAACGGCTTTTTGTTCACTTGGAGAACAAATTGTGAATGGGCAAGGATATGGTGCGTTTTATGTTATTGTGACTGATACAGGTACTGGGAAGGAACTTGACCCTCTTAAATCAGATAGATTTTTGACAGCAGCTCCAAGTAACCCAGCAACAGGTGATTTTTATTATCATCTTAATTCTACACAAAAAACAGTGACATTAAAGAAATACACTGGTAGTGCATGGGCTGATGCTGGTAGTGGAGATTTACCAACTGGCACATATACATGGACATTCCGTGATTCAAGCGGTAACGCAACTACATTTAATGGCGCTTCGTCTGCAAGTGGCAAGGTTATTTATGTAGATGGTACGCTTGTAACGAAGAAAATTATTGCGGACGTTAAGGTTGAAATCTGATAGTTATATTAGTATTCAAATGCTGATATAACTATCAGCGTTTTTATATTTGGAAGAAAGGAATAACTAATATGATTACATATGGTTCAACAACACTTACTTCTTACAATTCGATTGTAAAAACAGAAGTGTACTATTATAAGTCTACAAGTGCTACTTCTTTGTCAGGAGGGTCTTGGGCTACAACTAAACCCACTTGGGAGAATGGCAAATATATTTGGCAAAAAATACGGACAGTCTATGAAGATGGAACACATAGTGAAAGCGATCCTGTTAATATTACAGGACAACAAGGCGCAACTGGAACCGCTGCGTATTCGTATAAATTAAATTCTTCTGACAGTATTATTGGTAAAACTAAAGACGGAGAATATACAATTAAAAAAATTACTTTTAGTGCGACATATAAACAAGGTACAGGTGCTGTTTCTGCATATAATGGAAGATTTAAAATTGAATCAACTACCAACGGCTCTACATGGAAAACGGAATATACGTCAAGTGGGAACGAGACGTCCAAAGAGTTTACTATTCCTGATGATATTATAGCGATTAGATGTTTATTATATCAAAGTGATGGAACGACTGTGTTATTAGATATAGTAACTGTACCTGTAGTTAAGGATGGTGTAGATGCAATTGGTTTGCGAGATAGTATTCCTTATTATCTGGCATCTGATAAAGACACTGGTATCACCAGATTAACTCAGGGATGGACAAGATATAGGCCACAATTAACGGCAGAGAAAAAATATTTGTGGGTTTATTATGTATCTAGATATAGCGAAGGTACGACAGAACCTGAGTTGATTGAAATTAAAGATGATCTGGTACATTTTGTAAATAACGGGGATGAATCGCCTGTTGAGAGTTGTGTGGTTGATATTGAACCAGTACAAGATTTAAATGGGTATGATTATCCTTGGCCTGATGGAGGTGGGAAGAATAAACTGCCGTATCCTTTTTCAGAAACAACAAAAACGGTTGCTGGTATCACATTCACAGACTTAGGTGATGGAAAATTAAAAGTTAACGGAACAGCAACAGGAAGAGCGGTGTTCTTTTTCGCCAATCATGCATTCAAACCGATTCCAAGTGGGGACTACATTCTTTCACGTGGTGCGACTGTAAGCGATGTTGTACTAGCGATTGACGCTTACAATGGCGATACATATGTAAAAAACATCAAGACATCTGGATTAACCGAAAGTCCGTTCTCTATTGACTACGACGGCTATGACCGTCTCGACATTTTCGTTTATATATCAGCCGGACAAACGGTGTCAAACGATACCATATCTCTTATGATTCGTCTCGCCACTGAAACGGATTCTACCTACTCCCCCTACTCCAACATCTGCCCCATCACAGGATGGACAGGGGCAACGGTGACGAGAAGTGGTAAAAACCTCATGGGAAAACCGGCATGGGCTACTCGCACGCAAGACGGAGTTACCGCTACTCTT
>Ga0326512_10000619_pt1 | contig 30732 bp, 46 predicted proteins | sample 1_2617_0518_D_FD_203652 | JGI IMG/M metagenome (GOLD analysis project Ga0326512, IMG submission 203652) | Bovine rumen microbial communities from UC Davis, California, United States - 1_2617_0518 | ecosystem: Host-associated > Mammals > Digestive system > Stomach > Rumen | place: USA...
GCTCTTTCCAACTGCGTCGGAGATTTTAAGAAGTGGGGTGCCCCATTAGTGAAAAAGGCAGCGTGGAAGACAAAAATCGTTAAAGCGGCAAAAGAGGCTGGAACATATCAGCCGTTTTTTGACCTGATCATCGAGACGCTGGCGGACATTCTCGCCAAGCGTGATGACGCGGAGCGGATATATCTCGAAAAAGGCGGCGAGCCTATAGTTGAACATACGAACAAGGCCGGAGCCACTAACCTCGAGCAGAATCCTGCACTGCTATTGATAAACAACTTAAATCGAGACGCGCTCCAATACTGGCGAGACTTGGGGCTCACTCCCGCAGGACTCAAGAAGATCAACGAGGAAGCGGTGAATGGAAAGCAGGCGCCTATGAGCGCCCTGGATAAAGTGCTATCGAATTTAGAAAAATAAGAAAGGGACGACGCATGAAGGCCAAGAGCTACTACGATCGCGCTCTGGCTTATGCGAAGGATGTTGCTTCCGGTAAGCGAAGAGCCGGAAACAATAAGAGAGAATGTCAGCGCTTCCTCAAGGACTTGAAGAGGAAGGACATCGAGATCAGGAATCGAGACGCGGACTTCGTCTGCGGATTCATTGAACAGTTCTTTGTTCATCAGAAGGGTGAGGACTTCGAGGGCAATTCCCTGAAGAACAAGCCGCTTCTTCTCCAAGACTGGCAAATCTTCATAGTTTACAACCTTCTCGGCTTCTTTAAGACGGGAACGCAAGAGCGCCGATACAAGGAAGCGTTTATCTTCGTTCCGAGGAAGTCGGGCAAATCTTTATTCGTGGCGGGCTTGGCTCTGGCTCTCGGATTCCTCGAGAGACGGTCCGGCTCCACTATCTATATTACGGCGGCATCGCTGAAGCAGTCGAACGAAGCGTTCGACAAGATCGTCTACACTCTACGCGTTCGTGGAGTCATTGACGAGTTCCGCGTCCGTGACAACAACGCGGAGCACTCGATTTACAAACTGTTCTACGACGAGAACGGTGTCCCTGCCGGACATCTCCAGATTGAAGCGATGGCTGCGAATCCTGACAGACAGGATTCGTTCGGATGCAACATCTGCATCGCTGACGAGATCCACGCGTACAAGAATGCGGCTCAGTATAACCGATTCAAGGAAGCGATGAAGGCGTACACCAACAAGCTCATGATCGGAATCACCACGGCGGGAGACAATGTCAATTCGTTCTGCTATGGCCGCCTGCAGTACGCGGAGAAGGTCCTCGATGGAATTGTCGAGGATGACTCGCTGTTCTGCTTCGTCTCTAAGGCGGAGAAGGATGAGAATGGGGATGTCGACTATCTCGATCCGAAGCAGCACGAGCTGGCCAATCCGTCTTATGGTGTCACGATAAGACCGGAGGACATGCTTGCAGACGCGAGACAGGCCCAGAACGATCCGCAGCAGAGGAAGGACTTCCTGTCCCGATCGCTGAACATATACACGACTGCACAAAAGGCTTACTTCAACCTTGAAGAGTTCCAGTCCTCAGATGCGCAGTATGATCTGACACTTGAACAGCTCGCGAAGCTGCCGATCAAGTGGTACGGCGGAGCGGACCTGTCCAAGATGCACGACCTGACGGCCGCTGCACTCTTCGGGCATTGGAAGGAGAAGAACGTCGATGTCATCATCACACACGGCTTTTTCCCGGTCACGGCTGCTGCAAAGAAGGCTGAAGAAGATCAGATCCCGCTTTTTGGATGGAAGGACGACGGCTGGCTGACCTTGTGCAACGGTCCCACGGTGCAGGTTGATGAAGTCGTCAAGTGGTTCGTTAAGATGCGCAACCTCGGCTTCAAGATCAAGCAGGTGGGACACGATAGGAAGTTCGCCCGTGAATACGTCCTTCAGATGAAGAAGGCGGACTTCGAGGTCATCGATCAGCCTCAATACTTTTATTTGAAGTCGGAAGGCTTCCGTCATATAGAAAAGAGCGCGAAGGATAAAAAACTATATTATCTCCACTCGGAGGCATACGAATACTGCGTTGCGAACGTCAAGGCCGTCGAGAAGTCTGACGACATGATCCAGTTCGAGAAGGTGGAGAGACGACTGAGAATCGATTTGTTTGACGCGAGCGTGTTCGCTTGCGTTCGATATTTGAACGACCTGGAAAAGCCTGATTTGGCTTCTTCTTGGTTTGGAGGGAAGAAATGAGCAAGAAGAAAAGAAGACCAACGAATCAGACTCGATCTGATTCAGCAGAAGTCAAGGCACTGAAGAAGCAGTTCCTGGCTCTGCTTCAGGAGGGGGACATCTCCTGCGCCGGGTACACTTCACTCGATAAAGATCCGACGATCGCCACAGCCTGTCAGAAGGTCGCTGAGATGGTCGGACTCGTCACATGGCACTTGATGGAGAATACCGAGAACGGCGATCGAAGGATCAGGAACGAGCTGTCCCGCAAGATCGACATAGATCCGAACAGCTACATGACGCGCCAGGACTTCTTTGAGAACATCGCCATGAATCTTCTCCTGTATGGAAACGGAAACGCGGTCGTCAGGCCGCACACACAGGGCGGATATTTAAGAGACCTCGAGATCATACCTGCGGACAGGGCGTCCTTCATCCAGGACTCCGTCACAGGCTATGGTTACAAGATTCTCATTGATGGAGTCGCTTATGATCCGCACGACCTTCTCCACTTCAGGCTATTCCCGGACAAGCATTTCCCGTGGCTTGGTACTGGTATCAAGGTCTCAATCAAGGACGTGGCGAACAACTTGAAGCAGGCGGCTCACACTGAGAAGGCATTCATGTCTTCCGAGTATAAGCCTCCGATCATCGTCAAGGTTCAGGGCGTCGGCGAATCGCTCGCGTCTCCTGAAGGACGAAAGACCATCGCAGAGGACTATCTGAAGACAACAGGGAATGGAGAGCCGTGGGTGCTCCCCGCTGAGCAGATGGAAGTCTCGTCGGTCAAGCCTCTGACGCTTCAGGACTTGGCGATATCTGACACGGTCAAGTTGAACAAAGAGACGGCAGCGGCCATCGTCGGCGTTCCGTCGTTCCTGGTCGGAATCGGAGACTTCAATCAGAAACAATATAACAACTTCATTCAGACGACGGTGCGCCACATTGTTGAGAACATCCAGCAGACGCTCACGAAGGGCTTGATCCTGAGCCCGAACTGGTACATCCGCGGTAATTACTGGACACTTCTCGACTGGGACATCACGACGATCACGTCCGTCTTCACGTCACTCGGTGATCGTGGCTGGGTTTCCGGTAATGAGGCGCGCGATCGTTTGCATCTGGAACCTCACGAGGGCCTTGATGAGTTCAAGGTGCTCGAGAATTATATTCCGGCTGATATGTCCGGAGATCAGAAGAAACTGAACGGAGGAGACTCAAATGAGTAAGACACTTTTTGAAGAACATCCGAATATGAGAGTTTTGCAGCTCAGAAGCGGAGAGTTTACTACGAGGGAAGACAGCGAGGAGCCTATCATCGAAGGGTATTTCGCTGTTTATGATAGCAATTATGAGATATGGGACGGAGCATCCGAGTCTATTGCACCGGGAGCGTTCGACGGAACGATCGCGGGCGATATTCGAGGACTGACCAATCACGACACGACACTCGTGCTCGGCAGAACTAAAGCCGGAACGCTCGAGCTGAAGACTGATTCTCACGGACTGTGGGGCCGTATCAAAGTCAATCCGAAAGACTCTGATGCCATGAACACATACGAGAGAGTCAAGCGTGGAGATGTTGACCAGTGCTCGATCGGATTCGAGATCCTCAGCGAAGAAACCGACTTCGGAGCTGATGGTTCTATCCACTGGACTATCCAGGATGTCAAACTGTACGAAGTCTCTGTGTGCACATTCCCGGCTTACGAAGAGACTAATGTTTCCGCCAGACAGCGCGATGCTTCCGCCATTAAGGAGAGAAGACTCGACGCGTGGAGGGCAGAGATGAGGTCTCGACTCAACATCAATAAGGAGGAAACAAAAGATGCTGAAGGCATTGATGCTTCGAAAGAAGATTAACGATGCAAAGAAGGAACTCGATGCTCTGAGAGCAAAGGCTTCCGACTTTGAAGCTCGTGAGGCTGAACTTCAGAAGAGAGAAGCAGAGATCGCTTCCGCGATCGAAGAGGCTTCAACTGACGAAGAGCAGGCTGCTGTTGCTGAGGCTGTTGAGTCCTATGAAGCTGACGATAAGGCTTTGAAGGACGAGAAGGCCGAGAACGACCAGAAGATTGCAGATCTCGAAGGTGAAGTTCAGGCTATGGAGAACGAGCTCAAGGAAGTTGAGGATCAGCAGAGAGCTGCTGCTCCCGTTGAAACTCCCGAGACAGTTGTCATCAACAATGATGGCGAAAAAATACTTGAAGAAAGGCAGACAAATCACATGTTCAAGACAAGATCAATCGACAAGATGACGATGGAGCAGAGAGCTGCACTCGTCGCAAGAGAGGACGTTAAGAAGACTTTGTCCGAGATCAGAACTCTCATCAAGGAGAAGAGAACAGTTTCAGGTTCCGAGGTTTTCATCGGTGAGACAGTTTTCGACCTCATCAGAGAGAACATCATCAACTATTCCAAGCTCTACTCCAGAGTAAGAGCTCAGTTCACTTCCCAGAACGGAAGACAGCCCGTTGAGGGTGCTATCCCCGAGGCTATCTGGCTTGAGTGCTGCGACGCTCTCCAGGAGCTTGACATCGCATTCGGTTCTGTAGAGCTCGACTGCTACAAGGTTGGTGGCTTCTTCGCTGTTTGCAACGCGAGAATCGAAGACGCAGACATCGACCTTCTCGATGTATTCACAGATGCACTCCTCGCTGCTATCGGTATGGCTCTCGACAAGGCCTTCATCTATGGTACAGGTACAAAGATGCCTACAGGTGTTGTCACAGCTCTTGCTGATCAGACATCAGGTATCCCTGGAAACCTCGTAACAATTCCTTCTTCTGCTACAGGAATCGCTCTCTTCAAGGCTCTCGTTCTTGCTGGCGGTAAGGCTGACGGAAAGTATTCCCGTGGTGCGAAGACATGGTTCTGCAACGAGGCTACAAGGACAAAGCTCGTAGCTGAGGGCCTTGAGGTTACTGCTGCCGGAACGATAGTATCTGCTGTTGAGGGCTCCATGCCTGTTGACGGTGGCGATCTCGACGTTCTTAACTTCATTCCTGACAACAACATCGTCTGTGGTTACTGGGATCTGTATGCTGCTCTCATCAAGAAGAACATGACAGTTTCCACATCCACAGAGTGCAAGTTCATCGAGGATCAGACAGTTATCAAGGGCGTAATGCGTGCAGATGGTAAGCCTGTTGTTACTGGTGCATTCGTTGCTATCGGTCTTGGTGCTGCTCCTACCACAGAAGTAGTATTCCCTGGCCAGAACTCCGAATCTGACGGTGAGGGCTGATTATTAGTTGATTAAGTGAGGACGAACTATGAACGAGTTACTTGAAAGACTGAAGATCGATATCGGACTGGTCGGAACGGCTTACGATGCCAGACTTCTCAATCTTCTCAACATGTCGAAGACGGCTGTCGAGAAGTGGACAAGAAAGACTGTTGATATCTCGAATGTTCACGATTCGGAACTCGTGATCGATTACGCGAGATGGCAGTGGCTGACAAGAAGGGAGCCGTCGGATATGCCGCGCTCCCTGAAGTATAGGCTTGACTGCCGTCTCTTCGAGGCAGGTGGTTCGTCATGACTGATTCGACTGTTACGCTGATCTCAAGAGTGATGACGGGAAAAGACACGAGAATGCAGCCTGTATATCGCGAAACAACTCGCGAGATATATTGCCAGGATGAGCCCGTGTCCCGTTCGGAGTTCTTCTCCGCAGGGCAGATAGGAATTGATCCGGAGGCTCTGGTCGTGATAAATCCCGTCGAGTACGGTGGAGAGAAGCTCGTGGAATATAAAGGCAGGCGGATGTCTATATACAGACGATATGAGCGATCAGAGAACGAGATGGAACTATACCTTCAGCTCGTCCTCGGTCAGAATGGAGGCTCCGTATGACATTGACCGAAGTTTATCAGTTAATGCTTCAGGAAGAGTCTGATCTTGCATCCATGAGTTACTACGATCACATCGAAGTCGATGAAGGGGCGGAAGTGTTTCCACCCTTCATCATATTCAAGGAAGTTGGTGGAAGACCGTTCCACGCCGATGATCAGGTTTACTACTTGACCATTGACAACGAAATCAATCTCTACACTTCCGACCGTTCTCCCTTGTGGAGATCGCGGATCATTGACTTCCTGAATCGCCACTCCTTGCCGTTCACGCTCGACATGAGTGACTTTGACGCTGACACGGGACTATACGTCGACACGTTTAACCTCATTCTCGGATAAGGAGGTGGCACATGGCTTCCGCTAACCTATCCACGCAGGTCGGTGAGATCCTGAAGCGGTACGGACAGGACGTTCGCACTATAGTTGATGAGCAGGCCGAAGCGGTCGCCAAGATCGGCTCCGCTGCTCTGAAGCAGGACTCACCGGAGAGGACTGGCCGATATAAGAAGACATGGACCTACAAAAGACAGAAGACGGGCAGATGGTATATCTATAATTCCAAGAACTATAGACTGACGCACTTGCTCGAAAAAGGTCACAAGACTGTCAAGAAGTCGGGAAAGTACGGCTCCAAGACACGAGCGGCTGCTATTCCTCACATCTCTCTTGTAGAGAAGCAAGTACAAGAGGAATTTGGGACGCGTTTGAAGAACGCTATCGAATACCAGAAATAAAAACGAAAGGAAACAAGAAACATGGCTGAGAACAAAGTTTCATTCGGTCTCAAGAATGTCCATTACGCTATTCTGACAGAGACCACAGATCCCCAGACGGGTGTCACAACAACAACATACGCTACTCCGAAGGCTTGGCCCGGAGCTGTTGATATCGCTCTCGATCCCAATGGTGATCCTATTGTGTTCGCTGCTGACAACGGCGCATACTTCACGATCTCCAACAACAAGGGATATGAAGGCGACTTCAATTCTGCGAGAATCCCTGACGAGGTCAGAGTTGACCTTCTCGGAAACCATACAGACGACAACGGTCTCGTCGTTGAGACAGACAAGGACGAGGTTACATACTTCGCGCTTATGTTCGAGATCGACGGCGACCAGAAGCCGAACAAGTATGTCTTCTACAAGGTCAGCATCTCTCAGAGACCTGGCATCGATGGCAAGACAACAGATCCTTCTTCTGATATCGAGGTTGAGCCTTCAACTTCCAGATTCAGAGCTGTTCCTTCCGCTGACGTTTACACGATCGGCGGCAAGGAGTGCCACGCGATCAAGGCATTCACTTCTGAAGAGACAGATCCGACTGCTTATGCAAGTTTCTACACTGCTGTTCAGAAGCCCACATTCACAGGCAAAGGCGAAGGCTGATGATTTTACGGGGACCTTCATTCGGAGGTCCCCTTTTTCCTTAAATCTTCGGAGGATTTTATATGAAAAAGACAATAAAAATAGGCGACAAAGAACTTGAATTTGAATCTACTGCTCTTACGAGCATCGCATATAAAAGAATATTCGGGAGCGACGTCCTCGCCGCTCTGGGAAGCGAGAGAAGCCTGTCGTCAGATATTAGACTAACAGACTCCATCAAGCAGCTCGCTTTTCTGATGAACAAGCAGGCAGAAGGGCTTGATGTCCCGAAGATCATGGGACTTCAGGAGATGGACTTCTTCGTCTGGCTGAACCAGTTCGAGCATGGTGATCTCGACAAGGAAGAGGTCATCACTCAGATCATCGCGGTCTGGACCGCAAATCTCGAGACCGCATCTGAATCAAAAAACGCAGAAGGCGCACAACACGACCGATGACGACGGCTCTCGTCCTGTTGCGCGCAAAACAACTGAATCTAACATTCGAAGAGCTCAATATGATCTCAGCGGGCGATCTGCTCGACATGATGACCGAGCAATCGAACGACTCTTATAAATACCCCGTGAAGGGAAATCAAGAAGACATTGACCGAATTTTCGGTTAAGGGAAGGGAAGAGACATGGCAAGTAATTCTATTAAGGGAATCACGATCGAGATCGCGGGCAATACGTCCAAACTTGTGCAGTCTCTCGACGAAGCAACAAAGGCGGCTAACGCAACACAAAGCAATCTCAAAAAGATAAATCAGGCTCTCAAGTTAGATCCCGGGAATATCGAGACGCTTACGAAGAAGCAGGAGATTCTGAATCACGCTATCGAAGCGACAAAGCAGAGACTTGACGCGGAGAAGGCAGCAGCAGAAGCTGCAAAAGAAGCTCTCGACCTCGGCCAGATCACGCAGTCTCAGTATGACGCAGTCACGGCGGGGATCGCTAACACGGAAGCCAAGCTCCACGACTTAGAGAATCAGGCTCAGGACACAGAGAAGGCCCTGAGTGGAGTCGGCGAAGATGTCAACTTCGACTCCGCGTCCGGTTCCGTTCAGGACCTCCACGATTCGACGGAACTGTTGTCGAAAGGACTGGAAGTCGTCTCTGATGTCGGTGCGAAGGCAGGAGATGTCCTCGCAGCAGGCTTCGATGTTGCGGCAAGCGCAGCGAAGACCGCAGCAGACGCGGCGATGAAGGTCGGAGAGCTGTCTGTTCAGGCAGTTCGGAAGACAGGCGAGATATCCTATGAGGTGAGCACACAGGTTCTCGACGCTTACGGCAATTATGAACAGTTGGTCGGCGGTGTCGAGAAGATATTCGGTTCTTCTGCTGATATCGTCAGACGAAATGCTCGTGCAGCGTTCGCCACGGCGACAATGTCAGCGAATGACTACTTGCAGACAGTCACAGGCTTCTCTGCTTCGCTCTTGCAGGGCTTGGGTGGTGACACTCGAGAGGCGGCAAGGCTCGCAGACATGGCGCTCAGTGATATGTCTGACAATGCCAACACATACGGTACAGACATTCAGAGTATTATCTCGGCATATCAGGGCTTCGCAAAAGGCTCTTATAACATGCTCGACAACCTCCGTCTCGGCTATGGTGGAACACAGACCGAGATGGTGCGCCTCATCAACGATTCTCACATTCTTAATGAGACAATATCAGACATGGACGGAATCACATTCGATCAGATCATCGAAGCGATCAATGCTGTCCAGACCGAGCTCCACATCACAGGAACGACTTCTCGCGAAGCCGCCACGACAGTTGAGGGTTCCCTCAACATGCTTCGAGCATCATGGCAGAACCTTCTCGTTGACCTGGGACGCTCCGATGCGGACGCAAGTCGCGCGGCGCAGGACGTTGCCGACTCGCTTGTTACGGTAGCGAACAACGTGGAGCCTATTCTGAGACGCGTGTCGAGTAATCTCCCGAGGATTCTTCCTATCGTTCTTGACGGAATCAAGGACGATATCCCTGAAGCGATCCGTGTGGTCGGCATGGTCATGAACGCGGTCGGACAGTCAGCGGTCGATGCCGCACCAGAGGTCATTGACATGATTGCGGATAACCTCCCGGAAGGTACGGCGATAGTCTCACAACTTCTGAGAAATCTGTCTAACGGCCTCCGAGAGAATGCGCCTGCTCTGGTAGATGCAGCAGGAGAGATCCTTCCTGAGTTTGCCACGCTGGGAGCCGACATCCTCGGAATCATCATTCAAACGATCGTAGAAAACGCACCTGAAGCGGCGAGACAGATGGGCGTAGCCCTGTCTCCTGTACTTGATGAGGTGTTTGGTGAAGGCTCGGGCGCAGCGTTCCAGGAAGCAATCGATAGGCTCATTGAGGGCGCTCCCGCTCTCATGGAACTTGTTGATCCTCTTATGAGGCTCGGTGAAACGCTCATCAAGGACCTTCCTGTCATCGTAGACACGGCCATTCCTCTTCTCGACTTTGCGGCTAATCACTTGCCCGAGATCGTGGGAAGCCTTGCAGCCATTCAGGGTGCGGGTGTTCTGGCATCCATAGCAAGTGGCGTCTTGAACATCGCATCGTCCGTGGCGATATTACAGGGAAGCGGCGGAATCGCCGCGATGCTTAGCGGAGTCACTTCCGCTGCATCCGGAGCAGCCGCTTCACTCGGTTCTGTCGCAGCGGTCGCAGGACCTATCGCTTTACTCACTGCGGAGGTTGCAGCTCTGGGAGTCGAAGCCTACACGCTGTACGATATCGTTCAGCAGGGCGAAGCACAGGGCATCTCCGCGTTTGAGTCCATTACAGGTGGAATCCTACAGGTCGTTGACACTTGCAACCTTGGTGCCACGTCTTATGCAGATATGTGGCTCGAGATGAACCGTGCAGCCGATGACGCGGAACTCGACACACAGGCTCAGGGAATTTTTGACCAGATCAACGCTTCCATCGAGTCGTCCGGAGCGGCAGCAACAGAGTCAGTCCGTGACGACTGCGCTGTCATTCAGTCTTACCTGGATAATCTCGAAGCAAATGGGCAGGTCGAACTCCGTGCTCGTGTTATAACAGAATATCAATCAGTTTACACTCAGCTCGGCAACGAGCAGAGAAGAAATACCATCAACTCATCGCAGCGTGAAATGGCGGACAGATACGCTCGTGAAGGCAGAAGAAACACTCCCGAGGCTCGTGCAGTTACGGCTTATGGTCAGGACATGGCCAACCGATACAGGCAGCAGGGCGAGGAAGCGATTCGCGCCATTCAGGAGACGGCTTCCGCTGCTCAGGAGACCATCCGCACAGGCGGCGGAGGAGGCGGAGGTGGCGGAGGAGGTTCCTCCAAGTCAGACGACAAGTCTGCTCTTACTGCCTCCAAAGCTGAAGAACTTCTCACTTCCATCGACGACCACATCGTCAAGTTGCTTGAGAGATTCGGTGTCGTGACGGAACAGTCCGACTATCAGAAGAACGTCAATCAGATGATCGACGGAGTCCTTGCGGCTCTAAATAACAACTACACAGACGCAGGCATCGAAACAGCCGTGAATGAGCTGAAGCGCACGATGGAAGCCTATGGAATGGACTCCTCCGTGATAGATGCCACTACACTCGAACAGTTAAGGAATCTCGTTAATCAGCCACAGGCACAGACGGAAGCATTCTCACAGATGCAGAACTCAGTGTCCGCTATTCAGGCAGTGGCTATAGATTACACACCATTCTTCGAAGCGATCGCGAGCTCAGTGGCTCAGATCCTCGTCCTGAAGCAGAACGAGTCTCATATCACGAACGTCTATCTTGACGGTAGAGAGGTTCAGGCGACTGTGGTCGAAGCTATAGAATCTTATAACTACGAGATGGGAGGTCATTAAATGCTTGGTAATTATCTAAGTTTTAACGATGTGACATTCCCGAATCCTATCGGTCCATCTCAGACATCCAATCCGGTCGAGACCGTAGTGGCGTCTGAGGCGGGTACCGATCTCGTGGTAATGTCGAGAGCTTCCAAGAGTGCATGGAACTTCTCTTTTGAACTTTCCGCAGCCAAGAAGAACGAGCTCAAGGCGATATCAAGGCAAGCGAAGACTAAGATGATATATCAGGGCGTGACATACTATGTTCGCGTCAGGAACTTTCAAGAGAAGCTGGTCGAGGGCTCGGAGTGGTTAAAGAATATCGACGGACTGTTTCAAGTGTCCGTTACAGTGACGGAGTATTGATATGTTACCTTTTACAGAATCCTATCGAACGGCGATGTATGACGATCATCAGATCCATCGCCTGACCGGAACCGTGAACGGAATTGCGTTCGGTGACGAAGATGTCAAGGACGCGTCCTGGGCGGGCGTATGCTCTAATCAGAGTACAGTCTTGATAGGTTCTGCAGCCATCAGTTCTTTGAAGCTGACATTCTTGAAGCCGCTGCTCACTCAAGGCGAATGGGAAGAGAAGCCCATCGTTATCTCTGATGGAACTATGGTCGGAGGAACGGAAGAAAGTCCTATCTTCGAGGACAAGCTGGTCGGTACATTCTACATCAGCGAAGCGGTGTGGACGAATGTCGGCACCATCGAAGTCACGGCATACGACTGTCTTTCCAAGATGGACGAAGATGTCCAGTTCGAACAGACCACAGGCTTCTTATATGACCATATGAAGCTGATCTCAATGGAGACAGGTGTCCCGCTCGGCATGAGTCAGTCAGAGTGCGAAGCACTCCCGAACGGCACTGCTCTGATCTCCATCTACTCAGAGAACGACATTAAGACATATCGAGATTATTTGTCCAAGCTCGCACAGTTGGTCGGAGGCTTCGGATATGCGAAGCGAGACGGCTCCTTCGCGGTGAAGCCTTTCAACAATACAAGTCTCTTGACGATCCCTATCAACAGGAGACAGAGAAATGCGAAATATTCGGACTATCAGACACGATTCGACTATCTGTCTTATGTAGACCAGGCAGAAGGCGAGACGGTCTTCATCGGAGACAGAAACGGGTACGGAATGGACATCGGTTCGAATCCGTTCCTCCAGTACGGTGTGGCAGAAGTCAGAAGCGAGATGGCGAACGCGATCTTCGCGGTCGTTCAGCAAATGACATACACTCCGTACAATGTCAGCGTGCTTCCTGCGTTCTGCGTTCTCGAGCTTGGCGATGTGGTCACATTCTCTGATGACTACACCGGGAACAGCTCGTCCGGTGCGATCATGTCGATGACATGGTCATATTCCAATAACAACAAGTCAGTCAAGGTCCAGTGCTTCGGTGCAAATCCGAACTTGAAGAAGGCCAAGACCGCGACAGATAATGCTATCAACGGCATCAAGTCGTCCAGATCAAGCGAGCTGGTCATTCATACTTATAAGAACGCGGAAGAGATCATCCTGAACAATGGAAGGACGAAGAATGTTGTCGATATATCGTTCGCAACGACTAAATCGACCATCGTGACTATGAATCACGAAGTCATTCTCGATGTGGAATCGATATCCGATCCGAGCAGCAAGGCTACGGTCACGGCTTACTACTACATCAACGACGAGCTCGAAGGCTTCACTCCGGTCGACACGATCGGGGAGACAGGGAAGCACATCGTTCCACTGATCTACTTCCTGGATAACCTCTCGGGCGGAATGGCTTACGAGTGGAGAGTGGAACTGAAGGTCGACGGTGCGTCCGCTTCGATAGATCGCGGAGACGTCCACGCATGGCTCAAGGGACAGGGACTCGTCCCTCTCGGCGAGTTTGATGGAACGATCTCCTGCGACGACGAGATCACGCCGATGGTCTTCGACAGGGAGGTTGCAGCATTCATCGACGAAGTGCTTGATCTCGATATATCGAATATCGGTGTCGATCTGTCGCTCAGCGATATCGTCGATATGGCAGGACTCGGAAACAAGAATATCGTTCCAATGCGGAGCGAAGACTGCTCTGTCGAGCTCGCAAAGATATCTTACGCGATATGTTCAAACGATGGAGAGTTTGCCGTCTGCACAGCAGATGGACACTTCACTATATCTAATTAACGGAGGGCATATATGGCTATCATCGTAACACCAGAACAAGCCAAGCCGATCCCCGACTTCTCGCCGGGCGTCTTCGATGGCGATTCTTTACTTCTGCAGACTCGAAACGGTGACGACACACGAGTTGACGGCGACCAGGTCGCCAAATATGTAGCCGAGCAGAAGACTTACACAGACCTCGGTGGTCTGACTATCCCGCAGGCTATCGCTCAGGCGGGCGCAGGAGTGGTCAAGATTCCCGGAATACTTCTGGCAAATATGACGACAGTCACGATCACAGATGCGAGAATCCTTGCCGACTCGTTTATCACGGTGTGGTCGCCTGTCCCGTATGAATCGGCAGTTCAGTCTGTCGGCTCTGTCGAACTGACATTCCCGGCGCAGTCGGCAAATATGAACTTCATGATAAAAGTTGACTAAGGAGGGCGACATGTTAATCAAAGACAAAGCAGAACCAATGAGCCTCCGAAAGAATCTCAAGAAGTATGTCGGAGAATGTACTCTTGAATTTCTCGAGGATGACAAGGTCGTTGATTCGATCACTTTCCACAATGATCCGACAGGGTGGATAAACACGGCTATCAATAAGGGAAACTTCTTCAACTTGATGCCGACCAACAAGATCATTCCCTATCTGAAGTGGTTACTCGGTGTGGTCCTCCTGGATAAGAACGGAGATTCCACCCACTACACTATCCCGGGCGATGCGAATATTATCGCCTGCGCGAATAACGCTTCCGGCTCAGATTCCACAGACCTGAGAAGAGGTAGTTACAACCCCGAAGCGTCGTCCGTTATCGAAGATGAGAGTGGAAGGATCATCGGCTTCGAATCTGTCTGGAACTGGTCAGACACGAGAGGCAACTGCGGAGCAGATCAGAAGATCAAGGCCGTTTGCCTCACTCGCCCGAGCCTTGCCATCGCGAGATATGGAGACTCGATGCCACCTGACACAGTGATGAATGAAATTCTCTCAACCGTTACGGTGGCGGTGACACTGGCAGACTGCCAAATCATCGACTTCGGAGGCGAGACTTCCTATCGAGTTGATATCAGCAGCGGTAAGATCGTAATCAAGAAGTACCAGCTCGACACATGGCGCTATCACATTCAGGGCGTTTATGATTCTGATGGAGCCTATGATGTCACGAAGCTGCTCGGTCAAGCTGAGCTTACGCCTTCCATCGCGATTGCGAACGATGTCACGAAGGCAAGCGTGTCCTTCATCGGCAACAAGCTCCACGTCGTCGCGTGGAATGGTCAGACACTCGTCGACCATGCGATCGATGCAAGTGCAGACGATCCTGATAACTGGACGATCACATCCGCATCTCACAGTTTCAACCTGGGAACGGGTGTGACGATAAAGGCATCTGCCGGAGGCTTCTTGACGAAGGATGTAGTCCTGTATTCATACGATGAGGATAACGACTACTACTTTGTGATTCTCGTCGGATCTAATAACAAGTTCTACAAGTGCAACCTAAGCAACGATGCAGACATCACAGAACTTCCCGGAGCTTCACTTGCGAACAGCAACGGACCGATGGTCCAGTTCGGAAACGGCGACTGGATCAAGTGGTCCTGGGGACAGGACAACGTCGACTTTGTGTCTTGTAACTATTTCCACAACGGTCATGTCTATCTGGCGCGAGACACTTACAACGCGCCAGCAGGATGGGGAACAAAGTTCATCGCGGTCAACAATACAGGACGCGGAACACTTCTTTTCTCTCTGACCAGAAATGGCCGATACGGTAATAACCATTATGTGACGCTCGCCTTGCCGATCGCACACGTCGCAACCGTCTGGAACATCTCAGATGACACGAAGATCAAGACTAACTCCAAGACAATGCGAGTCAAGTACAGAATTACAGAATCTAACGAATAATTTTAGGAGGACAAAACAATGGCAGTAAGATTAAACAACCTTCCCGAGTTTCATGATGAGGGCGAAGAAATGACAGTTGCAACAGTTATCGATGTAGATACGAAGGCTGATGTCATCCCGAACATGAAGGTCGGCAGCTTCAAGCTCGGCTTCGGTTCGATCGCTATCACTAACGACTTCGATGTTGCACGTCTCGGTTCCGACGGAACTTGGCACTGGATGGAATAAAGGGAGGTGAATAAAATGGATTCTTCGATTTTAGCGCTCGCCCTTGCTGCCCTCAAGAAAGCAAAAGTCGCAAACGAGCGTATAGACGCACTTCCAAAGCCTTTAGCACCTATGGGTACGCTTGGCACAGGCGGTACTATCGAAAGCCTCCCTACGGCTTCTGCTGATAACTATGGCTATTACTATGTAGTAATCACAGACGGCACATACGCAGGACAGGCTATGAAGGCGGGCGATACTACCTTTTCTAATGGCTCAGCGTGGGTACTTGTGCCTTCTGGCGATGATAGCGGAAGTCTTGTAATCTCGCAAACACTTACGGCAGGACAGACAAGTATCACATTCTCTAATGCCGCTATCCTTGCTACATCGTTTATCTCCGTTGCAAGTGAGGCATGGTACGAGAGTGTATCACAGACCACAGGCTCGGTAACTATCACCTTCCCCGAACAGAGTACAGATATGCTCGTGCAGATTATGGTTGCGAATTAAGGAGGCTTACTTATGGCTTTCAGAACGAATAAGACACCTGTCTTACAGACGAAATCTGCTTCGGGTAGTGTTGCGTCATTTAACACGGCTCTTACTATGCCGTTGTCCTCTTGCAATATAGCCCTAACCGCAACACAGTCGGGTAGCGGTACACCCTCGCCCGATAATGTGCGACCTATTAACGGGTATAGTGAGGTTAATGCTACAAGGGCAGGTAAAAATCTTATTGATATTTCAAAGAATATCATAGGCAAATATATTAACAGTAGCGGAGGTGAGACGACGACGCCGACCGCTCAAAATTGGGCAATATCCGATTATATACCCGTAGCAAAAGGCGGTGTATATACTTTTAACCCTAACACGACAGAGGGAAAATCGGCGAAAGGTGCTTTTTACGATGAAAACAAGCAATATTTGCCTAACTCGCTATTTAATTCGGGTGCAATAACGATAACCGTACCTTCAAATGCTTTTTATGTCAGATTTTCAATGAGAACTACATCGTATGATGTTCAACTCGAAGTCGGCTCAACAGCGACAGATTACGAACCTTATAACGGCACGACTGCCACAATAACTATCGGCTCGACAGTTTACGGCGGTGAGTATGACGCAAGAACGGGAGTGTTTGTGGCAAATGTAAAGTCGAGAGTTTTCAATGGGGCAGGTAGTGAAGACTGGGGTGATTATCCGAGCGGAAATGGTTATTCTTTTTCCAGTATTGCGGATATGCAAAGTATAGTTTTATATGATGGTTTATGTAATTGGCTTAAAGTTAGAACAACAATAGACAATACAGACACAAATGCCATATATATAGGGGTTGGAAACAAAAATATTTATGCCGTTGGTGTTAAGGATATTGCCCCTACTCTTGCTGATTGGAGAACCTATCTATCAAATTTTAATTTAATTATTACATACCCTCTTGCCACCCCTACGACAATACAGTTACCACCATGCCCGATAGATACTATCGCAAACTCGGTGAATAACATTTGGGCGGACACGGGCGATGTAGACCTCACATACAAAGACCTCGATATAGCGAAGCGAGGAAACTTCCGAGAAGTGTTTAGGTTGCCGAGTTAAGGAGGGCGAGAAATGACTAACGCAGAAGCTTTGGAAATTCTTGACCATAATTGGACAAGGCTTGTTAATTCAGATTATACAGATATTGAATTAGGACAGGCACAAGACCTTGCTATCGAAGCGTTAAAGGACAAAGTTAAGGAGGCTCACAATGAAGATTGATTGGAAAAGGAAACTCACATCAAGGAAGTTTTGGCTTGCTATTGCTACATTCGTAACAATGCTGATTGTGTATTTCACAGGTGATGCAGAAAAGGCAGAGAAGATTTCTGCGCTCATTATGGCAGGAGCAACAGTTGTCGCTTACATCATAGGTGAAGGCTTGGCTGATGGAGGACATATCGGAGAATGAACGCAATCAGTATAATCAGTTTATCATTTTCGGGAGTGATGCTTGTTATCTCGATTATTAACTTCTTTCTTGCGAGGAAGAGTGACATTAAGAAGGACACAACCGAAGATGAAAGAGAACTATCGTCGCTTCGTGAGGGCATCTTCAAGGCGAATATGAAACTCGACCAAGTGTGTGCTACGACAAACGAGACACGGACAGATATTAAGTCGCTCAACAATTCTATCAACGAGATAGATAAGCGTGTTATCGTTGTCGAGCGTGACCTAAAGACAGCCTTTAAGCGTATAGATGAACTCAAAGAGAGTAAAGCCGATAAGGAGGTTTAAGTATGGGCGTAATTGACAAAGCAGTATCTTGGGCAATTGCTATTGCTAATGACAACTCACATGGTTATGACCAGATACATCGTTGGCTCAATCCCGATGTAGATTGTTCCTCGCTTGTGATAATGAGTTTTGAACAGGCGGGAGTCCCTGTAAAAGAAGCGGGAGCGACTTACACAGGGAATATGAAGTCAGCCTTTACCAAGTGTGGCTTTAAGGCTCTGCCTTACTTAAAGGGTATGCCCTTAAAGCGTGGAGATGTCCTTCTGAACGAGAAACATCATACGGCTTTATATCTTGGCGATAAGAAGATAGTACAGGCTTCTATCAACGAGAAGGGCGGTATCACAGGAGGTAAGGGCGGAGATCAGACTGGGAAGGAAGTCTTGGTCTGTAACTTCTATGAGTATTCCAGAGGTTGGGACTACGTCCTGCGCTATCAGGAACAGAAGGAGGACATCATCGTGAACGTAGAATTACGACAGATCCAGCTCGGCTCACAGTGCCCCGAGGTCGGCACAGCTCAGACTCTGCTCAATGCTCTCGGCTATCTGGGTAAGAACGGAAAAGTGCTGACCGTGGATCACCAGTTCGGACAGAACGTGGAGTTCGCAGTCAAGAACTTCCAGAAAGCTCACGGCATCGGTCAGGACGGTATCATGGGCGCGAAGACGTGGCCTGCACTCTTAAAAGCTGATTACTAATATTAAAAAAGGAGATCCATCATGGAAGAGAAGAAGACCAAGAGAACGACAACCAAGAGATCGAAGAAGCCTGTCGAAGCTGTCGAAACTGTCGAAGTTGAAATCAAGGAAGCTCCCAAGACCTTCACGGGAATCGTCGCCACAGACAAGCTCGATCTCAATGTCAGGGCGAAGGCTTCGCCCGAGTCTGCTGTTGTTAAGCAGCTCAAAAAGGGCTCGAAGGTGGAACTGTTCGCCGAGCCTGTAAAGGGCTTTTACAAGCTCGCTGACGAATCCGGCTTCGTGTTGGCTTCCAAGATCAAGAAGTAAGTCGGTCGCCTGGCGCGGAAGGCTGAACAAAACTGTACCATACAAATTCATATTAAAACTCCGAAGATATATTTTCAAAAAGATGACCACCTCTCCCGCGCCGGAGGTGGTCTTTTTGTTTGGGGCAAAATTATGGGCAAAATTAGTCCATACACGGTGGACTTTACAGAAACACTGTCCGCGAAAAGCCCGTAAAATGGGCACTTTTCGGAATGGGTGCCGATACAATTACGGGTTCGAACCCCGTATGCTCCACCATAGGAAACCTCGTAACCGCAAGGGTTACGAGGCTTTTTTTATTTTGCTTTGGTCAAATTATGGTCAAATTCCTTGAAAGTCAGGTCGATGATCTCCGCGGTCTTCTTGTGCTCACCATCAACCTCGTGGCCGTATGTGCCATAAGTGTCCATGCTCTCGGAGTGCCCGATGTACTCCTTGATGGCCGCCTCGCTGAGCTGGTCCTTCATCATGGAAACAAACGTATGACGGAATGAGTAGAGCGTTCCTGGGAGATTTCTCTCGAGCTTGAGCCTTGCCCATTGGTTTCTCATCGTGCACTGGTTCCCGTGCGAGCCATCGACAGCGCAGAACACCCATTCAGTGTGCAGGTTCATGCGCTCGTTGCGGTCGATTATCTCATTCAGTATGGCGCGGGCCGTCGCTCCGATCGGCACGGTGCGTCGGGCATTTTTGTTCTTGCCGTCTGTGATGTAGTTTCTCGAGTTGACCGCGCGCCTGATCCTGACGCAGTCCTGCTCGATGTCCCCGACTTGGATGCCGAGGCACTCAGAAGGGCGGAGGCCCGTGATAGTCATGAAGCAGAAGGCCCTCCAGTACCACGCGTCGCACGGCTCAAATAGGCGGGCGATGTCTGAACGCTGCAGGATCTCCCGCTCGTTCCTGGCGTGTCCCTTCGGAATGTAGAGCTCACCTCTGGGGAGCTCGCATTGATAGTCTGCATAACCGAATTTGATGATCCCCATCAGTATCGCACGAATGTTGGAGAGCGTCTTATGTGATAACGGCTCTCCTGACGCGCCAGAAGCCCCGTTAATGACGTTCTGATAATCTCGCAGGGTAAGTTTGCACATCTTGCGAGAAGCGAGCGCAGGGCGCAAATAAAGGCGAATATAGCACTCACTCTGAATGTATGAGCCGGACGTCTTGCCATTCCTCGCGATCAGGTCCTCGAGGTATTCATCAGCTACGCGTCCGAAGGTCTTTTCTCCGCTGGCTTCGTTATATAGCCAGTCGTTATATTTGCGCATGACTTCCTTGCGCCCCTTCGCTCCCGGAGTGGAGCAGGAGAAGGAGTGAGTCTTACCTTCCACCATTACCCTGATGCGCCATCTCTTGCCGTCCCACACTGGTGTCATGATTCGCCCTCCTGACTGTCAATAAGTGCTTGATAGTATGCAAGCAGTCTGATCTGATTCGACGGTGTGAGCTTCTCGACCTGAATCAGATGGTCGTTCGATTCGTCATAACCTAAGAGCCATGTGAAGTCACAGTTCAGCGCGTCAGCCATCAACTTGAAACTCTTTTGACGAGGAACAACCTGCCCCGCCAGGATGCGCGAGATCGTGGACTCGCTCAAGCCCGTGCGCTTAGACAGTTCTTTTGCGTTCATATCGTGGCTCTCCATCGAAGCTCTCAGTCTTTCAATTCTTCTTTTATTTATATCCATGATGCACACTCCTTCTACCCGCATTATATGACATGAATGTTACAAAATCAATTTTGCTTCCGTTTCTTTCAATTTTGCCTTGACCGCCTCCACAAATTCCATTAAAATCAATTCCATAAAACGCAAGAAAGGAGGCACAATATGGAAGTAGAGGTCAAGAGCTTGCGCGAATTGATGAGGCTTCGCAAGGTGAGCATCAAGGAATTGTCGGAGGCGACAGGCATTTCAGAGTCTACGATTCAGCGCCATCTGACAGATTGCAACTGGGATTGCATACAGATCGACTCGATCGTCAGAGCCCTGAGTATTCCCCGATCCTTCATAACAACCTTTTTTTATGATCCCGTACTTGAATTAAACGGAATTAAGGAGGAAGCATGAGGGCGTCAGGCGGGCTATATCCGGCACTGGGCAGATATTTCTCCACGTTGCAGGAGCTGGCAGATGCAGGGTGTATGAGCCCGAGACGAGCGCAGGATTGCCTAAGAGGTATTAAGCAATTCACGGATCAGGAAAAGGTCGCCATCTACAACAACATCAGATTGAAGCAACTTCTGGGAGTTATGTACGAGCCGAGCCTTTTCGATGAAACATTCAGAATTAAGGAGTAAACATCATGAGAGTTATTTTGTTATTGACAGTCATCGGCACAGTGATGATCGCGGTGGGGCTTCTGGGACTGTATATCAACGTCACCCTGCGCCTCAGAGATATTGAGCGATCTGTCGATGAAGTAAAGAAGAAGCATTCCCGCACCAGACAGAGAGTCCGCGTCCTTGAAGAGCGTGACGCAGCAGAGTCCGATCGTGTCGTAATCACACACGAGTGGAAGGAAGCTGACGGAATCCGTTATCCGTCGCAGGAGGTGTGAGATGGCTTCATTATATGAATTATCCGGCGAGTTCGTGAAGTGGTCCGAGTACATGGAGCAGACAGAGCTTGAGCCCGATATGGCGGAGGCCCTGAAGGACGCTCTGGAGAACATGGCTGCGGACATTGACTTCAAGCTCGAGAACTACGCAAAGATCATCAAGAACTTTGAGTCTGACATTGAGGGCTTGAAGGCGGAAGAGTCTCGTCTTGCCGCTAAGCGTAAGGCGAAGGAGAACGCGATCAAGGCCATGAAGGAGCGCATGACTATCGCCATGCAGCAGACAGGCAAGCTCGACATCAAGACTCCTCTGTTCTCGTTCAAGGTTCAGAAGAACACTCCGTCCGTCGTCATGGACGTCAATTACATCGAAGACGTTCCTGAGAAGTACCTCATTCCGCAAGATCCGAAGATCGACAAGAAGCTCCTCAAGGCTGACATCGAAGCAGGTGCAGACCTTGACGGTATCGCTCACATCGAGCGCAGCGAATCCGTTCGCATCAGATGAGGAGGTCTTCATGTTTATATCATTCCCGGAAAACAACCCTGAGCGCATCGTGAACACTGATGCCATCGCCTTCATCGAGAAGGACGAAGACGAAGGCTGGGGAGGCATATGGATCACCACCATAGACGGCTCGAAGTTATATTCAGACATCCCATTCAAAGAGTTTAAGAAACTAATCACTCAGTAAGGAGGTAAACAAAGTGTTAAGTATCACAAGAGGCCCTCGCCTGCGAGCACTCGGAGTAGTGCTCTACGGTCCCGAGGGTATAGGCAAGAGCACCCTCGCATCACAGTTCCCGAATCCCATCTTCATCGACCTGGAGCACGGAACGGACACGATGGACATCGCAAGGACGGACACGCCGAAGACTTTCAACGATGTCCTGACTCTGATGACCATGATCCTCGAAGAAGACGAGTTCAAGACTGTCGTCATCGACACGGCTGACAAGCTGGAGCAGCTCATCACGGCGCACGTTCTGGAGGCGCACCATCTGAACTCCATCGAAGATGCAGGCTATGGCAAGGGCTACACCTACATCGCGGAAGAGTTCGTCAGGTTTTTGCGTAAGTGTGGAGAGCTCATCGACGCAGGGAAGAACGTCGTCATCGTGGCGCACGCTATGATGCGCAAGTTTGAACAGCCCGACGAGATGGGCGCTTATGACCGCTGGGAGTTGAAACTCTCGAAGAAGGCCGCTCCGCTCGTCAAGGAGTGGGCTGATATGGTCCTCTTCCTCAATTACAAGACGACTGTCGTCACAGACGAGAAGACGAAGAGCAAGAAGGCCAGAGGCGGCAAGCGCGTGATGTATGCGACGCACCATCCGGCCTGGGACGCGAAGAACAGGTTCGGTCTCGATGACGAGCTGGATATGGACTTCGATTCGATTCGTCAGTGCTTCGTAGAGTCTCCGAAGGCTCCTGACATCTACACGCAGATCAGGACGAAGCTCGACGAGGGCGGAGTCAAGGAAGAGAAGGTCATGGAGTACCTGCACGAAAAAGATCCGAACTTAAGAGAGGACGCGGTGGCGCTTGAGATGCTCCCGCCGAAGTACCTCAAGGCATTGAACAACAGCATCTCGAAAATTATCAACATTCTCAAGGAGGACTAAAACATGAGTTACGCAGAACAGGCAAAGAAGAGACAGGCAGAGGTAGCAGAGCAGGCTTTAAGCTGGGACAGTACGCTTCCGGCTGAGGTAGAAGAGAAGGAGTTCCAGATCCCGCCGATCGGCGAGTATAACTTCATCGTCGTGAGCGTCGAGAAGACATATGCAAAGAGTTCCGGCAATCCCATGCTCAAGGTGAGACTTGACCTGCAGGGCGCAGACGGTTCCGTGTTCGACAATCTTGTCATCAGCGAGAAGGCGATGTTCAAGCTCGTCACGTTCTTTGAATCCATCGGTCTCAAGAAGAAGGGCGAGCCGATCTCTGTCGGCATCGGCGAGCTCGCAGACCGCGCCGTCAACTGTGAAGGCCGCTGCAAGATCAAGCACGAGGAATACAATGGCAAGATCAATGCGAAGGTAGACAAGTACATCGTTTTGGAGCCTAAGAAGAAGCAGGCTCCTGCGAAGCTGACTCCCGCCGAAGAAGAAGCCCTCGACCTTCCGTTCCCCATTGACGAGTGATGGACGACCAGAAGAGAATACAGGAAGCACTGGATCATATTGATCCATCAAGGCTCAGCTATCAGGAGTGGATTGAGATAGGCATGGCCCTTAAGATCGAGGGCCTGCCCTGCTCCGCCTGGGACGCCTGGTCGATGAAGGACTTCGGTCGATATAAGCCCGGAGACTGTCTCCGTAAATGGAACACGTTCGACGGCTCCGGCGTATCGGCTGGCACCATCTTCCACATAGCGGAAACCTATGGCGGGTACACGCCCGTCAAGAAGTGGACCTTCGACGACTATCTTCCCGCAGAAGCCGAAAACTATGAGGAAATCATCGCCACGGCTTCGCCTGAGAAGGATAAACCCTATCAGATGGCCGTGCAGTATCTCGAAACTCTGTTCGAGCCCGATGATTTTGTCGGATATGTCCATTCTGCTCAATATGATGAAAAGCGTGATAAATGGATTCCCGCGAATGCAGGCATCTGGCGCAGGCGTGACGACATCATCAAGGATCTCAAGAAGTACAGGAAACTGGACACGGCCTTCGGTACGGTCAACGAGGAAGCAGGCGCGTGGATCAGGATAAACCCGCTCGACGGCAAGGGTGCGGCAGATGCGAACGTCACCAGATATGATTATGCGCTCGCCGAAGCGGACTCCATGCCCATCGAGGATCAGAAGAAACTTCTTATTAACTTGAAGCTCCCCATCGCTGCGTTGGTGGAGTCAGGTGGCAAATCAGTACACGCCATCGTCAAGATAGGTGCTTCCAATGAACAGGAATTTAAGCAGCGTGTGACATTCCTCTTCTCAGAGCTCGCAAAACGTAACTTTATCGTAGACACGAACAACAGCAACCCGTCAAGGCTCTCAAGGCTTCCGGGTGCGATGCGCAAGGGCAAGTGTCAGAAGTTGATCGCTACGAATATAGGTTGCGCGAGCTGGGAGGAATGGATAGATGAACTCAATGGCATCAACGACGACCTGCCGGAGATATCGAATTTCGGAAATCAGATGCAAGACCCTCCGCAGCTCTCTCCTGAGCTCATCGGCGGAATTCTCCGAGAAGGTAACAAGATGATCATCACAGGAGAGTCGAAGGCGGGCAAGACGTGTCTGTCGCAGGAGCTGGCGGTCTGTATTGCCGAAGGCAAGCCATGGCTGGGCAAGTTCAAGTGCGAACAGGGCAAAGTCTTATATATGAATCTGGAGGTCGAGGAAGCATCTCTCTTTTATAGATTCAAGACCATATACGAAGCGAACGGTTGGAAGATAGGCGAGAACGCCTTCAATATCTACCCGTGGAACTTACGAGGCAAGGCCCTGCCGCTCGACAAGCTGGCGGACAAGGTCATAAGGCGCTGCCGTGGTCAGCATTTCAAACTCATCATCCTCGATCCTCTCTACAAGGTCCAGCAGGGCGATGAGAATAGTGCCGAAGCCATCAGCACCTTCTGCAACGCCCTGGACAAGATCGCACACGAGACAGGCGCGGCGGTCGTATATGATCACCATCACCCGAAAGGAGCAGCAGGATCGAAGAAGGTCATCGACCGTGGAGCTGGATCGGGAGTGTTTGCCAGAGATGCGGATGCCATCTGTGATCTGTCCTTCGTTGATCCATCTCCACAGTTGAAGGAGATAATCGGTCCCCAGCTCGAATCCGGCGAGAAGCCGATGCAGATCGCATTTGTTCTCCGCGACTTCAAGGACATTGATCCCATTAACATCTGGTTCAAGTTTCCTGTTCACTATGTTGACTCGGCAAACTTGCTTGATGGTGCGGTGGTCGAAGGATCTCCTGAAGCAGGAAGACAGAAGTCTCCGAATAATCAGCTCACAGACAACGACCGTCTGAATCTACTCAGACAGATATATGACGTATGCGAAGAGAACGGCATGGCGAAGCTCTCTGAGATGGTCGACTGGTGTCAGGGCAAGCCGTCAGAGAAGACTCTCAGGCGCTATGTGAATATGTCCGACGAGTTCTACATCGAGAAGGGCTACGTCAAAAAGAATGAGAAAAAAGTAAACGAAAAGTGACGGACACACGATTTTTTGACGAGTTCGGACAACGGCGTGATTACACCGTTGTCCCTTGTCCGGGACAGGGACAACCGTATATAGGTACTTTGTCCCTTGTCCCTGTCAGACAGTGTCCCTTATACGGACAACGGCTCAAGAGCCGCCGTTGACCGTAAATCCAGGGACACGAAGCGAATGTCACGGAAAGGAGAAGAAATGAATTTAACAGCGATCGCAGACGGACAGAAATATATCGCGACAGAGTGCTTCGATAGAACTCTGGACTATCGCTGCCCGGTCTGTAATGCTCCGATGATCCTCAAGCGAGGAACGAGGAAGCACCCGCACTTTGCACACGAAGCGCATTCTGCTTGTGAGGTCTCTGGTGAGACACTCGAACACCTCAAGGCGAAGGCATTTATGTATAAGGGCTTGAAGAATAACCCTGCCGTCGAATACGTTGATGTAGAGTGCACTCGATTCGAAGGGATTCGCCCGGACATCGCATTCAAGCCTTATGGAATGAATCGCTGGATCGGGATTGAATTGCAGAGAAGTGGTATATCTGAGCTCGAGATATTACAGCGCAGTCGCCGCTACGAAGAAGCGGGAGTCTATCTGCTCTGGGTAGCAACAGAGAAGATGTATAAAAAGATTCTTGCCGTCGTAAGCGATGAATTCCCCGAGATCTCGCTCTCAGCTCAGGCTCGAATGTTTATCACTCTGCATGATGCTCTGGTCGTGTTCACAGGCGATGACCTGATGGCATTCAGATTCGAAAACGCAACGAGAGAGCGCGAAGGGTACAACTATTACGATGGACCTACGGGCGAGTTTTGGACGGAAACACTCAAGACAAGATTTGTCCCTGTGTCTTATAAGCATATAACCGCAGGCGATCTCATGACTGCACCGAGATTTTTCAGAGTAAACGGCAAGTTTATGAGTATTCACAGTCTGATTCAGATAAAAAGACGTTTGTACGATGACTTTGAATATTTCGAAGAGTTCGAAGGTGGTGCAGCATGATTACGGCGACTCAATACACGCGAACATTCGAATCCTGGCAGAAGATCCTCCGCGACGAGTCCGAGCGCATAGCCAGATCGGGCGAGGCTCGCGCATGGCTCATGAAGAATCTCGGCACCGCTCCCGATGGTGAGGTTATAAGACGTGCCGTCGAGTGCATCGCCGATCTGACAGGAGACGAGTGTCTCAGGAAGAAGGTGAGGGAGTGAATAACAAAGAGATTTATGAGCGCTTGATGAATTGCGCACGGTCAGACCATAAAGACTGGCGCAAGTGCAACAGGCTCACAGAGTTCGAGCAGGAAGTGGAGTATCACGCAGTCCTCGAAGGTATCAAAAGAGCTGCTCTGTTCCTGCTCCCGACAGATGATTATTTCAGATGGTGCAAGGAGGTAGACGAATGGTAACACTTAAAGACTTCATAGAACTGGACTCCTGCATTTGCGGTCTGGACATAGATGTCAGGAAGAACGGCTCTCAACTTGTGGAGATTCACCGCTTCGGTGAAGGAGCGTGGCCGGGGAATGACAGGACGAAGGTCGAAGAGAATGTCTACTTGGAGATTATGCAACCGAAGGTCTTCATCTATCTTCACCCGAAACCCATTAACTTCAAGCAGACAGGTCAGGACTACTGGGGAGTCATCAAGAGCCAGATCCCGAGCAAGCTCATGAAGATGGAGGTCTGTCGGATCGCACCGTACACGGCAGCCTTCTGGCCTAAGAAGCAGAACGGACAGTATTACTCCATTGACTTAGTGCTTGATGATCCTGATTCGTATGAGACTCCTGTGGTGAAGCCGAAGGAAGAGACAGACAACATCTCGATAGATGAGTTATTGGAGGTAAACACATGATCTACAAGGCAAAAGAAAATCCGCCATGCAGCCGCGAAGACTGCTTCGGTAACAGAGACGGTTCTTGCATGGCGTTGAGGAACACGGACTTCAAGAATGGAGTGTGTCCGTTCTACAAGTCAAGGGAGGAGATTTATGGCAAACAGGATCATATCTAACAGGCAGACGGTCAAGGCGATGGATAGCGTGGCTCGAGTCCTGAACGAGCGCATGAAGGAACAGGGGCTCACCGTCGCAGCTCTGGCACGGAAGTCAGGCACGGATCGCAAGACCATCGCTCCGATGGTGAATGTGCCCTACAAGATGCCGCACTTCGAGAACATGATCAACGTCCTCGACGCGGCAGGGCTCAAGTCCATCACGATCACATGGAGGGATGAAGACGATGAAAGTGTTCTTTGAACTGGAAGAGAACCCGAGATTCACAAGCCAGATGAAGGGCGTCTCGTATCAGGGCGGCAGGATTCACCACTATGAGAAGAAGGAAGTCAAGTTCACCCGGAATATGTACCACCTCAAAATCGTGTCGGCGATGGGCGGCTTGGCGAAAATCCCGCACTTCGATGGAGCAGTCTCATGTTCGGTGACGTTCTTTTACTCCATCAAGCAGAGAAAGAAGTGGGGTTTGCCGAAGACGAGCAAGCCGGACTGTGACAACATGGTCAAGCTCCTGCTCGATGTCATGACTGATCTGCAGATATGGAACGATGATTCTCAGGTGGCACATCTGGAAGTCTCGAAGTATTTCGCAGAGAAGCCCGCCATCCTGATTGTAGTCGAACCGATGGAAGGAGGCGGAGCATGATGAACTACTCGCAGATGAAGGAGGAGCTCAAGCTGATCCGTGAGAATCGCGCCAGGATAAATCTGATCGTCCGTCAGCTCAACACGATCCGTGACGATGGCCTGTCTGCTGCGTACTCAGGAGCCATCGACTACGCGAAGGACCGCGTCCAGTCTTCAGGAGATCCAGACGGGAAGCTCGTCAACACCATCGAGAAGATCAACAAACAGGTGGAGCGGATGGAGAAGCGCGTCATTGAGCTCCGCGAAGAGAACAAGAAGCTCGAGTCCCTGCTCGAACGGGCTCCCGGTCTCGCAGGAGAGATCACTCGGGCATATTACATCAACTGTCACGGGATTCGATACATAAGCAAGGCAGTTAATTATTCCAGTCGTCAGTGCTGGCGCTTCGTAGACAGTACGATCGACTGGCTCGTTCAGGAGGTAAACAAGAATGAGAACGTATAAATGCTTAGAGTGCGGCGGCACGTTCACGGCGTTCATATACAGATACGACAGCGCGCCTAACGGCGACGATGAAAGCGTCTGCCCGTGTTGCGGTGCCGTAGAGCCGCGATGTACTTGGGAGGAGGTAGAGAATGATTGAACGAGTAATGACTTGTGACATATGCGGTCGAGATTGTGCAAAGGTCAGACAGCCGGGAAGGTGGGAGTCATACCACATTAAGTTCTACAAACGATGCTTCTTTACTTCGATAAGTATTGAAGGCGACATTTGCTCCGAGTGTGCAAATGAAATTAAAGAAAAGATGTTGAGCAAGGAGGAGGCAGAGAATGACACTTGACGAAGCAATAAAGCATCTCGAAGAGAAGACAGATGATAAGGACTATGAGTGGCCATGTGAAGAATGTAAGCAGGACCATGAGCAGCTACTCGGATGGCTAAAGGAACTTAATGGACTTCGTTTTGAAAACGAAGTCATCCTTCGGAGGCTTAAGCATCTTCTTGAATCGGACTATATATCACAGTTCGACCAGGTTGATCCGAACACCAAAGAATACATTCGCAATATTAAAGAAGCCGACTGGAAAGTCATGTATCTATGCGATCAAGAAAAGTCTTGTAACGTTCACTGTAACAAAGATCATTACTGCAAGCGAACTTCTGATATATCCCACGCGAAGAACTTCAGGCTTGTTCCGAATGGAATATATCCAATCATCTATGAAGAGGTAGACGAGCACTGCATCGCGAATATTTCGTTTGATCGGGAACAACTTCGGAAAATCGTCGAGGAACAAGTAATTGAACCTATTAAGAATGGCGAGTTGGTTGTCAAGGCAGAAGAAAAACCTCAAGGCGAGTGGATAAGTCCCAAAGAGTCGTTACCAAGAACTACCGATAAGACGGAGGAAGAGCATGATTAAACCCGTAATAATCACGACCTGCGCGGTCATAGCGTTGAACCTCTTCACATTCAAGGAGTCAGAACCGATGACGATCGAAGACTATGCTGCACAGGTCAACCTCACGGAAGAAGAGTTCGTTCTCTTCTCATCAGTCGTAGAAGCCGAGTCGAACAGACAGGCTCCCGAAGACGGTGAGCTCACGACTCAGGGCAGGATCTTCATCGCGCTGACCATCTGGAACAGGATCAACGACAGCAGATGGCCGTCAACTGTGGAAGGCGTGCTCACGCAGAGGGGACAGTTCTCCACGGTCAGGAACGGGCATTCCGTGACAGAGCGTTCAGAGTGGAGCGACATCGCTGTGGTGGAAGCGTACAACTGGATCGAGCAGGGCGATGCGCCGAATGTTCAATTTTTCAACTGCCGATATTATTTCTCAGGCGTGGAGCCTTATGACTACGTCGGTGGAAACTATTTCTCTTTGGGGGTGTAAACAATGATGGAAGATGAAACGATGGTCTATTATGTCAGGAACATCGGAGGGCCGAACTTCGCTATCCAGGCGAACAGCCGGGAGGAGTACAGGGCGATCCTGCACGAGTGCTATAAGGACTATCCAGAAGCGAAATTCTCTCGCGTGGAGGTCATGACTCCGTCGGAATATCGTCATTTATACGGCTAAGATGGCACACTTCGTCAATAAATGTCATGCTATTTTACTGTATAATAGTAGTGTGTAATTGAATGTTTACACTCCTTTCTGAATATGAAACCGTCGTCCTTACCTCTGGCGGCGGTTTTTTATTGGAGGCTGACTATGGCGACACATGATCTAAACGTCGCTCGATGGAAGAAGCTGCGCGAGTATGTCCTGCGTCGAGACAGCTATCTCGACCAGATCGCTCTGAGATATGGGAAGCGAGTCGAAGCCACGACCGTGCATCATATCTTCCCGCGCGAGTTCTTCCCTGAATATACTTTCTGCGAATGGAACCTGATCAGTTTATCGAACTCGAGCCACAACAGGCTTCACGATCGGGACTCGCACAAGCTGACGAATGAAGGATTCGATTTGTTAAGACGAACAGCGAAGAAGCGCGGAATGGAATTGTCGGAGGGGCTGAGGTCCGTTCTGACCTGATCCCCCCCGGGGTGCAATCTCTCCGATCACATCGAGGGAGACA